>Ga0137463_1000432_pt1 | contig 14528 bp, 8 predicted proteins | sample EasRivERMGT800_2_FD_102333 | JGI IMG/M metagenome (GOLD analysis project Ga0137463, IMG submission 102333) | Soil microbial communities from meander-bound floodplain in the East River, Colorado, USA - East River MetaG ERMGT800_2 | ecosystem: Environmental > Terrestrial > Soil > Floodplain ...
ATTTTTCCGGCTTTCAGGTCGGCTTCTTTTTCACTCACGATCTGGTAAGTGACTTGTTTTTTTGTATTGAGGTTGGTGAGTTTGACCTTTGTCAATATGGATACCTTGCTGGTGTCGATGTTTGATTCGTCAACAATTCTTGCGCTTGCAATTTGCCCTTCCAGCAAAGCGATCCTCGCTTCCAGCAAACCCTGGGCTTCTTTTGCAGAATCGTATTCAGCATTTTCTTTCAGGTCACCTTTATCCCTTGCTTCAGCAATGGCTCTTGATGCAGCAGGTCGCTCAACGCCCTTCATGCGTTGAAGTTCTGCTCTCATTTGCTCAAAAGTTTCTTTGGTCACGTATTGTATGCCACTCATAATCACCTCCGGTTATTAAACAGAAAAAAATTACAACGCCCCAGTTGGTGCTGAAGCGTTGTAATTATGATGTAAAAATAAATAGAATTTTCTAAAAAACTCAGCCGGCAACTCTATTTCTTCATGGGCGGAGCAACTAATTTTCTGTTATATTCCTGCCAGCCTGCTATTTTGTTATTTTTAACTTGCCAGAATGAGTGGACGCCGGCCGAATCGACTGTATTTGTTTTTTTATCAACAGAATAGTCTTTTTCCCATGCCAGCACATAATCTTCATTCCTGTCACTCAGATGAACAGGCATGAATGCTTCAACGTCCAGTTTAACGCTTGAGTACATACCTCTGAACATTTTTGCCATTGACATCATGCTGTCCCTTGAAAGCATGAAATGCTGACCGTCGGGGAAATTAATCCAAACTGAGTCGGCTACCATATCTTTCCAACCGGTCATGTTCCCGTCTTCCCAACCTTTGAAAAAATCAAGAACGAGTTTTGAATTGTTGGCATCTCCCATTTTAAAATCGCTGGAGTAACTTGCTTTGTATGGGTAAGTGACATTGCTGGTAGTCGCTTCTGCCTTAGCCTCTATTTTTTCTTCTTTGGGCTTGTCAGCGCTTTCATTGTTGCAAGCCATGATAAAACAGCCGGCTACGGCAATAAAAATCATTTTTTTCATGATAGTTGTTTTGGGTTTCAAAATATTTTAGAGGCAAAAGGTATAAAGAAATAGGGTTTGAGAAAAAAGAAAATTGGTTTTAGGTGCGGCTATTCAAATAATTTTTCAACCAGCACCTGTGCCATTTTTAAAAATGCCTCATGGCTATAGCCGGCAATATGGGGGGTGATTATAACATTGGGCTGATCCATCAGCCAGTCCAATTGTGCTTTTTCTTCGGCCGAATAGGCTTCAAGCTTTTCATTTTCCAAAACATCCAAAGCCGCACCTGAGATTCGTTGATTTTTCAGGGCAATGACCAGCTGCAGATGATCAATCACTCTTCCCCTTGAGGTATTAAGTATATATGGCTGTTTTTTTAGTGAAGAAAAAAAATCTGCATTCGCCAAATGAAAAGTTTCTTTTGTCAGGGGAACATGAAAACTGATCACATCAGCATAACGACAAATTTGTTCAAGATTTGCTTCTCTAATATATTCTTTGCTAAAACCAAATTTGAATTTATCATAGGCCAATACTGTAACTGAAAATGATTTCAACAACGCTGCAAAAGCGCTGCCGGTATTCCCGTAACCAATAATGCCTATTGTTTTGCCGCTTAATTCTGTGCCGCGGTTTTCCTGGCGCAACCATTTTCCTTCTTTAATTTCATTGAAAGAGGAAGAAATATGATTGGCCAGATTTAACAGAAGACCAAGTGCATGTTCGGCAACTGCATTCCTGTTTCCTTCAGGGCTGCTGACGCAACGAACGCCCTTGCCCTCTGCATATTCCACGTCGATCAACTCCATTCCGCTTCCCAACCTGCCTATCCATTTTAAACTTCCTGCTTTGTCCAGAATATTCTTATCGATCCTGATCCTTGTTGTTACGATCAAACCCATAGTATCATCAACTTGTTCGGCCAATTGCTCATAGGTGATGGAGGGATTATAAAAAACGTCAAAACCCCGTTGATTTAGCTGGTCGATCAACCATTGATGTACTTTAGAGGTAACGATTACTTTCATTTCATTTTGAATGTCAGCTCGGCAAATTCTCTCACTGATAATTGCTCTGCCCTTTTATTGAAGATCTCATTTTCCAAATTTTGTTTGTCAAACAATTCCCTGACAGCATTACGCAATGTTTTTCTCCGCTGGTTGAAAGCAGTTTTTACAAGGAGGAAAAAATCCCTCTCTGTTCTCATTTTCAACTGTTCCTGTCTTGGGAATAAACGGATCACGGCGCTTTTCACTTTCGGCGGTGGCTTAAATGAGCCCTCACTCACTTCAAACAAATATTGGACTTCAAAAAACGCCTGTGTCAGCACACTGGTCACGCCGTATACTTTGTTTCCTTCCCTGGCAGCAATTCGTTGTCCTACTTCTTTTTGGAACATGCCAATGACACACTGAACGTCTTCTTTCCATTCAATTATCTTAAAGAGAATTTCTGTAGAAATATTGTAAGGAAAATTTCCAATGACGGCAAATTTATCACCGAATGGTTTTTCAATCTCAAGAAAACTTTGATGGATGATTTTATTCTTTAATCCGGGAAAGTTGGAAAGTAAATAATCTATTTTCTCTTCATCTACTTCCACAGCCTTGAAATCAATTCCCGGCAATTGAACGAGGTATTTTGTCAAAGCCCCTGCCCCGGGCCCCACTTCAAGAAGTTTTTTGAAGGAATCATGTTGAAGAGCGGCAACGATCTTCTTTGAAATATTCTCATCTTTCAAAAAATGCTGGCCGAGGGATTTCTTCAACGTATACATGCAGCAAAATTAGTTTGAAAGCTGCATCAAAAAATTTCCCCTTTTGTGAAAGGGGAAATAAAATTTATTTACTAAGTACTATTTTTTGTCGGTATACTGTATCGCCGATCTTAGCAACGATGAGATACATTCCTTTTTGCCATTCTGTGAAATTATCTACGCCTATTACATTGCTTCCCGGTGAAAGTTCGGATGTCATTTTCCTCACTATCTTACCAGTCATATCATAAAATAATAACTCAACTGGTTCTTTATTGCCGGTAGTGATCGTTAGCTGGAGCATATCTTTCACTGGGTTGGGTGCAATAGTAAACGATCTTTTTGGTGTAAATGCAAAAGGCATACGAATAATATTACTGTAGCTTATCGTGCCATTGACTTTATTTAATTTAAGACGATAGTAAACAAATTGTCGTGGTGTAAGAAGATTAAGATCGTCATTGATTGAATAATCGGCGGTTTCCTGGGATCCATAAGCATTCATCCGACTCACATCATCAAAAAATCTGCCGTCGAAACTCCTTTCAATATCAAAACTTGTTATTTCTTCATTGTGAGCTATCCTCCAATCGAGTCTTGTGATCAGGTTATTTACAGTGCCTTTGAAACTCAATAAATTTCTTTCAAGAGGCACACAGGTACTGTCATAAGTAATAGTAATAGTGTCAGCAGCATACGGATTACATCCCGCGGCTAACTGCTGCGTTACTATATAAACACCCGGTGAGTCCACCTGGATCGACGTCCCGAGGTTGCTGCCTACAATATGTCCGGAACCCAATATAGACCAGACGTAAACAGAGCTTCCCCATGGATTTTGCACTTGAATTGTAGACACACCATAAGCTCCGCAAAATACCGGAACATCTGCTAATGCATCAACTCTTGGTGCAAGGAATAAGTCCGTAGGTGCAACGAAGTCTTTTAACTCTGAAGTGAATGAAGCCGAAGCACGGGTTTTAACAAGTATCCGGCGGAAAGGTGTACCACAAATATCTCCGCCCAAAAGACCCACTGGGTCTAGACCCAATTTTGAAAGGTTCACTGAAAATTCAATGAACTGATCTTTTGTATAATTCACCGCCATCGCATTGTTTTGTAAAACGATCTGGAAAGGGCCGCCCCAGGTATTTGTAGCGCAACCAAGACCAGTATAAAAAGCTCCTGCAGTTTTTGGAGTGATGTTGGCATAACCGTAAGTTGCCCCGGCGCTGGCACCATCAAACATACCACCCCAGTTAAATTGTGCTGGTGTGATACTTAAAGAGCTTTGTTCGACCCAGATACGGGCTTCAATATTGCTCAGTGTTGAACTCTGGAATTCTCCCGAAAAAATGATATCACCGGGCCTGGTCACATTTCCTGCTGCATCAAATTGCCATGTAGTATGGCCGAAATCAGGTCCATATCCATAAAACTGTTGTGAAACACGGTCATAGTTGATATCGGACTGGTACATTTCAAAATCGAAATAACGGTTACCAGTAGTATTATCCATCGAAACACCACCAAATAGCCACAATGAGTCGGTTGAATTTGGACCAGCTCTCCTGATATGTACAAACATATCCAGGATATCATTCTTATCAGGAACACCCTGAACAACCCCGGACCAATCGGCCGGGCTCTGTCCATTTTTGTTTGATCCTCCTGCAAACGTGGTTGTATCCTGGCCATGGTAATCTCTTACAAATAATGCATCCAGCCAAAGCCTGTTATTATTAATTGAAAAAGTAGGTTTGCTCATTACCCTATAAAACGATGCCATTCGTCTGGGCCAGGGTGAGACGTCACTAAGGTAACCGGCGACTTTATTGGCTGCGCCGTTTGTATCGATCACAAACAATCCGCTTCCCGGGGTTCCATTATTGAACCAGTCATCGTTACCTGCTTGTGCCAGACCATTGAAAAAATTTGCCCTTAGATCTCCGTCTACTCCAAAGTTCGCCCTGATCACAGGAGTTGTGATCTGAGCACAGAGAAAAATCGGGTTAAGTAAGATTATTAATCGTATAATTGTTTTCATAGGCTCCTCATTTTTCTTTTACACTTGAGTTTTTCATAAGCGATAAAGCATGGTAACTAACCGTTACCTGCCTGACCAATTTCATGATTAAGAAATGCATTAATGACTTACAATTCGAACGGTTGTCACATCAGACATTGTTATAGTGCCGTCATTCATCAATGCAACCACACGGTAATTGATATATCCTGGATAAACACTCTCATCCGTGTGTTTGTATGAACGTGATGAATTACAGGCCATACTGCAAACAGGTTCCCATACTGCATACGGGTCTGTCGGATCTTCGTAAGTACGCTGTACTGCAAAGCTTGTTACGTCCCCTGAACTATTTGCCCAGGTAATTGTAGCGCCTTTGCCCTGGCGATGTGATCTCACGAAATCGAAACCGCTTGTGATTGGAGTTGCTGCCATAGAAATGAACGCCATAACTATAGCAGCGATAAAGATTCTTGTCTTCATATAGGGTAGAATTTGAAATACAAAGTAGACAATTGGTGATCTAATTGCAAAGAGGTTTCTCCATATAATTATGCCCAGTAATAACCCCTATTAAAATCTGAAAAATTGCAGAAAATACGGTGCAGGCCTTTTAAAAAGAAAGCCCCTGCCAATAGCAGGGGCTTAATGCTTTGATTTCTGAGTTTATTTCATCATGATGAATTTCTGCGAGATCAATTTGTCCCCTAGTTTAACCTGCAAATAATAAAACCCATTGGACAATTCATTCACCTTAGTGTAAACAAATGTGTTCGTTCCGATTGAGACATTTTCAGTGAACTTCATTAACATATTTCCATTCGCGTCAGTTATATTGAAGTCTGCAACCGTTTTTATTTCGCTGGTCAGCAATATTTGCAAATGATCTTTCACAGGATTAGGAGCAATTTGCAAAACAACAGTTGCACCGATCAAACGAAGAGCAATAACATTACTGATGTTTACTCTGCCATTGATCCCATGAGCTTTCACTCTGTAATATACCATTCCTGAATTAACCGCAGTCAGATCGTCTAATGCAGAGAAGTTCTCATTTTGATTCAATCTTAAATTAGCTGCCAGGTTTTGAATAGCAGCAAAATGAATTCCATCAACACTTCTTTCAATAACAAAATGATCAACCTGCTCGGTAGAAAACACAGTCCAGTTAATAGCTGCTGTTTTATTTTGCAAGCTCGCTTTAAAACTAATGTAGTGGAGATCTAAAACATATTGAATATAACGCCAGTCACGGTCACTGTTTGCGGCATATGATTTTTGCACAACAGTTATACTTCCGGGAGTAAGATCACCGGAAGTCGATCCTGAATTTCCCATATAAGCTGATGTTCCTTCAGCAGAAGAATTGTTTGCGTCAAATCGATCATCCAATCCATCGCCATCAGTATCAATACCGGTAAGCGTTACAAGATCATCCGGCATTTTATTAAAGTTGAAATCGTTTCCTTCAATTATATCAGGTAGAAAATCTCCATCGGTGTCACTATCCAGGTAATCTGGTATAGTATCTCCATCGGTATCAACAGGATTGATTCCCTTTCCACCAAAGCCCGAGATGGTATCGTAAGAGTTATCCAAACCATCACCATCAGTATCTGAACCCGATGGCAAAATATAATTTGAAGTTGGCAATCCTTCAACATTATCAGGAATACCGTCATCATCAGAATCGATATCATATAGGTTAGCACGGCCACTACCATCTGTATTAGGTACATTCAAAGAACCAGAAGATGCGACTGCAGCATTCCAACCATTACTGTTCACTGCCCCATCAATAATGCCGTCATAGTTTGCATCTGTGAATCCGGCTTCTACCACGTCAACTATTCCATCTCCATCGCTGTCTATATCATAAGGATTGGCTTTTGTATCCCCATCCATATTTTTATAAGGGAAGGAACCGCAACGACCGTTACCGCCAGTGTCAATACCAGTTCTTAATAAAGCTGATGAAGCATTTTCAGCAACATTATCATTTCCTACGTCACCATCAACATTATCAGAAAAACCATCAAGATCAGTGTCTGAATAGCTATCGATCTTACCATCATGATTAGCATCAGTTCCGAAAACCTCAGCTATATCTGGTACACCATCATTGTCACTATCCAGATCAAGATAGTTCGGAATGCCATCACCGTCTGTATCAATTGCTCCCAATCCAACACCAGAGTTTGCCACACCGGAATTACTTCCGTCAACATTTTGCGATAATCCATCATTATCAGTATCGGAGTAATTATCAATTTTTCCATCACCATCTGTGTCCACTCCAAAACTTTCTGTTACATCAGGAATGCCATCATTGTCGCTATCTCTATCAAAATTATTGGGAATGCCATCAAGGTCCTGGTCCATATTATCATTCACTCCATCACCATTGCTATCTACATAACCCGGGAAATTTGGATCAAGGAAATTGGGTGTGCCGTCATTGTCTGAATCTGCAGCAGGATCGAAATTATCATTGAAACCATCGCCATTATTATCTACATAACCGGCATAATCGGTGTCTTTCCAATTTGGAATTCCATCGCCGTCTGCATCCTGCAATGCAGCAGGAATATTTATTTCAACATAGTCCGGAATGCCATCATCATCATCATCAATATCAGGACAAGCATTTATATATATATTGATCTGGATGGTGTCAGAACAACCTGTGCCGGAATTAAAATAAGCATAGTATGTATGAGTAGCCGTAACAGGTGTGAGATAATTATAAATATTTCCGCTGTTAAATGGCATGGCAGAATAAAAAGCATACCCCGCATACTTTGCATAAGGCAGCATGATACTCGTGGAAGGGCATGAGTTTATTATACTCGTATCACCCGGAGTATAACAGGACGTCGTTATGCCTTTCACATCAGGGCCAATAGTGAAACAGCCGGAAGAAGTAACACCACTTGAATCATATAATGACAATCCTGAAGTCTGGCCTGAATAATCAATTTTTCCAATATTAGAAATTGAACTGATGCAGGAAGTAATGCTGCATGAAGAAGCCACAACAACATCGAATTGAATCGTGCCACTGGCACTGGAAGCAAGTGTGCCTCCTGATGCTGCATTTGCTCCTGTACCTAAACGAAATATAACACGATTATTTGTCGCATCGTAGTTTGCCTGGTCATCTCCTGTTGCGTCAGTTTTAGATACAGCGTTTATTTTTAAACTTCCCGGAACGTAACTTGTTCCCGCAGGGATGTTATCATAAATGATTGATGAAACAGAGGCGTCGTCACCGACATTATTATAAGCAATCTGGTAACGAAGTATGTCCCCGGTCGTTAAACTTCCACCGTTCAGGTCTGTTGATGATTTATCCAAAGTAAATGATGGATTATATTGCGAGATGGATGTTGTTAACACCTGGACCAAATAGTTTTCGCTTGGAGAAGCAAAACGTACTGTTGCCGAAGTTTTGTTGTTTCCCAATTGTGCGTTCGCTGAGTTGGGTAAGTCGAAAATAGATGCATCATAACCTAAAGTATTATTGAACGCAGGGTTTCTCGTTGTTACAATTGATCCTTTGTAAGATATTTTACTATTCCATGCATCATTGGTTCCATTCAATGGAATGGTTGTGGTAGCCAAACTATAAAAAGATGCGGCTCCACTTTGCTTAAATGCAAATGAATCGGTAGATACACGATCACCATCATAAACAACTGCGCCTAATTCGCAGGTTACGGTTCCGCTTGGCGGTGTTAAAAATCCAGTCAGGTTCACATCTACAGCGGGGTTTCCACTCTTAATAGCTGCGTTTCCATCATAGACTGCCAGATTTCTCAGAGGCAGTGTTGAATTTGAGTAGGCAATTACAATTGTCCAGCCACCATAAGAGTCATTAATATTTACAGCGCCTAACACATCGGCAACCGTGTATGTTCCATTTGGGTTTGATGTATTAATGAGTGAAGTGATATCGGCAAAGCATTTATACCCTGCATGTACATACCCAGGGATTAAAGTATTGTTGTGATAATCAGTTTGAGTTGACGTTATCGTTGTATAAGATGAGGCTCCGGGGATTTTTAATTTACAGGTTGTTTCTCCAGTGATCCATGCAGTATTGCTACCGCTGGCACCCTCCCCTGCTCCCCAATACAGACCCGCAAACAATATCTGCGAACAAGAGGTAAGACTAAGGTCGGCAGTTGAAGAACTAAATGTGCCGCTGTTATCAACCGGAACTCCCTGCACTTCCATATCAAAGCCCAATTCCGTTGCTTTTGTTTTTTGCAAGTGCATTTCCACTGCAATGGTGTTGTTACCATTTACAAAAGAAGAAATAGGAACTGACATCGTGATATTTTCTGCAGAACCAGTTGCAATATCCGTAGTGGCAAGAGTAGCATTAGTGTATGGACCAGCAGGCATATTATTTGTTCCGACCTGGGTGTCATTAATGTATACCACGATACCATCATTTCTTTGAATGTTTAATTGAATGCTGCCATAAGCCGCAGTGCTTGGAATATTTATGACCTTCCTGAATAATGTAGTGATGTATTTGACACAACCTGAGGAAGGAGTACATAACGGGGTACAACCCGAAGTGATACAGGTTGTTTGTCCGTCGGTATAACCAAATTTTCCGTTACCGCTTGACCATGCTGCATCATTATATGCAACTGTTTCCCAGTTAGCAGGTCTTGTGTTGTTGTCAAGGTATTTCCATGTACTATTATAAGCAGATATTGTAACGTTCGGAGAGTTATCTACATCAATATAAACTCCATAGCTTCCGTTGTCCGAACTCGATCCCGATGGCGGAACCTCTCCGGTGCCGGGAGTACCCGTTCCAACACCATTGGTTTTAATAATGCTATTAGAGACGTAAACGATATTACCCCTCACAGATGAATTATAATATCGTTGAGTGAATGCCCTGAGCACCTGTGCATCGAGGCTATTCGCCAGGAAGACAGATACAATGATGAAAGAAATAATTTTCGTTTTCATAAGCATGGATTATGGTTGGTTTCACATAGGTTCTCGGAAAATAAGTTATTTCACAATTGCCGGTCGAGATATAATTTTTCCCTGGCTGTTTTTTAACTCCCATATATAATTTCCGTTCTTTAATTTTATTTCCTTTCTGTTTATTCCCGCAAATACAACCAGGTGATCTTTTAAGATCTCTTTACCTGATATGTCGAAAATTCTCAATTGTAAATTATCCGCTTCGCTGGTTTCAATTCTCAAGATCAATGAACCGTTGTCATTAGCCACTTGTTTCACCAGCAAAATTTTATTGTTATTCGTTATTTTCTTGACATCGTAATAAGTAGTATGTCCATCCAGGTTGGTAAGCGAAAGCCTGTAATAACTTATTCCTGCCAATGGGTTAGCATCGGTAAAAAAATAATTACGAGCAAAACTTGATTGCCCTGCGGCATTTATTTTTCCTATAGGCTGAAAACCTGTCGTTGCAGATGCCGATCTTTCAATTGTAAATTCCTTAGTATTGTCCTCAATTGCCGTGGTCCATTTTATATTCACTTTATCGTTGTTAAGCACCACTGAATAGTTGGTCATCGTCAGGGGCAATACACCACTCACATTTACTGTAAATTGGTCGGTGATACATCCATAATTATCAGTAACCGTATAATTGTTTGCTCCCAAAGGCGGTGTTACACTGATACTTTTTGTTGTTGCCGAAGTGCTCCAGCTATAATTGCCGGGCCATGATGCTGTAAGTGTTGCGGAATTTCCTGTAGTGATATTATAGACGGTAGATTTATTTACATCTTTCATGATGGTGAATTTGTCGAAGATCGTTCCATCACGACGAATGAATTGAGCATTCAAACGATTATCATCCACTTCAAAATAAAACACACCACCATCATTCACTGCATAAGGCAATGCATCGTGCGGATAACCAGTTTGAGTACCGCCACTTGCACCCGTTGATCCTGCCACTACATATACAGTTCCATGATTGGCAGGCGTTGAATTATAAACATAAGGGCAAGTTGTGTTACTGGTGTAGGCTGCACTCGATGTGCTCACGGCCATGGTGCTGCTGTTAAAAGTTGCCTCCAGTCCGTAATGACCTTTGAGGAGATAAGAACGTTCATAATCGTGACTGTGACCACAAACGATCATATCGACCCCATATCTTTCCAAAATGCGAATAAAATTATATCGCATATTTACCAGCTCTGTTTCCGAATCAGAATTATGGCTCCCCATTGTATATGGCGGATGATGCCAATAAGCGATCGTCCATTTTTTTGTGTTAGCAGCCAGATCCTGTTTTACCCACACGGCCTGTATTCCGGTGGTATCATACAAGCGAAGATTTGATTCCTCGCCATAAGCGTCCAATGCAAGAAAATGCACATTGCCTATATCATAAGAATAATATTCTTCTTTACCAGACGCGAAACCACCGCATTCACCGGCAGAAGGAAGATCAAAAATGCTATAGTAAGGACAGTTGCTATGAACATCCTGGTTGGTTGAACTATTTGCATAATCATGATTGCCCGGTGCTGGATAAAGTTTGTGATTTTTTAAAATTGAAGCGCCGTAAGTATTGAAAAAATTGCTGGTATATTCTGCATCCGTACCCGCATTATAAGCATTGTCGCCAAGTAACATCCATGCATCAGGCGCATCAATGCTGTTTGCCGTTAAAAAAGCCTGCCACTGAGTTAGTGACTGACTTTGATACGTTGCACTATTTTTCCCGCAATCACCAAAAGCAACAAATTTTAATACACGATTGGGTGTGCCTGTGGGTAATGTTGTAAAAAAATTATCTGAGCCGCTTTGAAGCACAGTGCTTGATGTGCCAATACTGTAATAGTATTTTGTATCATTTGTTAGACCGGTTACAGTAACTGTATGTTCTGTTGTGGAGGTTGCGTCATCAATAATCGTCGCATATGCGCCTCCTGCTATATAACTTGATCCGATCCTTACTCTTGAATTACAACTTGTATTAGTTCGCCATCTGAACACGAGGGATGTTTGACTTCCTTTTTGAAGATAAGGACCGCGGGTTAGGGTTTGAGAATAAGAAAAGTTTCCTAACAAGCAAAATAAAATTCCTATTAAAGCAGTGCTTAGATTTCTCATTGGGTTCGGGTATTGGGTTTCCAGGGCGAAGATGTTTAATTTTAGTAATGTTTACAATAGGTGTTTATCTCAGGCCTCGCAGTAAAATTTACTAATACAATCAAAACAAGGTTTTTAAACGGAACTTAATAAATTGAAAAAAGTAAAAATCACATGGGGGATTACTATCGGATTTGCAGCATTGTGCATGCTAAATTCTTTTAATTTTTCCCTTCAAAATGCTGAAGGTCATGCAGAGAAAATAGATCATTTTTATTTACAGCGTCTTGAACAATTAAAACATGGCCTGGAAAATCTGAGATCTTTATGCGAAAAAAGAGAAAAGATCTCCTTAGTGAAAAAACAATTTAAGGATTGCAGATTAACGTATAAAAAAGCTGCCATATTGATTGATTACTTTAATATCTATGATGAAATACTCTTAAACGCACAGCCAATCAACAGGGTGGAAGAAGATCATCCGGATGTGATCATTCCGCCGCAGGGGTTCCAGGTGATAGAGCAATTGATTTTTTCAAGCAAGAAAATTGATTCTTATGACCAGGTGATCGCAGAGATCAATAAAACAATTCCCGTTCTTTCTAAACTGGAAACTGAGCCTGATCACATAAATAAGTTCAACGATGCAGCTGTTTTTGATGCGATGCAATCTGCTTTGATCAAAATGATGACATTGCAAATAGCAGGTTTTGATTCTCCTGTTGCCTTTTATTCAATCCCTGAAGCAAAAGCTGTTAGTGAAGGTTTGGAAGAACTCTTCACTATCTATAAACCTGACCTGGAAAAAAAGAATCCTGCATTGTGCTCAGCCTTTGCAAAAACCATTTCTGAGTTGGAGAGCTATCTAAATTCAAATCAGGATTTCAACAAGTTTGACAGGTTAACATTCATTACCAAATATGCAAATCCTCTTTATTGCAATTTTGTTGAAGCCAGAAAAGAATTAGGATTCCATTCAAATGGTCTTTTCCCGGCCAATCGCCTGGCGAAAACAATTTTTGAAGAAAATTTTTTCAATATTGATTTCTTTTCTCCGGGTAATGGATACGGCATAACTGAAGACAGGATTGAATTAGGTAAAAAACTTTTTAACGATCCTATCTTGTCTGGTACAAAAAAACGCAGCTGTGCATCCTGTCATAAACCTGAACTTGCTTTCACCGATGGACTTCGCACGGCTATGTCAATCGATAATTCTACTTCATTATCCCGCAATACTCCTGGCCTTTTGAATTCTGCATTACAAACACGGCAATTCTTTGACAGCCGGGTTGACATATTGGAAAATCAATTGGATGAAGTGGTTCATAATGTCAACGAAATGAAAGGTTCACTAAAGCAAACTGTGAGTGATCTGAAAAATGATGCTCATTATTCAGGGCTGTTTAAAAAAGCATACCCTCAAAACAAAGAACCAATAGTTGAATTCAATATTGCCAATGCCATTGCTTCTTATGTTCGTTCACTGATCGCCTTGAATTCAAGGTTTGACCGGTTTATGCATGGGGAAGCAAGCTTAACCAGGAATGAAAAAAATGGTTTTAATCTTTTCATGGGCAAAGCGAAATGCGGAAGCTGTCATTTCATGCCCCTGTTCAATGGTTTGCTGCCGCCGCAATTTTCAGAAACAGAATCTGAGGTGATCGGCGTTCCAAAAACGAACACAAATTTGCGATCTGAATTAGATGGAGATGAAGGTAAATTTTCATTTACAAGATCCCCCGTCGATAAATTCTCATTCAAAACACCAACGCTGAGAAATATTGAGCTAACTGCTCCTTACATGCACAATGGTGTATATAAAACCCTGAAAGAAGTTCTGAATTTTTATAACAAAGGCGGCGGAAAAGGATTAAAAATTGCACCGGCAAATCAAACTCTTCCTTTTGAAAAACTAGACCTCTCTTCAAAAGAGATGAATGATATCATTTCATTTATGAAAACACTCACCGATATAACTCAGAAACCTGCTGTCCGTTTGCAATAACGAATCTGTATTTTTACAACTCAATAAATTTCATGAATACATACATAAAACCTGCCATCGGTGTTAGCTGCGGTGACTTGAATGGTGTTGGCATTGAACTTATCATCAAAGCATTTTCAGATAACCGCATTATTGAACAATGCACTCCGGTAATATTTGCATCCAATAAAGTCATCAATTTTTACCGGAAATCGGTTCCCGAAATAAATTTTAATTACCAAAGTGTAAAAGAACTCAACCGCCTGAACAACAAACAGGTGAATGTCTTTAATTGCTGGGAAGAAGAAGTGGCCATCACACCCGGGCAATTAAATGAAACGGCGGGAAAATATGCTATCCGCTCGTTGAAAGCTGCCACAGAAGCGTTGAAACAAAATCTTGTACAGGGTTTGGTGACTGCACCCATCCACAAAAAAAATATTCAATCAGCTGATTTTAATTTTACCGGTCATACGCCATTTCTAAAAGATTTTTTTAAAGTAAATGATGTGTTGATGCTTTTGTGCTCCGGGGATTTCAGAGTGGCTTTGCTGACGGAGCATTTACCAGTGAAAGATGTGGCGCAGAACATCAGCCGTGAGCTGATCCTAAGCAAGTTGAATATTTTAAACACAAG
>Ga0137463_1000433_pt1 | contig 14519 bp, 20 predicted proteins | sample EasRivERMGT800_2_FD_102333 | JGI IMG/M metagenome (GOLD analysis project Ga0137463, IMG submission 102333) | Soil microbial communities from meander-bound floodplain in the East River, Colorado, USA - East River MetaG ERMGT800_2 | ecosystem: Environmental > Terrestrial > Soil > Floodplain ...
CATTTTATGGAAAAGATATTATTGGCTATAGATAGCAGCAATCTGAATGTGAATGCGCTGGACTTTGCCTGTTATCTGGCGAAGCTGACCAAATCAAGAATCACAGCCATTTTTCTGGAAAATCTTTTATTGGAAGAAAAGCCTGTAATGAAACAATTACACGGAGTGCCTTATGTAGAAACAATTGTAGAAAAAGATTTGCCAGATTACCCTGAGCGAAAAAAACATACTCAGGAAAATATTCAATTCTTCAAAACCGCATGTGAGAATCGGGGTGTTCGCTGGAATATACACCGCGATAAGGGAGTTCCGAAAAAGGAACTGATCGAGGAAACCCGGTATGCTGATTTACTGGTAATAAGCGCAGAAATATCTTTTTTGAAAAAGTTTGAAGGAACTCCATCAAAATTTGTAAAAAACATTCTCGAAAAATCAGAATGTCCTGTTGTTATTTCCCCGGAAAGTTTTGAAGCCATAGACGAAATTCTATTTACTTATGACGGAAGCAGATCCTCGATGTTTGCATTAAAACAATTTACTTATCTCTTTCCCGAATACAGAAATAAGAAAGCAACAATATTGGAAGTAAGTGAACCAGATTCAACTACAGTGGATGAAAAATATAAAATCACAGAATGGTTGAAAGCACATTACACAAATATTGAGTTTACTGTTTTACAGGGAGAGGCAATGGATGAACTATTCGGTTACCTTCTTAATAAGAAAAATGTCTTTGTAGTTATGGGGTCGTATGGACGGAGCCTGTTATCAACTCTGCTCAAGCCAAGCAAAGCAAAACTTGTGTTGAGAGCCATAAGTCTTCCTGTTTTCATTGCCCATTACTAATCATACAGACTAAAAAAAAATCATTATGAAACGGTTTTTTGTTCTTTTTCTAAGTTTATGTATTGCTATAAGTTCAGCATTCGCTTTTAAAATACAGTACGGTAATTATATAACGATCAGCAAACCTGTATTTGAAGACCTTTATATTGCCGGCGGAAATATTGTTATTAATGCCCCTGTTTATGGCGACCTCATCATAGCAGGAGGTACTATTCATATTAATGATACTGTAACCAATGATATCCTGCTCGCAGGCGGAAATGTTACGTTCAACGGTTTTGTCGGTGACGATATTCGTTGTGCCGGGGGTAACCTGCATATTTTAAAGAACGTCGCAGGTGACGTGGTAATAATGGGTGGTACCATTCTTATTGATAAAGATGTAACGATTGGAGGATTGATAGCAAGCGGGGGCGATATAACAATTGATGGAAAAGTAAATAATAACATAAAAGCCACGACCGGCAAATTTATTTTGAATGGAATAGTGTTAAAAGATGTTGATTGCCGCGGCGGCAGCATTACTATAAATGGAATTATCCAGGGAAAGGCGATGCTTGGTGCAAGTAGTAAAATTATTATAGGTGACAGTGCAGAATTTAGAAATGAAGTTCGTTACTGGGCAAGGCATAAAGCGAATTTCAAACAATCACTAAAAGATGGTAACGCAGTTTTCGATGCCTCGTTAAAAATAAAATATAACCGCTGGTACTATTTAGGATTAAGTACGTGGCTGGGATTATTGTGGTATATAGGCATGGCCTTTTTAATGATGCTCCTCATTCAATATTTATTCAGTAATACTATGAAAAAGGCAGGTGATTCGGTTTATAAGTCTGCCTTACGCTCACTGGCCTATGGCTTTTTATTTTGCATTGCCATTCCGGTAATAGCAGTTATTACTGTTGTTACGGTAATTGGGCTGCCGATTGGAATTATTCTACTGTTTAGCTATGTTATGTTAATACTGCTTGCAACGGTCATAACTTCCGTAGTCGCTGCTAACTGGTTAAATAATCTTGGAAATCTAAATCAGAAATTCTGGAAGATTGTTTTTTCTGCACTTGGAATTTTTGTCATCTTAAAGATTTTAACCTTTACTCCATTTTTAGGATGGCTGATTATGGTGTTGCTTGCTTTTATTTCCTTTGGTTCGATCTTATTAAATGTAAACTGGCGTGGGAAAAATTCAAATCAACCTGCAGTATAAAATAAATATAATTATTACAGTTTTTATTTGTTAAGAGTTTACTGATAGCTGTCATCATTAGTCCTGATAGCAGGCATTGAATATGGTGATCTTCCGGTGTAGCTTCAGGCAAAATTTATTGTTTAACCAAATTTATTATTTATGAAAACCGATTCTCAAATTCAAAAAGATGTTATGGCTCAGCTTAATTGGGAGCCTATACTGAATGCATCGGAAATCGGAGTAGGTGTAAAAGAAGGTATAGTAACCCTCTCCGGTATTGTCGATACTTACACAAAAAAAATAGTAGCAGAAAAAGCGGCAAAAAAAGTAAGCGGTGTTAAAGCGGTTGCATTAGACATCCAGGTTGGTGTATCTCTTGCTTTCAAAAAAACAGATAGCGAGATTGCCGCGATGGTTATTGACGCTTTGAGATTACACACGGCTGTACAAGAAGACAGGATCAAGATCAAAGTAGAAGATGGAGTGGTAACACTGGAAGGCGAAGTAGAATGGGAATATCAACGCAAAGCAGCGGTGAATGCAATTGAAAACCTGCCGGGCGTTCGCAATGTGCTTAATTATATCACCGTGAAACCCAAGGTGGTGGCAAGTGATATAGAAAAAAAGATCAATGCCGCATTTCATCGTAGCGCTACCATTGATGCTGAAAAAATTACAGTAGAAACAATTGGCTCAAAAGTAATCTTGAAAGGAACTGTAAGATCAATGGCTGAAAAAGAAGATGCTGAGGATGCAGTATGGGCTGCTCCTGGTGCAATGACAGTTGAAAACAAGTTGTATGTTGAAGAAGAAGCATTTGCTTTTTGAACGCATTCAGTTTATTAAAATACCCCTTCAAGAGGGGTATTTTTTCCTTTGTAAGTGATTTTCAAAATTAATATTCAAATTACAGCGATGACAAGTTTCGAATCACATATACAGGGAGATAAGCCCGCGGTGATTGATTTTTTTACTGAATGGTGTCAGCCTTGTAAACTTATGGTGCCAATATTGCAGGAAGTAAAAGAAGCTGTTGGAGAAAGAGCTTCAGTATTAAAAATGGATATTGAGAAAGACCCTGTTTTCGCTGAGTTGTATAGCATACAATCTGTCCCGACTCTGATGATTTTCAGAAAAGGCCAGGTATACTGGAGAAAGAATGGTATTACCTCGGCACATGAAATTCTTGAACATTTACAAACTCTGCTTGATTAGGCAGTTAAGATTTTCTTGAATGGTTCCAATCAGTGTGAGTGCGGAAATTTATTTATGAGGCTACTTCTTTTTCTCCTTATCTCCTTTGTTGGTTTAACCGCCACAATTTGCGGTATGCTGTTGATAGCAGACCCGGAGGGAAGTGTGTTTCAATTATCCCATTCTTTGCTACAAGGAACTTTTTTAAAAAATTTTCTCATTCCCGGCATAATATTGACAATAGTCGGAAGTATTAATATGGCTGCTATTTTTTCTAATATGCAAGGAAGCAAGAACCGGTATAACTGGTCACTTGCAGGAGGCATCCTGATCTGCGTATGGATTATTCTTCAAATCATAATGATACAAACTTTTTATTGGCTTCAGTTTGTATATCTCGGTGCCGGCATTCTTGTTATACTACTATCTTTCCAGTTAAAAGGTAAATGGCTTACATGACAAAAACTGGTAGTGTTCCAGATTGAATTATCTTTCTGTGATGTCTATTTTTTAAACATAAAATAAACCGCTCCCAGCAAAAATAAAAAACTAACAAAATACCGCCAATGAAAAGGCTCTTTCAAATAGAGCGAAGCAAATACAGAAAATACAACCAATGTAATTACTTCTTGAGTCATCTTCAATTGGAAGCCATTAAAACCGTTTGAAAATCCCCAACGATTGGCAGGAACCATCAGACAATATTCAAAAAAAGCAATCCCCCAGCTAATTATAATAACTTTCCATAATGGTAATTCTTTAAACTTCAAATGACCATACCATGCAATAGTCATAAATATATTCGATCCAAGTAATAATAAAATAGTCCGCATAGATTATTTTTTTTCAATAAGATATTGGCCGCTTCTTAATCTCAGCTTTCTGCTAACCTTACAATATCTTCAATACTCATAAGTCTTTTAATTGGTATCGCTTCTATTGCCGGCAGTACTCTTAATGTTTTATGAATTTTGCAAAGTTATAGTACACAAAGTGTAATGCAATAGCATAGCAATAATTCTCAATTTTCTTGCTGAAAGCATTAGTTAATCTTGCAAATCTTCTCTCATGTGCATTCTCATGGTTAAATTTTGGAAATCAAATATATTCAAACTGAGACACTACCCAAAAACCGGTAATATTTCTATATTGTTTTAGTACCTTTAGTGTATTCTCTTCCTTACTCTTTTTAAGAGTTATCATAGTAGTAAACCTTCTGTATGAAACCATGCATTTTACTGATTGAGGATAATGATCCTATTCGTGAAAATACAAAGGAATTGCTTGAGTTATCAGATTATGAAGTAATTGTGGCAGCTAACGGCCAGGAGGCCATTGAAATGATGATCAGCATAAACAAACCTGACCTTATTTTATGTGATATTATGATGCCCCGAATGGATGGCTATGAATTTTTAAAAATTGTAAACCAAGAATATCAGCTTTCCTCCATACCTTTTATTTTTCTTACTTCATACAGTGAAAAACCAGATATTGAAAAAGGTTTGCAAATGAGAGCCACCGATTACATAGTAAAACCATTTGAACCTGACGAATTGATTCGGACAATTAGAAAATATTTGCCTGAGCAGGTTTCGTCCTTATAATATTTATTGCTATTTCTTTCTGCTGTCATATTGCAGTCTGACGTATATCATTCTTCAGACAGAATCAGGCTTTTAATTTTATCATTCAAAATAATTTTATGACTATAGAAATTCATTCTCCCAATTTGCAGGTGAAAGAAATTGTATTAAAAAGAATAGAAAAAAAAGTTATGAGCCTTTCACATTTAAGTGAAAAAATCTCCAGGGCTGAAATTTTCTTAACCGAGGACGCTGCATTAATGAAACAAAACAAAGTATGCAAAATAAGGTTGGATATTTTCGGTGATACATTGTTTGTTCATAAGCATGCCGACAGTTTTGAGAAAGCCGCTATGGAAACGATTAAAATTTTAAAAAAGCGCTTAAAACAAAAAACTGAACAAAAGAATGAACCACCTGATGAAGTAACAAGTACTGTAAAAGTCTGATTGGAATTTTTGGTTTATGACCTTCAAAGATTTCTTACAAATAATTTTTTAAGAAATGACATATCATCTAAGTAAAAAATTGAGTGTGCCTTTTACCGAAGCTGTTGAAATTGTAACGGAAGAGTTGCGCAAAGAGGGGTTTGGAGTTATCACTTCAATTGATATCAAAGAAACATTCAAAAAAAAGATAAATGTTGATTTTCGCAATTATATTATTTTAGGTGCCTGTAATCCACGCTATGCTTATGAAACTTTACTTGAAGAAGACAAGGTTGGAGTATTTCTGCCCTGCAATGTTGTTGTGCAGGAACATGAAGATGGGGAAGTAGAAGTTTCAATTGTAAATCCCGAGGAGATGATGCATAATGTTGATGAGCTGAAGCTCAAAACGTTTGCTACTGAAATTAAAGAGGCTATGGAGAATGTTTTGAACCGATTATAAAACCATACTTATAGCCGCAGTATAAAGCAAGTCAAACTATTTTTTATCCATCATTAATACAGCTGCTCCGCGGATATTTCCCTTTCTTAAATTAGCTAATGCTTCATTGGCTTGCTGTAGCTGAAAAGCCTGGGTTTCAGTTCTGATGGGGACCTGTGGTGCTAATTTCAAAAATTCATTTCCATCTTTGCGTGTAAGATTAGCCACCGAACGAATTGTTCTTTCATTCCACAAAATCCGATAAGGAAAGGAAGGAATATCACTCATGTGAATGCCGCCACAAACTGCAATTCCTCCTTTATCTAAATCAACCAGGGCTTTTGGAACAAGCTCTCCGGCAGGAGCAAAAATAATAGCCGCATCCAATTTTTCAGGTGGTGATTGAGAAGAATCACCGGCCCACACGGCACCTAATTTCAAAGCAAAAGCCTGTGCCTCTGAATCACCCTGTCGTGTAAATGCATAAATTTTCTTCCCTTGGTAAATTGCCAGTTGAATGAGAATATGTGCCGCGGCTCCAAAACCGTAAATACCCAGGTTTCTAACCTGTTCACCAATCATTGTATAAGAACGATAACCAATCAGGCCTGCACATAATAACGGCGTACCTGATGCATGGGCATATTCTTGTGAAAGTGGAAAACAATATTGTTCGTTAGCAACAGTAAACTCAGCATAGCCTCCATCAATTGTATAACCAGTAAAAAGAGCCTTTTCGCAAAGATTCTCCTGTCCTTTCAAACAATATTTACATTCTCCGCAAGTATACCCCAGCCAGGGAACTCCCACAGCATCACCTTCGTTAACATGAGTTACTTTACTTCCTTTTTTTACAACTCTGCCAACTATTTCATGCCCCGGAATAAGAGGCAGTTTGGGGTCTGCAAGTTCTCCATCCACGATGTGCAGATCAGTGCGACAGACCCCACAAGCAATTACTTTAATCAAAACCTGGTAGTCAGAAGGAGAAGGAACCGGAAGTGTTTCTAGCATCAATGGTCGTCCCGGTTGTTCCAGGACCATTGCTTTCATTGTAATTGGTAGTTCCATATCAAAACTAAAAAATTGACTTGTAGAAAAAGAGTAAAGTTTCAGTTAGAGAAAAAATAAAAAGTTTGGGAGAAAAAAATCTAAAGCTTGGAATAGCTCATGATGGCAGTGAATATACTGTCTGATTTCAGAAATGAATATCATTCATTATACTGATAGCTGTCATTAAATAAGGAGAGTTTTTCAAATAAATTTGAGAAGCAAAAAAAATTATGATAGAGCAATTAGCTTCAGCCGAAATTGAGAACGTGCTCAGACAACAGGTGATTGGCCGAATTGGATGCCATAATAGCGAATTAATATATGTGGTGCCCATAAGTTATGCCTATGATGGAAAATATATCTATTGCCATACCTATGCGGGAAAGAAAATTGATTTGATGCGTAAAAATCCAGGAATTTGTTTCCAGGTAGATGAAATGAAAGATATGGCAAATTGGAAAAGTGTTATTGCATGGGGCGATTTTGAAGAGTTAACGGATAAAACAGAAAGAAATAAAGCTTTACGGCTTCTTTTAAAAAGACGACTACCGATTATTTCCAGCATCACCACACATTTAGGTAAAGCCTGGCCCTTTTCTGTCGAGGATGTAAATGGATTAAATAACATTCCCGGAATCGTATTCAGAATTTCATTAAAAGAAAAAACAGGAAAATTTGAAACTACTTCGGTGTCACCGTTACTCATGTTCAACTAAGCAGAATTTGTTAATCCCCAACTTATTTTTCAACCCCTCTGGAACTTATAATAAAATTCTTGCCAAGTACATTTTCTAAAAATTCTCATGCCAGATTTTATCTTATCCAACCCTTGTATAGATTAGGTCATAATACTGTTGTGCTAGACGGTCGCTGTCAAAGAATGGAGTTATATCTTTCATACTATTTTTCATGATGTCTGCCCATTTCTCCGGATGGCTATAATAGGTCGGCAATACCTTTTTTTCAAGCACATCCATTAATTCTTCGGCATCCTGACTGTCCTGTTCATGGTCCGAGAGTAATGTATCGGCGGAGGGAATTAAAAAACTATTTATACCTGGATGTGAAAATTCAGGGAACCAGCCATCGGGTATAGAAACATTCAATGCCCCATTCATATCTGCGGCCATACCAATCGTACCCGAAGCTTCATGCGTCATTCGGGGCACATTCAACCAAATGTCTGCTCCGGCTTTCAGCATTTTGGAAAGTTTCATTTCATAACCTACCAGGATAGAGCAGTTTGGGTAATCTTTGCAGAGATGTACAATTTTATCAAACATAGCTATTGCGGCATAATCAACAGGATAAGGTTTTCCTGCCCAAATGATTTGAATTGGAAAATCTTTATTAGTTACCAATTGGTGAAACCTTTCTATGTTATGACAAAGCAGATCAGCTCTTTTGTAGCCGGCAAAACGTTTAGCAAAAACGAGGGTCAATACTTTTTCATCATAAATCTCCCCGCATTGATCGGCTACTTCTTCAAATAAAAATATTTTGCGCTGATTTTTTATTTTTCTTAAAGATTCATCATTGTTTTCATTCAACGCCTGATACATTTGCTTATCGGCCCAATAATTAAAATTCTGAGCATTGGTGATAGAAATAATTTTACAGATATTGGGATAATTTTGCCATGTACTTTGCAAGGTTTTAAGATGCAATTTTGAAACTCCGTTTGCTAATCCCGAAAATCGAAGAGCAGTATAAGTATGATCAAGTTTGTCATCAACGACTCCTGCTATTTTTTTAATCTCAGTTGATGATATGCCGCAAAAGAATCCTATTTTTTCTAAAAGAAACAAGTCCGTTTTTACATTTCCCGCTTCTTCAGGCGTATGGTTAGAGAACACAAATCTTTTTTTCACTTCCTCAATGCTTCCATATTTTCGGTATAAATAAAATGCAAGTGGAAGCCCATGCGATTCATTCAGATGATATACTTCTGACTCCCAATTGATCAGTTCAAGAAGTTTAGCCCCGCCAACACCTAATAAAATGGCTGCAGCAAGTCTTGCTTCATTGTTTGAATCATATAAGCGGTGGCAAATTGTTTTTGCCAGGTAATCATTCCCCGGCAAATCTGTGCTCAGAAAAAAAACAGGAACTGTATTAAAAGCTTCAGGCGGTAAATAGTATACTCCAACCTGCACTTCATGCTGGGACACGTTTATTGTAAACTGAATATCTGTTTTCCGCAAAAATCCATATACTTTTTCCTGGAACAAAACATCCATGGTCTGGTCGCTTTTCCTTACCTGGTCATAATAACCAAACTTCCAAAGAATGCTGATACCAATCATATTTTGTTTTAGTGCAAAAGCACTACGCAAGTGCGAGCCTCCAAGAAAACCTAAACCGCCGGCGTATGTTTTTAAACTTTGATCAATCCCAAATTCCATTGAAAAATAGGCCACCCGTTTTTTGAAACGGGCATCATATTCATAAGGGTGTTTGAAAAAACTTAAATCCATTTCTGTCGTAGGTTTTTAAAAATTATCTGTGAACAATGAGGACAGGTTTGAAAGTTATTTTAAAGCTGAAAGGGAGGTAATGACCTGAGACAACAAAATGGATGACAGTTATCAATATTAAAACCTGCTTTCAATTTAGTGACCACCATCACCAAAATCTATGATGGCCCTCATTGACTGAAAGTTGAAAATGCCGTTGTTTTATAAGTTAAAATTTAAGTTATGATTCAAACACTTCCATTTAATGATCATGTAGCAGAATACGAAGCCTGGTATGAAAAATATCCCTACGTGTTCAAATCTGAAGTTGCTGCAATAAAAGAATTAATGCCAAAGGGAGAAAATATTCATGGTATTGAGGTAGGATTAGGCACTGGCCGGTTTGCAAAAGCATTAGGGATAAAAGAAGGAATAGAACCTGCTGAAAATATGCGGGCAGTGGCAGAAAAGAAAGGAATTTTTGTGATAAATGCAGTAGCTGAAAATCTTCCTTATAAGCCCGTGCGATTTGATTTTGTGCTAATGAATTTTTGTATCAGTTATTTTGAAGATTTGGAGAAAGCTTTTAAAGAAGCATTCAGAGTTTTGAAATGGGACGGCTGCCTGATTGTAGGTTTTATCGACAAGAACAGCCAAATTGGGAAGTATTATGAAGACAGGAAACCTGAAAGTATTTTTTATAAACAGGCCAATTTTTATTCAGTAAACAGAGTGCAAGGGGAATTAAAAAAAGCGGGATTCAAAGAATTACAGTTCTCTCAAACACTATTTCACGACCTGGATAAAATTGAAAGCATTGAAATGTCATTACCGGGATATGGAAAAGGATCATTTGTTTTAATAAAAGCAATAAAATAAATTTTATGCCTTCCGACTCTTTACCATTTGAAGCAGGGAAAGCGGTTACCTACAAAAAAATCGAAGTTACTTCGACTGCTTTTAAAGAAAATCATTTTATTCCCAGGCGATATACCTGTGATGGAGTAAATGTGAACCCTTCATTAAACTTTGATCATATTCCTAAAGAGGCTAAAAGTCTTGTCGTAATTGTAGATGATCCTGATGCACCTGATAGAACCTGGGTACATTGGGTTATGTGGAATATTCCTGTTACACATCATCTGAAAGAGAATCATGCACCGGGAGCACAGGGTATGAATGATTTCAGTAAGCACATTTATTCCGGCCCCTGCCCTCCAAAAGGAACACATCGCTATTTCTTCAAAGTATACGCATTGGATGGCAAACTGGAATTACCGGTCAGTTCAAATAAAACTGATTTGGAGAAAACCATGAGTAGTCACATCATTGGATTCGGAGAATTGATTGGGCTATATAGAAAAGAATAAATGAAAAAATCCGGCTTGCTCTTTCTTTAATGGAATTAAAAAAAAGGCGTCTCAAGCAGCTTCATAAGACTTTTTAATAAATACTGTAGGTAAGCCTTTACTACCTTTCGCAAAAATTACACCTCGCCGCTTTTTAACAAACTCAAGAAAACGGTTACATTCTTTTTTATCTCCAACCTTAGCATTTCTCCATCCCTGCCCACGGAGGTTTTGATAACTAAGAGTTTGCAGCATCTTAAGCTCCGCGTAATAATAGGTTGTGTCTGGTTCTTTTACTTTATATAAAACTACGTACTGAATCCTGGTCATAATTCTGGTTGTTTCATTAACATCATCAATAATCGAAATGAGCTATTAATATCAGGAGCTTTCTATAGTTAAATTCCAAACTACATTATCATTTTTTGAAATGTCAGGAAAGAATACCCTTCAAAGGAATCTTATCCGGCTGCTGCAAAACCCGTCAAAATCTAAATCCAACACCTGCATTTAAACTAACTGCGCTGATTTTTTGGTGGGCCTCCCTATTTTCTCCCAGGGCTGTAAATTTGAATTTCGGTTCCATATATAAGTAGTTCAAACCGCTAAACAAATAGCCGTTTTGTCCGAATTGATAACGTAATCCACCACTCAATCTTATTGGAACAACTACAGCCCAATCTTCTGAAACCAATACTTCACCACTGTAACTTAATTCTGGCGAATTGGCATTGACTATTCCTGACATAATATTGAAATCAACAAACGTTTTGGAACTTAGTGACTGGGTTATCATTGGACCCACTACTACTCCATAATATTGCCAGTGATCTACAGAAGCTGAAGTTCCATTCAATAGTTTACTATCAATTCCATACCTGGAATATAATATTGATCCGGCGATGCCAAAATTTTTTACCAGCCTGTACCCACCTTGAAGGTCAAGATTGAATCCTGTTTTTGCAAAACCTGCCTGATCATTATTGATATTTTTTGAATTAAAATCACCGACTGGGAATGCTGGACCAGCGGTAAAAATCAGAAACCCCATTTTTTCTTTGCTTGCTTTTCTTACCTGGGCTATTGCAGTCATATACATAGCCATAGCAGCAGTTAATATTAAAACTATCTTTTTCATAAAATTAAAATTTAGAAAAGTAAAATTAGAGTACCATGTCTTGCCGGGCAATGATGATGATCACTATAAAAAATGATGGTCGTAAGAAGATGTAAACAATTATAGATGATAAAAAATTGGATACGGAAGTATGGTATTTTGTTAGGGTTTTTTACAATTTCTTTGACAAGCTTTCTTGGGTCATTTAACTTTTATTTTCTTCTGAAACTGCAAAACAAAAAATTTTGAACAGTGTTGAATGGAGTTAAATGATCTTCACTGATACATTTTATTCTTTCAAATGCTATTTCAAATCTTGCAGACATGGATATCTCTGAATATCTCTTAATCTCAAGACCACTGCATTTTTCAGGTCCCTGGTCAGAAAAAGTTCCGAGAATCAAATAACCACCTTTCCTGATGGCTTTTGTTGCAATTCGTACATATTTATTAATCTTTTCTTCTGTAGTTAGAAAATGAAATGCTGCTCTGTCATGCCAAAAATCAAATTGAACCGATGGACTAAATTCTGTTACATCTGAAACAATCCAATGAACTCCGGATGCTTTTTCACCTAATCTTTTCTTTGCTCTTTCAATGGCTTTTGCTGAAATATCTAATACCCAAATATTTTGATAGCCCCTTTGAAGCAATGCATCTACTAAATGACTGTCACCTCCCCCTACATCAATAATATTTGCTGTTAATGGCAAATTAAAGAGTTCCAAAAATTCAATTGAGGTTTTTGGATATGGCTGAAACCAGCTTAATTCGTTTTCTTTTTTTAAAGAGTAAATCTTTTCCCAATGTTCTTTTAGCGAATGCATTTTTATTTGCAGAAGACTTTAAATGTGTAATAATTACCTGACAGAATATACAAAAAACAAGGCAGGTTTGTTAAAACCCACCTTGCTATCGATTGCTGCAGTTTATAGCTTTTTACAACCGTCATTCTGCAACACTCTATTCAACCCGTCTATTATCCTGGTTAAGTTAACAGTTTTTATCCTGCGTTAGGTCAGATAGTTTACTGTCCTTTAAACAGCCATCCCTATCTTCCCTCTTAACCGACCTATTTCGAATTGAAGTGGGAGCAAAAATACTATTTAGACTGCGCCATAAACAATGATGCCTGTCAGCATTTTTAATGTTTGTCATCAGCAATTAATTTTTCATCAAGCTATTTGTTCAAGTAAATAATTTTGAAGTTCGACCTGGTTAATTTGTTCAAGTTGTATTTCCAGCCAATCCAGGTGATTTTCTTCGTCTGCAAGAATAGTACGAAGCAGTTCAGCAGTACCATCATCAAAAGATTCGACGGCAAGCCTGATTGCATCATTATAAGCTTTGATCGCCTCTTCTTCAGCGTCGTGATCATTTCTGAATTGCTCTTCAATATTTTTACCAATTGAAATTTTATTAAGGTTATCAACAGCAGGAATACCTTCGAGAAAGAGTATGCGTTCGATTAACTTTTCTGCATGTTTCATTTCTCCAATGGCTCGCTGTTTAACTGTATCATGAAGATGCTTATATCCCCAATTCTGACACATTTCAGAGTGGACGATGTATTGATTCACTGCTGTTAATTCATCAGCAAGAAGAGCATTCAGCTTTTCTATAATTTGCTTATTCCCTTTCATATAATGTGTGTTTTAATGAGAATCAAGATTATGAAAGAAAATGTTGATAGTAAATGACAGGTCTCAATTAAAACTCTGACAGAGATCACTAATCGCTGTGAAGAGGCTGCATTACTGATGACAATTGGATTTATAAATGATGACTGTCATTGACTGACTCCGGGCGATAGAATATTTTCGATTTGAAATCGATTTTTCACGTTTAAAACAAATTATTATGGCAGTCCTGAAAGTTCTTGAGTTATTGGCGAACTCTACTAAAAGCTGGGAAGATGCAGCACAAGAGGCAATAAACGAAGCATCAAAAACTGTAAAAAATATTCGTTCCATTTACATTAAGGATCATAGTGCGCAAGTTGCAAACAATAAAATAGTTGGGTACAGAATCACGGCTAAGGTGAGCTTTGAAGTTGAGCATAGCAAGAAGTAAATTAAAATCGTTTATGTCACTCGATTTTGAAAAATATGCTGCTAAAGGTAATGAGATGGTAAACATGGTGGCAGAGGATCTGAAAGTACCAGGAGATAAAGCCGGTCGTATTCTCCGTGCTGTGCTTCATGCCATGCGCAATCGTCTTAATATTGATGAATCGCTCCAGGTAGTTGCCCAGTTACCGATGGCTTTGAAAGGTGTTTACATAGACCAATGGGATCCCTGGCATTCATTTCATCGCATTCATCATATCGACGAGTTTATTAATGAAGTACGTAAATATGATAAGACTGCTGCGGGTTATGATTTTGGAAACGATGAATCAGCGAAGCTTGCTGTAAAAGCAGTTTTCACAACTCTGAATTATTATTTATCTGCAGGTGAGTTTAGAAATGTAATTGCTCCATTGCCCAGGGAGCTCAAAGAATTTATCCAAAACAGCATGGGCGTTGAGAGAAAGGTTCTATAAAATTTTTAAGTAACTCATTAACAGAATGGAAATAAAACCGGGTATATCGTCTAGTCTATATATTTCAATGATCTTGTTTGTAACTGCATTTTCTGGTCAAAACTCAAACACAAACCAGGCAAGCAGGCCTGTTGATGTGACGATTAATTCAGCGAGTGACTCTCTTGTTGAAAAAAGTAAAACGCTTAAATATTTTCAAAACAATGACTATGGAGTCGAAAAACAGCTACAGACAGATTCATTAATTACCCATGGAACAAAATAATTTGAAACTGAAGCAAGTTAGCAGGGAAGCAGAAGGATGGAAAAAA
>Ga0137463_1000434_pt1 | contig 14512 bp, 18 predicted proteins | sample EasRivERMGT800_2_FD_102333 | JGI IMG/M metagenome (GOLD analysis project Ga0137463, IMG submission 102333) | Soil microbial communities from meander-bound floodplain in the East River, Colorado, USA - East River MetaG ERMGT800_2 | ecosystem: Environmental > Terrestrial > Soil > Floodplain ...
AAAATTTATGAACGATAACCTGGTTTTTACTTATTCTTCTTCTTGCTGAACAGGTATAATAATATGGTTATGATAACCAAACCAACCGACCCATAGATTACATAACTCAAGGACATCCTGAATTATTTCTCGTGAAAGTATAGATTTTATCTCATTCCGGAATGGGCGGATACATTCACGAAAAAACTCAAACACACAAACATTGCGGTGTTTTCACAACTGTGTATTCCGCAGGAAAGCCGGACGAGTTTTGTGTAGAGATCCCCGGGATAATAGAATAAGAAAATCTTTGAAATTTGAATTAGTTCATTTCGATCATCGCCATTTCTTTTTCAAAAAAACGATGGCGGTTAATTTCATACACCACCGATTTATTTGATTTTTTGCTGATGATCTCAAATTGCAATTCATCATCACCCACTTCATCAACATTGAGAAGGAATGATTTGGTGAAATTCTCAGCCTTTATATTTTCCCTGTACAGAACATTACTAAACTCATCCCTGATGATAATTGCAAATTCATCATGTTCCGCGTTCCCGGCAAACCTCAGTTGGAATAAAGGTTGGTCTTTAATCCATCTTATAAATTTCAATTCCACCGGAACCACATGATTATTTTCCCTGGCCAACGCAACAGTGGCGGAGGCTGTTGAAAAAACAGTAAAAAATGCTATTACAAGAAGACGTTTATTACAAAAAATTTTTTCCATTATAATTAGTTTATGCTTAATAATTTTTTTCTAAAAAAGATTCTCTACGGCAAGCCTGACTAAAGGGAGCAAGCAAGGAGGTAGTGGTGAAAGGTTCGCCTGGCAGATTTATTTGTATAAAGGACAGAGCGATCGGCAAATTCTAATTGCCTTGATAATGTAAAATTAGAAGACTATAATAGTTACAACAAACCATGTTGTTGCAATTAAAGGATAGTCAACTACCCGGAGAAGGTCATAAATGATTAACAACCAGGATATTCAGGATTAAAAACCAGGTATGTCCAGGGTTTTAGGACAACACAATTTGTACAACAAATGAAGGATACTAAGCATTCTCACCAAGGAGATTTACTAAAGTTTTGCCAGAATTACGATTCACATCAGAATTTTATGCCTGGAGTTTAGGGGAATCGAATGAAGAAACTATTTTTAATGACAAATTCAATCCGGACATATGAAAAGCATGTTTATTGCTGCCATTCTCAGCATTTTTCTTTTAGATGGTTCTATCTACGATTTAAAAATCACCACGATCGGCCAGCATGAAAAAATTAATCTTTCAGATTTCCACGGGAAAAAATTGCTGATCGTAAATATTGCCTGTAAATCACCCTATACTTTTCAGCTCGAGGAATTAGAGGAATTATACAAGGCGTACAACAAGCAGGTGGTAGTAATCGGGTTTCCCTGCGGCGAGGATTTTGGCAGCCAGGAATTAAAAACCAATAGGGATATTCTCAACTTTTGCGAAGGTGTGTATGGCATCACCTTCCCGCTGAATGAAAAAACCTCTGCCCTCGGCAGCGACCAGCACCCTGTATTTAAATGGCTGGTTGAAGAAGCAAAAAAAATGGGCATGGTGGAACCCATCATCAAATGGAATTTTACAAAATTTCTCCTTGATGAAAATGGTAAGCTGGTAAAAGTATTTCCTGCAGATGTAGCACCATTGAACCAGAAGATCACAAGCTTGCTAAATGATAATCTGGGTAACAAAAAATCAGGTAAGAAATAGCTTCATCCACGAGGCTGGTGACCTCATCATTCATTCCTGTATAATTACAAAGGATTTGGTTTTGCCTGTGGCTGAAGTTCGATCACTAAAAATTCAGGCGGGTCAGGAAACTGGCTGATGAGTTCACTGTATTTAATTTTCAAATTGCGTTTGAATTTGCCAAGGTATCCGGGCACATGGAGACCTTCTCTTTTCAGGGGAATGGCTTCGATGAGATCGTTTCCCAGGTACATCATTAATTTCATAGTAATTGGATGGTTCACAAAAAAAATAAATTCCTTGTTGAATTGCAAGCCAAGAAATACTTGTTTTTAAAAGTAAGTTTACGAATTTTCCTTAGCTGGTTAGATTTTGTTCTGCAAGTTATAGTCGTCAACAAACCCAGCATTCCACTTAAACTATTACCGTGAAATTAATCCGGGCTGGAAAAACAAGTTTCCATGGGGGAACCCGCTGAAAAACCTTCCGGCAATTTCTATAACCGTTTGAATAGATTGTAGCCAAACCAGCGGATATTATCGTAAATTTTATTGTCAATAATTTTATTTACCAAATCCATGAATTATGAGAAAGATATATGCCACAAGAATAATGCAGTTGCTGCTGATCACATTGGTTTCTTTCACAGCGTTTGCTCAGCCGGTCACTACACCCCGCACTCCGAGCCCTGCTGCTTCTTTATCGCAAACAATCGGAATATCTGTTGTCACAGTCAGTTATTCAAGGCCATCGGTAAAAGGCCGTGAGATATGGGGTAAGCTCGTGCCGTATGGATGGAACGTTCAAAATTTTGGCAATGGCAATTCAGCGCCCTGGCGCGCAGGAGCCAACGAGAATACGACAATTAAATTCTCTCATGATGCGAAAGTAGAGGGTAAGCCTGTGCCTGCCGGTGAATACGGACTATTCTTTGTGATCAACCCCGATAATACAGGCGAATTGGTATTATCAAAAGACAACAGGTCATGGGGAAGTTTCTGGTATGAACCCAAACAGGATATGTTTCGTACAAAAATTCAACTGCGTGATATACCATTTACAGAAATGCTTACGTATGATTTTATCAACAGCACAAAGACCTCATCTGAACTGGTACTTAACTGGGAGAAAAAACAATTCCCGGTAAAGATCGAGTTTGCCGTAGATGATATTGTAATGGCAAATGCTGCGGCAGAATTGAAAGGCCCGGCCGGATTTAACTGGCAGGGATATGCAAGCGCCGCTAATTATGCCGTACAAAACAAAACAAATTATGAGCAGGCTTTGACATGGATTGACCGGGCCATTGCCATGAATAATTCTTTTTCCACGTTGAGTGTAAAATCAAATATCCTGAAAGCAATGGGTAAAACTGAAGAAGCGGATAAGATCATGACCGAGGCTATTGCTATCTCTACCGAAAACGAATTGAACCAGTATGGATACCAGTTGCTGAATAGCGGTCAACAGGACAAGGCTATTGAAATGCTTACGCTGAATACGAAACGTTTTCCGAAAAGTGCAAATTGTTTTGACAGTCTTGGTGAAGCTCTCGCTACAAAGGGAGATAAAAAAAATGCTATTGCCAATTTCAAAAAATCCCTGAGTTTGAACCCTGCTCCCAATGTCAGGGCGAATTCAGAAAAGTTTTTGAAAGACCTGGGTGCATTATAGGGGATGGAGATGGGTTGGAATAATAAAATCTGTTAGAGACCAAGGATAAAATCGTAAAAAATATCCCCAGGCGGAGGTAGCTTTAAAAGAATGGTACTATGAACTATTGCGGACTAAGTTTAAAAATTTTAATGAATTGAAGAAAGTATATGGTAATGCAAGTATAGTAAGCGATGACAGGGTGGTTTTTAATATTGTTGGCAACAAATACAGACTGGTTGTAAGAATTGTGTTTGATTACAGGACGATAAAGATTAAGTGGTTTGGCACACATAAAGAGTATGACCAGGTTGATGTGAATACCGTTCAATTTAAAAAGAAAAAATAATTATGGAAATAAAAGCCATTAAAACCAGGAAACAATACGAACAATACCTGCAATGGGTCGATGAGCAATTTGATAAAAAAATAAAATCTAATTCCGGGTTAGGTGAACTGCAAAATTGCTTTATAGAGGATTGGGAATTCCTGCAGAGATATTGCTCTCCTGATTAAAGTATCCTTGTAATAATCAGTTAACGAAAGGATTTCGGATATTAAGTTTTTTCCTTCTCATTAAAATAAATTGATGGATCCTTTATTTATCAATAAAGAAAAGATCGCTTTATTATTGCCGATGAACGAGTGTATTGAGGTGATGGAAAAAATGTTTCGTTCATTGGCCAATGGAGAATGTATTCAGCCTTTGCGTTACATGATGTGGCTTCCTGAAAGAGCAGGTTTATTGGGTATGATGCCCGGCTATGCTAAAAACCCCGGGGTAATGGGGATTAAAGTGATCAGCGTTTTTCATACCAATAGGGATGCAGGGCTTCCTTCTCACCAGGGAGTGGTGATCTTATTTGATGCAAAGCATGGACAGCCGCTCATGATATTTGATGCTACTGAAATAACTGCTATTCGCACAGCAGCCGCCAGTGCAGTTGCTACCCGGTTACTTTCACGGGAAAATGCGGAGCTGCTTGCTATCATTGGTTCAGGTGAACAGGCAGAAAGACATATTGAGTCGATCCTGCTGGTGAGAAAAATAAAACAGGTAAATATCTGGAGCCGGCATGAAAAACATACCATGGAACTTGTCAATAAAATTTCGGATCAATACAACATACCGGTTACTATAAAGAAAAATGCGCAGGAGGCAGTAGAAAATGCCGGTATTATTTGTACTGTTACCTCATCTTCACAACCAATCGTAAAAGGAGATTGGATTTCCGTGGGTGCACATATTAACGCGGTTGGTTCAAGCACACCCCGAACAAGGGAATTGGATACTGCAGCCATATTGCGATCGCAATTATTTACTGATTGTTATGAATCTCTTTTTAATGAAGCAGGAGATTTTCTCATTCCCAAGAATGAAGGAGTGATTACTGACAGCTATGTAAAGGGGGAAATAGGCGAAGTATTATCAGGAAATAAAAAAGGAAGAGAGAACAATGAGGAGATCACGATTTTTAAATCCCTGGGAATTGCAGCAGAAGATATTTTTTCTGCCTGGCATATTTATCAGAAATGCCTGTCCGGTTAACACAAACTTATGGCAGGAATAAATGAACTGCAGAGATGCGGAGGCGCAGAATAATTCTCCCCGCCTCTGCGGTAATACTTTCTTAATTTCAATTTGTATAAATCCTAAACAAATGGTTACCGGAGAAAAAATCATTTCAATATCACTGCAGGATATACGGGATGCGCAGCAGCGCATTGCCGGCAAAGTGAATCGCACGCCACTCATTCGTTTTTATTATGATAATTTTCCCGGAGAAATCTACCTGAAGTTGGAGAATCTTCAACCGATCGGTTCATTTAAGATGAGAGGCGCATGCAATGCCATAAGTGTTGCTGATAAATCTCTTCTTGCCGAAGGAGTTTATACGGCGAGTGCCGGAAACATGGCACAGGGTGTAGCATGGATTGCGAAAATGCTGAATATTCCCTGCATGGTTATCGTGCCGGATCACGCACCGCAAACCAAGCTGGATGCCATTACCCGTCTCGGTGCAAAATTTATTAAGATTCCATTCAACGACTGGTGGCAGGTGATCGTTACAAGAAAATTTGAAGGCATGAAAGGATTATTCATACACCCGGTTTCCGACCCGGCCGTGATTGCTGGCAACGGAACTATTGGTTTGGAAATACTGGATGACCTTCCTGTTGTGGATACAGTGATTGTTCCCTATGGCGGCGGTGGTCTCATCAGCGGAATTGCTACTGCTATAAAAGCAATAAACCCGGCAGTAAAAATTTTTGCTTCCGAAGTGGAAACGGCAGCACCTCTGGCTCCTTCCCTTGCAGCGGGTCAACCTGTGAAGGTAGAATATACTGCCAGTTTTGTTGACGGCATGGGAAGCGGCGGCCTTCTTGCTGAAATGTGGCCGTTGGTAAGCAGGTTGGTAAATGATTCAATTGTTTTAAGTCTTAAGGAAATTGCGAATGCTATTAAACTTCTCATCGAACGAAGCCGGGTGGTTGCCGAAGGTGCCGGCGGTTCTTCACTCGCCGCAGCTCTCACCGGTAAAGCAGGTAAGCGAAAAATTGTTTGCGTGATTTCCGGGGGAAATATTGATGCGGAGAAATTAATTAAAATATTATCGGGAACAATTTGATAATCTATACCTGGAATAAGAATGCTTTGTAAAATAACTTTATGTTTTTGCTTATTGGTACAAACTATTTTATTACCGGCTCAAAAAAAGATCAACCCCTTCGCGATAATTTTTGACAGTGATATGGGTCCGGATTATGACGATGTAGGTGCCATTACTTTACTTCATGCATTTGCTGATAGTGGGTACGCAAAAATCCTGGCCACGGTTGCCAGTACAAAATATCAGGGAGTAGCAGCAATATTCAATGTATTCAACAGTTATTTTAACAGACCGGGTATATTAATTGGAGTGCCAAAAGGCAAGGCATTAGAACTAAAAGACTGGCAACACTGGACGGACACATTATTGTTGAAATATCCTCACAAAATAAAAGAGAATAATGAAGTACCCGATGCAACCGAAGTGTATAGAAAGGTGTTGGCCTCACGTCCTGATAAATCTGTAACGATTATAACCACAGGATTTCTTACTAATCTTTCCAGCTTGCTGCAATCGCCCCCGGATAAATATTCCAGGCTGAATGGTAAAGAATTGGTGAAGAAGAAAGTAAAACAATTGGTTTGCATGGCAGGCAGATTTCCTGCCGGAAGTGAATTTAATATTAACCGCGATGCCGCTGCCTCAGGATTTGTTTTTAATAACTGGGAAACACCTGTATTGCTCAGCGGTTTTGAAATAGGACAAAAAATAAAAACAGGCTTGCCATTGATAAATAATGCGGCAATCAAAAATAGTCCCGTAAAAGATGTGTTTCGCATTTGTGTTCCTTTGAGCCGGGAAGACAGTGCCGGCCGCATGAGCTGGGATGAAACAGCAGTATTAGTAGCGATTAAAGGATACAAGCCCTGGTACGATATTGAGAAAGGTAAGATCGTAGTAGCTGAAGATGGAAGTAATACATGGATCAACGATCCTTCGATACATAGTCATCTCGTCGAATTACAATCACCAGCCGTTGTTCAGGAGCTGATCAATACGATTATCATGCATCAACCTGTGAAAAAATAAATAAGCAACCGCTTATAATAGGCGATTCAAAACAAATAAAAGCCCCGCATTTGTGGGGCAATTATTATTATTATTATTTGTAATGAAAGGGTGCATACTTCCCTTTACGCCACTGCTAATTCCCGGTTGTATTTTTTTCGGTACTCTACAGGTGATAAACCAGTAATTTTTTTAAAAGTTGTTCTGAATGCTTTGGTATCCATATAGCCTACATCATACATTACTTCATTGATATTTTTTTTGCTGGTTTCAAAATTCTTCTTCGCTGCTTCAATTTTTACTCTTTGGATGTACTCTACCACAGTATTTGCTGTGGCCTTCTTAAATCTGCGTTCAAGGTTTCTGCGACTTAGCGCATACATTGATGCCAGCTGATCAACCGTTATTTTGTCCTGGAAATTTTTTTCAATAAATTCCTGTGCTTTTTTTACCGGTTCATCTTCATGTGTTTTTTGTCCCTGGAAAATAATAAACGGTGACTGGCTATAACGATCTATATCTATCATAAAAGCTTTAGAGATAAGAATCGCGATTTCGCGACCTCCATATTTTTCAATCAGGTGTATCAGCAGGTTAAGATAGGAGTAAGCGCCGCCACTGGTATAGATGCTGCTGTCTTCTGTCATAATCTTATCATCCACTACATCTGCCTCAGGAAACATATTTCTGAATTCATTGATAAACCTCCAATGAGTAGTGCATTGTTTGCCATTCAATAAACCCGTCGAGCCAAGGAAAAAAGAACCTATACAAAGGCCTGCCACCTCCGCACCCTGTTCGTATTGATCTATGATCCAGGGAATAAATTCCTGGTTAAGCTCCCTTGCCTTTTTTTGATCACCATGCAGGGCAGGAATAATAATCAGGTCCGTTTTTTTAACGTCCTTGACCAACATATCAGGATTTACCGTAAATAATCCGTTTGGTTGGCTTGTTTCCTTGGAAAGCCCGACCAATTTGATATTAAATAAAGGAGTATTTCCCCGTTCAACCCGGAGTGTGTTCACTTCCGAAAGTATCTGGTGTGTTCCTTCAATATTGACAAGGCTTACATGTCCGCGCGGAATAAGGATTGAAACGTGTTTCATATGATTATCTTTTATTTTTTATTGGCAAGAGTAAAACCCGAAATACCCAGAGAGAAAAAATCATGCTCATTTTATACAATAAAGGTAGAAAATTCTATTGTCGCAATCAACCCCTCAGATTGCCGTATTTGCACCCCCTGAAATTTTTTGAACGGCAGTAGGTTTGTGATCACATTAAAATGTGGATATGGAAAAATATAATCTCAGCACAATAAATTTTCGACCCTCAAAAATACTTTATGATAACAGGAAGATTAAATACCAAAGAATTGTTTACATCGCTTGACGATACTGTGTCGGAATTACTTCTGCTGGTTTCATCATTTGACGAAAAACAAATCAATACTATTCCTTTTAAAAACAGCTGGACAGCAGCACAGGTAGCTGAGCATATTACAAAATCAAACATAGGCATTGCACAATCATTGCAGAGGGAAGGAGAAATCATTCCCCGGAATGCGGATGGAAGAGTAGAGGAACTGAAAAAATTGTTTTTAGATTTCGCTACCAAACTGCAATCGCCAAAATTTATTTTGCCCACACAGGATATTTATGCTAAAGAAACAGTACTGGCTGATTTAAAAAAATCCATCGGTCAGTTAAAAGATGTAAGCAGCCGGGTAAACTTATCTGAAGCCATCAAACATCCGGCCCTGGGTGAAATCACCAAACTTGAAATGTTGCATTTTGTTGTGTACCATACACAACGGCATATTCATCAATTAAAGAAAATTTCCAAAGCAACGGAAACAAAAATAGAAACACCCTTCCGGCATATCATTTCCTTTATGCATATTTCATTAGATGGCTTTGTGGCAGGATCCAGGGGAGAAATGGATTGGATTACTATGGATGAAGAAATCTTCAAAGATGCCATTGACCTGGAAGGCAGTATAGATACTGCTTTGTATGGCCGTACTACTTATCAAAGGATGGAAAGCTATTGGCCGACTGTACTAACAAACCCGTCGGGTACGAACGATGAACTTCGTCATGCTCAATGGGTGGAAAGCATACCTAAAATTGTTTTTTCAAAAACGCTTGACAAGGCAGAATGGAATAATACAATATTGATTAAAGGAAATATTGCTGAAGAGATGGTGAATCTAAAACAACAACCGGGAAAGAGTATGATGATATTCGGAAGCCCGGGCCTCACACATAGTTTTATGAAATTAGGTTTGATTGATGAATACCGGATTAATATCAACCCTGTCGTATTAGGCAAAGGAATACCATTATTCAAAAATATCGAGGACAGGATCAATCTTAAACTTTTAAAAGCAAAAACCTTTAAGGCAGGGGTTGTCGGACTTCACTATGAAACGAAACAATAAATGATATGCGAACACTGAAAATGAAATATAAAAGATAAAAACTGCGAGAAAGAATAAAACATGGTCAAATAATTGCGGCAAAAATTAAAATTGAAAAATGTTCATATAACAATAATTATCTAACAATTTAAAATTTAAAAAAATGGCTACGCTAAATCCTTATTTAAATTTTCCGGGAAACGCCGAAGAAGCATTTAACTTTTATAAATCAGTATTTGGTGGGGAATTTATTACACTGCAACGCTTTAAAGATACACCTGAAGCGGACAGAGTACCTGAGAAGGAAAAAGAGAAAATTATGCATATCTCTTTGCCCATAGGGAAAGGAAACATTCTTATGGGTACTGACGCCCTGGAATCAATGGGCCATAAAGTGACATCAGGAACTAACTTCCATTTATCCATTAGTACGGATAGCGAGGAAGAAACAAAAAAATTATTCAATGCACTTTCCGCAGGAGGTAAAGTAACAGTGCCTTTAGGCAAAATGTTTTGGGGCGCTTATTTTGGAATGTTAACCGACAAGTTTGGAACTCAATGGATGGTAAATTACGACTATAATCAACAGAAGCAGGCAGACGAAAAAAAGACAGAGCTTAAGCATAGCATGGCATCATAAAACTATAAATACTGGTCATAACCAGGAAAACAAAGAGTTCATTCAGCAGCCAATGTATCATATCAATAATAATTTTTTTTGCTTGCAGGTGAAAATCGGGGAACTTGTTCCCCGATTTTCTGCGGCACTACTTTTTATTAGAAATAATATTTCAATGAATTTAAGTCAAAAATAAAAGCTGACTATCTGGTTGAATTGCAGTATAAAAACCAATTAATCCAATGTTATGCAAGAGATCACAACCTTTTTAATGTTTGATGGTAAAGCTGAGGAAGCAATGAATTTTTATGTTTCATTGTTTAAGCATTCGCGTATTATCAGTATTTCCCGCTATGGAGCAAATGAAGGCGGCACTGAAGGCAAAGTACAACACGCTACATTCTCACTGAACGGGCAGGAATTTATGTGTATAGATAGTAATGCAAAGCATGGCTTTACATTTACGCCTTCTATATCGTTGTATGTAAAATGTAAAACAGAGGAAGAAATTGAAGCATTATTTAATAGATTATCAGGGGGTGGACAAATTCTCATGCCATTATCTTCTTACCCGTTCAGCAAAAAATTTGGTTGGCTATCTGATAAATTCGGCGTTTCCTGGCAATTAAATCTTACCTATCAATAAATTGGAAGTATGATGGTAAAACTTATTTGAGACACGTCGATGTCATTGGATGTCTATCAGGCCGAACGATGAGCTATCAACTTATGCAACATCCTTATCTATTACTTGTTTTGACCTGGTTTAATATTTGGATAGCTTTATGCCATGAATGAAAAGAAGAAAACATTGGTACTCGGAGCATCTGAAAATCCTTCACGCTACAGTAATCTTGCCTTACAACGATTACAATCTCACCACCACCCGGTAGTAGCTATCGGAAAAAAGAAAGGTTTTGTAGGTAATGTAGCTATTGAAACAGAAAAAAAAGAATTGACCGATGTTGATACCGTTACACTCTACCTCAATCCTGCCAACCAGAAACAATATTATGAGTACATCATTTCATTACATCCAAGACGGATTATTTTTAATCCGGGCGCAGAAAATGATGAGTTAGCCGAAATGGTCGCCCGGAACGGTATTCAGCCGATTGAGGCCTGTACGCTTGTAATGCTCGCTACTAACCAGTATTAAAAAATTGCTTTCGTAGAAAACTAAATGACTGATCGGAAATATACGGAATCAGTTCTAAGTGGAAGCACTTGATTTCTTATCTTTCTAAATCAAATACTTGCAAACAGGAAAGTTATTTTCAAAATTTGTTTATCCGTCCCCGTTGAAAATCGCAGTTGAATAAATTTCGACCGCAAAAGATATCCTATTTAGTTTTTAAAACAATATCTAAATGAGAAACCTAAGTATTGCCGTACTCAGCGTATGCTGTATTCTTTGTCATTTGTGGACCTCAGCACAAATGAAGAATGTTCCCATCAAGGTTCCTATTAATGAACCTGACTACAACAAGCCGAAACTGTTTGCTGATCTTCCTGACCGTGTAGATTTCAATCCCAATAATCTTTCTAATCTTTTTGAGTTACAAGTTGGTCAATCTGTGAACCTCCCGATAAGTTCTGATTTTACTTTTTCCGGCCTGGTGGTTTCAAAATCTAATGATCCGAAGTCATCAAGTGTAGTAATACGATCAACGAACCGTGTGGGTGCAAGACTAGTGTTTACAAAAGTTTCCGACACCGATAATACTATAAAATATATCGGGCGTATCATCAGCCTGCAGCACGGTGATAGCTATGAAATTGTTTTTGAGAATAATCAATATTACTTAAAAAAGAAAGGACTTTATGATCTGATAAATGAATAATTACCCGGCGTGTTGATTGCCCGTTTTTAATCCAAATCCTATGCAAAACCTATTTAAATCCGCCTCGTTATGAAAAACCTGATCCAATCATCCGCCCTGATGGTATTGCTATGTATCGGTACCGTAGCAGCCAGTTCGCAAGTACCCATACTGAACAGTTATCCATCTGCCGCTCCTACTATTTTTCTTGATTTTGACGGTCAAACTGTTTCCGGTACCAGTTGGAATATAAGTGGCCCTATTTATTGCGGACCTTCCGGACTTAATTCTTCACAAATAACAGAAATCTTTAATCGCGTAGCTGAGGACTATCGTCCATTTACAGTTAACATCACAACTGATTCAACAAAATATTTAAGTGCTCCGGCAAATAAAAGAACGAGGGTTATTATAACAGTGACCTCAAGCTGGTATGGTTCTTCCGGTGGAGTGGCTTTTGTAAATTCATTTACCTGGGGTGATAATACGCCATGCTTTGTTTTTTCTGCATTGTTAGGTTACAATACAAAAAATGTTGCAGAAGCGACTTCGCATGAAGCCGGACATACCTTAGGACTGAGACACCAAAGCACCTATGACGCCAACTGTGTAAAAACCTCGGAGTACAATCCCGGCTTAGGAACAGGAGAAATAAGTTGGGCGCCAATCATGGGTGTAGGTTATAGCCGGAATTTGACTACCTGGTATAATGGTACTAATAGCATTAGCTGTACAACCATTCAAAAAGACCTGGATGTAATTACAAGCAATGTAAATGGCATTACATATCGTACAGATTATTCTCCCAATACTTTTAATACAGCCCCTGCCCAGGCATTTAACAACAACCAGTTTACAACCAATAGTGTTATAGTAAAAAATACCGATAAAGATATTTTTAAGTTTTCGATACCTTCTTTGCAACTTTTCCAGCTAAGCGCTGTTCCTTTCAATGTGGGGTCCGGGAACTCCGGAGCTAATCTTGACTTAAAAGTTACCTTATACAATGGTTCTCAAAATGTGCTGAATACTTATACGTCCAGCGCTTCATTAAGTGTACTTATAGATACAACCATATCCGCCGGTACCTATTATTTTAAAGTGGAAGGTGTGGGAAATACATATGCCCCTAATTACGCAATTCTTGGTTCTTATTCAGTTCAGGGAGAACTAATTGAAAATGCCGTTTTGCCACTTCATAAGCTTGAACTAAAAGGCACGTTTAACCAGGACAAGCATATTCTTAACTGGACCCTTGACGCTGATGAAACCGCCACAGAACAAATTCTTGAAGTGTCAACAGATGGAAAGAACTTTTCTCAGTTAGTACAACCTGCCAACGATGATCGCTCCTATACATACAGACCTGGTAATCCAGGAGCTGCATTATATCGCCTATATGCCGAGTTTGATAATGGAAGCCGTTATTACTCAAATATCGTTGCCATTAAACCTCCTAATGATAACTATAAACCAAAAGTTGTTAATAGCCTGGTTACAAATGAAATAATTACAGTAACCAGCCCGGCCAGTTTTGATTATACCTTATTCGACCTGAATGGTAAAGTTTTGAACAAAGGAAAACTTTCAAACGGTATGAATTCTATTCATACCACTGGAATGATCAATGGCATTTATCTTATCCGTTTTACGGATAAAGATCAGCAATGGACTGAAAAATTAGTTAAACAATAGCTTTTTTCGTTCTGATAACAGAACATTAATCCGTGCCCTATTTGTTGGTAAGAGGTTTTTCTATAACTTAGAAAAACCTCTTTTTTATGCGATGGAGAAAATTTAATGGCGACCCGATTGAATTACCCATTTACCAGGCCGTTGAAAACGCTATCAAACGTGAGGCGGCAAAGGGTTTCAAATTAAAAGTTTGTATTGGCACTGACTCACAGGTAAAGGGTCAGGACACTGAATTCGCTACTGTAATTGTTTTTTTGCGTGAAGGTCATGGCGGTTTTATGTTTATTCATAATGAAAAGACCCGTCAGAAATTTACAATCAAAGAAAGAATGTTACTGGAAGTAGCCAAAAGCATTGAAATTGCCTATGAACTTTGTAACCTGTTCACCATTTACAATGTGGAAATGGAAGTACATGCAGACATTAACACGAGCCCCCACTTTAAGAGTAATGATGCATTAAAAGAAGCCATGGGTTATATATTGGGTATGGGCTTTGCTTTCAAGGCCAAGCCTGAAGCTTTTGCCAGCAGCAGTTGCGCCAATAAGATTGTGAATTGATCGGTGAATCTTTAAAGTGCCTGCGTCAGCTTACAGATGCAGAGGAAAATTGTCTGCTTACTTTTTCTTCCTTTTATCTATATAAGAGAATTATTCAGAAATACCATTGAAAGAAAAAGGCAAAATTATTCGGTTACCGAAGGTGATTTCAAAAACAGCGGAAGTTTTGTTTTGGCTTCAAGCTTTGAACCAGGGGATTTTTTCATTGAAAAACGGCCGCCATTATAAAGTTGTTCCATCTTCGTTGTTTCATTCTGAGCAAACGAAAAGGTGATCAAAACCATTACAAACAAAACAACTACTATGTTTCTTTCGGTTAAGAATACTTTCATAATTAGATAAGATAATTAAACGCAATATAGTTTATAAATTTTAAATAAGCCAATACTACAAACCGGTATTTTGTCT
>Ga0137463_1000435_pt1 | contig 14488 bp, 7 predicted proteins | sample EasRivERMGT800_2_FD_102333 | JGI IMG/M metagenome (GOLD analysis project Ga0137463, IMG submission 102333) | Soil microbial communities from meander-bound floodplain in the East River, Colorado, USA - East River MetaG ERMGT800_2 | ecosystem: Environmental > Terrestrial > Soil > Floodplain ...
GGCACAGCCATCCAGGCTGATTACCTTGGTCGTGGCGCAAAGGCCGGTCTGTATACTTTATTTATTACGCATGAATTATTGCCCCTGATCAGAAAAAGATTTCCTCAATTTCAGTTTAAAGAAAAAGCTTTTGCCGGATTTTCCCTGGGCGGATTGATGGCCCTGGATATTGCCTGGAATTATCCAGCCGAATTTACGAGGGCCGGAATTTTTTCAGGTTCATTATGGTGGAGAAGTCTTGATCATACTCATGATGAATATGAAGATGAACTCCACCGTATCATGCATCAGCAAATCAAAAAAGGAAAATACCATCCCGGATTAAAATTTTTCTTTACAACAGGATCGCTGGATGAAACTCATGATAGAAATAAGAACGGCATTATCGATTCTATTGACGATACTCTTGGACTTATTAATGATCTTGAATCATTAGGTTACAAAAACGGGGAGGATATCCGTTACATCAATTATGAAGATGGCAAGCATGATATTGCTACCTGGGCAAGAGCAATGCCTGAGTTTCTGAAATGGGGGTGGGGCAAGAAGGTTTGATTATCTGGTGCAGCCTTATTGAAATATTTTAATGAGAATGTCAGTTGGAGACTGCCAAATACTAATCAAAACAAGTGGTGAACTTCAATATTTCTTTTTGGGATTTAGCGAAGTATGAAAAACAGATACGATTCGGATAACTTTCTTTTTCTTATTCAGTCTGTATATAATGAGGAAAGGGAAAATGGGTACCATTATTATTTGCCATACTTTTTTATACGGAGTTTATTTATGTTGGCTTCCAAAACAGAAAGAGATACGCCTTTGTCAGATCCTTTTTCTAAAGCATAATAACGGCGATTCAGTTCGGCAATAAAAGGTTTGTCCTTCCACCACTTTCGTGTTTGTTCAATCTCATCTTTCAACAGATGATAAATAGCATACAGCTTTTTATCATCCGCAACGCGGATAAAGTCATATAATTTATTACGTATGGCTAAATTTGAATTACTCATAGATCAAATTGACAAAAAAAAGACAATAGCATATTTATTTCATTAACGATACTCTTGCACTGATTGATGATCTTGAATCATTAGGATATAAAAACGGGGAGGATATCCTTTACATCAATTATGAAGATGGCAGGCATGATATTGCTACCTGGGCAAGAGCAATGCCTGAGTTTTTAAGATGGGGATGGGGGCGCCAACCGACAGGGAATGGTTATTTTTTTCTTATTGAACATTTAATATTTGACAGCCCTTACATTTTTCTTATCTGCTATCCTAATTAAAAACGGCCTATACCAGCCGTTTTAATAAATCTTATGCTATGAACAATAGCAAAGAAAGATTATCTGAAATTGGCTTCAGATGGTAAATAGGTATCATATTCAGAATAGATTGTAGAATACGAATAATCATATTCTCCGTAACTCCTGATTTGCCCCACAGCATACGTATGACTTCCCGAAGTAAGGTTTAAAGTGACTATCTGATCAATATTTGTTTCCCAATAATTCTGTCCATAATGGTTATCAAAAATTTGACCGAAATGTCTAACATGCATGGTTCTGTCTACGTTTAAATTAACTGGTTGTGTACATTGGGCATCGGAGAAGAATTCAAGAAATACGTTTTGAATAACCTCCGTACTACTACCATTATCATATGATGAAACAACTTCTTCTCTTAACCTTGCGAAAGGGGGGCCGTAAATAAGATTTGATGTTTCAATATCTCCAGCTGATAAACCAACTCTTTGACCAATAAATGTTGAGCCATCAAGCCTTGTGATAGTAGGTAGTCCATTCCATGAAAATGCGAAAGAGCCATAGAGCATTACCGAGCCAAAATCAAATACTCCAATTTGAGCTCCGGGATCATTAGTTTCAATGTATGTCCTAAAATTGTTTTCTTTACCTGATTCTACATTATTCCAGTTGATTATAATGGCATTATCCCGGTCACTTCTGCTTTGTTCATGATAGAATCCTATTGCATGTCCCATTTCATGAATTGCATTACCAGTTATGAAGCCCGATTCAAGATTAATTCCTTGGACTCCGCCATGCATACCTACATAATCTGAGGAAAAGCCAGAACCTGAGGAACCATGAATGAATGTTATATAATTGGGTTGATTTGTTCTTTGAGTGAATGTCAGCCCTGAATTATTCTGCCAATGATTAATTGCATCCATTATCATTGTTTGCTCAGCAGAAGAAAAACCAGATTGTATGCTATAAAATACATGTCCGTCCGGCCATTGCCAACTAAGAGTTGGCTTGTAAGTTCTTTCCGAAGTGGCATTTTCATTTCTCTTTAAAGAATCAAAGGTTTTCTTATCAAAGGCTATATCTCCCATCCATACATATCTATCTCCCTTTTTTTCTACATAAATGGTCTTATTTTCAAATTTGGTGGTTAAAACTTCCCCATGTAAACCGGGGTAAGCTTGTTCAGGAGTATTTGCCTGAGTCATTAGGGCGTCAGATTTCTGTAAACCAGTTTTAATTTCTTTTTTACATGAGAGTAAGAAAAAGGCAAGTGAAATAATAGGAAGGATAAACGAGGCACTAAGCCAGGATAATACTGGTTTCATAAACAGTTAGTTTAATGGTTAAGAATAGGTTTTCAAAATTAAATTAGCCACAATTTTCATTCCAATACTCTAATTCGTAAAATATCCCGGCATTGAATTTTTAATTATTTGCAATAAAAAACCTCTCATTGTTTTGAGAGGTTTTTTATTTATACTTTTTCGCTTGTTAAAATATATACCGCAAACCTAATTGAATACTATAAGTACTCGTCAAGGAATTGTTGTGAATATAAGTTCTGTCAATTAAAATAGCCGTGGTCGTTCCGGGAGGTACATAGGTTGCAAGAGTAAAATTAGGTTGCCCGTTTGAATAGCTCACAAATCTCAATGGGTTGTTAATTACAAAGAATTGTCTTACGCCCCATTTGTCGTTGATCAGGTTAGGAAAGTTAGTAACATCAGCCGTGAATTGAAGTGCATTTCTACGTCCTCCTACTTTAGTAAAAATGTCCTGTGTAAACTTCATATCAACTCTGTTGTACCAGGGTTGGCGGGTTCCATTTCTTTCAGTAATCTGGCCCTGGTGTTTACTCAAATATTTGTCTTGAGCTATGAATTTAAAGAAAGCGTCAGATTGCTGTTGTGCTGTGAAAGCAGGCGTAGTACCTGAAGCTGCTAAATTTACAAAACGAATTTCTGATGGATCTTTTGGAATATACATAAGATCTGTTGTGCTATTGCCATCATTATTAACGTCTCCATTATAAACATAAGAGAAAGTGCCTTGTGATGATCCTTCATAAAAAAATGAAATGGTCGTGGCCAAATGATTTAAGTATTCGAACCTATAGGACAGATTTCCCACAATCCTATGAGGAACAGCAAAATTAGAGTATGCTAATTCCAGATCATTTTGCGTATTTGAAGTGGGATTTACTGACCATACTGAGCCTGCCTGGCTACCCGGGTTGGCGGTAACATCAAGAGCTGCAGTATATGTGTAGGCGAGTGATCCATAAAATCCTTTAGTAAAATTCTTGGTGATCTGGGCTGTGAAGGTAAAGGATCCACCTTTTTTAGTATTATCTAATACAACAGCATTACCGCTGGTAGCATTCAATTTTCTCGATGCTGCTGTACTAAAACGTGGTCTCGTAGTTGGCCCTATTACAACCAAAGTATCAGGTTTTTTTTGATTGGCGTTGAACATATAAACAGCGTTAACATCTTTCGTATATAAGGCTTCTATCGTTGCAACCCATCCCTTTCCTAATGGCTTGTCTACTGCAAGATCGGTTCTCGAGATCTGGGGGAATTTAAAATTTTTTGCAATTAAGGCATAAGCTCCAGTTGGAACAACAGTGCCTCCGACAGTTGGAAACAGCGACGCGGGTAAAGAATTATTATAAAAAGGATTATAAGCATGGGGGTCGGGATTAAAAAGGAAATTATTGATATTAGCCCCAGGCGTAGTTGGAGTAATCAAAGTACCAAACTGATAAGGACCAACGCCTGTTGGAAGGTTGGTTAAAAACACAAAAGGAATACGGCCAGTGTACAAACCAGTTCCGCCTCTGATAAGCATTTTTTCCTCCGGTACATTCCAGCGGAAGCCTACGCGGGGAGACCAGTATAAAGTACTTTTAGGCCACTTTCCCGTATTGTAGGTTGTAAGAGATGATCCGTCGTTGTCATATAGAGAAAGAGCGTCCACCGCTTTGTTTGCCAAAGGTTGTTCAGGGTAGGTCGGCTTATCAATTCTTAAACCGGCAGTAATTTTTAAATCTTTATTTACATTGATTTCATCCTGTACATATCCGCCCAACTGTCCAACTTTTAAATTAGCTGAAATAACGGCATCCTGCCCGGGAATTAATGAATAAGTTATTGAGAATATTTTTGGTGCTCTGTTATTAAGAAAATCATCTAAAGAGCCATAGGCATAATATCCCTGGTTCCCCGCCATAAATCCATTTCCTACTTTCTGATATTCATATGAAACACCTGCAGTCAGGGTATTTTTTCCGGCATAATAACTAAAGTTATCTGTCGCAGTATAAACATCATTTATAACCACATTATAGTTACCGTTGAATGGTTCATTTCCAAAGCTCAGGTAATTGTTCTTACTGCCAGAAGTTAAACCTGCAATATCCGCAAATGGAAATTGGGCGCCGGCATGCTGTTTAGTTGTACTGATCTTAGTAATTGTTGCCAAAAACTGGTTGGAAAATTTTCCATGAAAATTACTTGTAAATTCAAGACTTCCCGTTCTTACTTTATCACTTTGTTCATAGATGACATTGCCTAATGCCATAGCAGTGAGTGAGAATTTAGGACCATAAGTAATAAGGCCCGTATTGTTTGCGGCGTTGATTCCACCGCTTTGGCTGGGAAGAAAATTCTGAGTATTTAAAAAGTCGCTATACTTAACAGTAAGTTTATGAGATGTGCTTATATTCCAGTCTACCTTCGCTAAATATTTATGATTTTTTACGGGAACCCCTGTTGTAAAATTGTCATAAGGTCCCCCGTCATATTTATATTTTGAGTTCAAATAGTCAGAAAGTTTTTTTAGTGAATCTATAGGCACCTGGGAAACATTTCCCTGGCCGCTTCCTCCAAATGGGGTGTAGTAGGCCAGTGTTGCTGATTTTTCTTCATATTCTCCATTCAAAAAGAAGAATAGTTTATTTTTAATGATTGGACCACCTATACTTGCACCATATATTTTATTATACGTAGTTTGAGCCGGGGGCAATTTAAAACCTGCCACCTTCATTCCGTTAAAATTTTGGTTGCGGTAATAACCATATGCAGTTCCATGAAAAGTATTTGTTCCGCTTTTGGTGACCGCTGCAATATTTGCTCCGGTAAAGTTTGCCTGCCGTACATCATAAGGTGCAATGTTTACAGAAATTTCTTCAATGGCGTCTAAGGAAATTGGATTAGCGCCACCACCCGGTAAGGGATCGTTGCTTAACGCGAAATTATTATTCAAGTTAGCTCCATCCACTGTAACATTATTATATCTGCCGTCTCTTCCTGCAAAACTGTTTCCATTAGCTTGTGGTGTTAAGCGGGTAAAATCTGTGATGCTGCGGGATATAGTTGGCAATGTTGTTATCTGCCGGTTATTAATATTTGTACTCATTCCCGTTTTATCAGTAGCAGCTTTTCTTGTCCTTGTAGACACCACTACATTTTCCATAATTTGCTCGCTAATGCTTAATTGAGAATTTATATTGTAGGGTTCACCTAAAAGAAGAGTTACTCCTTCAAACGTAGCTGATTTCAAACCTACAAAATCAATTTTTATCTGATAAGGTCCACCAACACGAAGGCTCTGTAGGTTAAACACGCCATTTCTTGATGAAATCGTTGAATATTTTGATCCTGAGGGTTGGTGAATAGCCGTTATTGTGGCACCTGCCAACGGTTGCCCATTGTTGTCTGTCACGATACCGGTAATACTACTGGTAGTTACCTGGGCAGATAAAAATAAGCTTGCCGAAACCGCAAGAAGCAGAATAATTAATCTCTTAAGCATATAGTTTTTAGTTTTCGTTGCAAAGAAAGGGAATATTCCAAATCTAAATGTAGCCAAATATTAACATTTTGTTACTGGAAATAAACTTTTTATAAGACATAGCAACCCAATTATAACGCTGCTTCGTTCTGATAGTTGCCATACAACTTTTCAGGAAAAACTTGTTTTACCTTTGTAAAAAATTTATATATGCTTGATTCTATAGAATCTGCGATTGAAGATATTAAGGCAGGTAAATTAGTGATAGTGGTTGATGATGAAGACAGGGAAAATGAAGGTGATTTTATTACAGCCGCCCGGAACATAACCCCCCAGGTCATTAATTTTATGTCGAAGCACGGCCGTGGCTTGATCTGCGTGCCCTTGCTGGAAGAACGCTGTGATGAATTACAATTAGAATTAATGGTGAATAATAACACCGCCTTACATGAAACCGCATTTACAGTTTCCGTTGATTTGCTTGGCTATGGGTGCACAACCGGAATTTCTGCGCATGATCGGGCAAAAACTATCCAGGCATTAATTGATCAGCAAACCAGGCCGGAAGATTTAGGACGCCCCGGACATATTTTTCCTTTGCGTGCAAAAAAGGGTGGAGTGCTCAGAAGAGCCGGACATACCGAAGCCGCCATTGACCTTGCCAGGCTTGCGGGTTTTGAGCCTGCAGGTGTACTTATAGAGATCATGAATGATGATGGTTCCATGGCACGCTTGCCGGAATTAAAAAAGGTTGCGGAAAAATTTGATTTCAAATTGATCTCTATAAAAGATCTTATTGAATATCGAATGAAAAGAGATTCGTTGATTGAAGAAATTGTGAGTGTGGATATGCCAACAAAATATGGACATTTTAAATTGATTGCTTTCCAGGAAAAAAATTCGACCAATGAACATCTTGCTCTTATAAAAGGTGAATGGCAGAAGGATGAACCGGTATTGGTTCGTGTACATTCGTCTTGTTTTACAGGTGACATACTCGGATCACTTCGTTGTGATTGCGGTGACCAATTGCATGCCGCTATGAAGATGGTAGAAAAAGAAGAGAAAGGCGCCATACTATACATGAACCAGGAAGGGCGTGGTATCGGGTTGTTGAATAAATTAAAAGCCTATCGCCTGCAGGAACAAGGAATGGATACTGTGGAAGCCAATCTGCATCTCGGGTTTCAAATGGATCAGCGGGATTATGGAGTAGGTGCACAAATTTTGCGATATCTTGGAATTACAAAACTTCGCCTCATAAGTAATAATCCAAAAAAACGTGTCGGTCTTATTGGATATGGCTTGGAAATCGTGGAAAATGTTCCAATAGAAATTCATCCTAATCCCCACAATGAACGATACCTGCAAACCAAAAGAGATAAATTAGGTCATGAGATTCTCGATGATGAATGAGGCCCATCTCTCTTATCTCTTCCCGAAAGGAAGAGAGGCCAGACTCAAATTTTTTATTCAGAAGTGCCGCCTCCTCTCTATCGGAGAGGAGGAAGGGAGGTGAGGCCCCTTTCTTTTACTGATTTGAACCCTTTGGTTCCTGGGGTTGCTGGATCGGAGTTGATGCGGCTGGAGCAGTGCTGTTATTCTGATCTTGTTTTTTTCTGTCCCGTTTTCTGTGAAATAATTCTCCAAGATGATCAAACTCTTTGCGATAAGCAATACCTGCGCCAAGTCTTTTGCTGCGTGTAGGGGCGCTGGCGGTTGTTCCTGTGACGAAATCAAGATTTTCACGATAAAAGAAGGTAGCACGAATGGTTCCTTTTTCATTAATCAGCCATTCAGTTGTTACATCAGGCAAAAACTGGAATTTTTGCTGGAGCGTGGTTTGGTTTTGCAAAGGAATATCCAGCGTGCTTCCGGCTGTAATAATAAAACGGTCATTAAAAAGTGCCCTGCTTACAGTAAGATTTACATTCCCGGTATTGATATTAAAGTTATTACTGTTTGACTGTAAAAAATTACGATTATAAACAGAACCGCTGAGAATCACCTTTAACTTATCATCTTTAAATATCTGGGCAAGAATATTGGTGAATTGCCTGTTCAATTCATTGAATAATAAACTGCTGATCGTATTATAAGCAAGTTCATTGATAGCGACTGTAATTCCTCCTGATGCTGAAGCCGCGGTGGCAGATGTATTATTGCCGGCGCCGCCAACAGGAGCAAAACTATTAAAGACAATAAGGTACGTAACCTGTTTGTTTAACTCGTTGGGATTATTTTCTATTTGATTTAAATTAAAAGCCAGAACCGGATCACTGATAGTAATGCTGGTTGGCGGAAAATCGAGTTTGAATTCAAATTTGGGTTGTAAAAGCTTTTCGGACATTGTTACAACCACATTTACATCTTCTCTGATGGTTTGGACATTTGTTCCAACTCCGGGAAAAGAGCTCGCCAGAGGAGAGAAGCTTACTTTTTCAGCAGTATACTGAGCGTCAAAATGAATAGTTGCATTATTAGGATCGCCATTCCATCTTATAAAATTGTCGCCTTCTTTTCTTAATTCAAAAGGACGTTTAAAAAATGATTGGAAAGTGAACAGGTAACTTCCTTCTTCTATATCATAGTTTCCGTTAAGAGTAAGAGGTTCGCCGGTAGCACTGTGAATATTTAATGACCCCCGGCCCCTGGCTTTCACAACGTCACCGGTTACTTCATCAAGTATCACTTCAACCGTTGTGTGCGGATCGGCGGTCAGATCTATATCAAAGGTCATTTTATTTTTATAAGCTACAGCCAGTGTATCCTGAACTGCATGACCATGTGTTCGCTCAACCAGAAAATCAGCCAGTTCGGATGCCCGGCTTTTCGCAGGTGGAATTACAATGTGTGAACTATCTCTTTCAGATGATTTCGCATCTACCGTCATATAGAGATCATTTTGTGATCCTACCAGAATCATAGAGCCTGTTCCAACCGCATGACCGTAAAAACTGGCGTTATCGGATACAGTTGTATTTAATAAGGTGATAGGTTTTCCATCTATTCTTGCATCCAAATCAAAGTTCATATTCTTCCATGAATCATGATAGATATTTCCGGAGAGCGTTGCTGTTCCATTAGTAACTGTGTCGAGCAATTTTATTTTCCCCAAACCCAGCACATGTTCTTTTAATTCAATGTCTGCATCACTCAATTTATAAAATACCTGCGTGAATTTTAATTTTAACCCGGCATTATGCAGATGGGCCTTGCCAACAAAATTCAGTGCATTAAGATTACCTTTTATATCAAGCTTGCTTGTTGCATAACCTTCAATATCTGAAAACACACTTCCTAAAAAGGTCTCAAGAAATTTAAGCTGGTATTCTTTTGTTTCCAAAGCAATAAGATTGTCATCATGATTTCCCCTGAGATAAATATTTGCGATAGCGCGAATGGAGTGTGCTGGGTCAGGGTTTGTAACGGTTAGTTTTAAATTACCATCTTTTTGATTATCGTAACTGATCCGGTTAATATTCAATTCACCAATAGAATCGCCATTAAAACGGAAAAACTGTGTTTTAAAATCTCCGGTTGCAATCATTTTTGATCCGGGATTTTCAATTTTCCCTGAGCCTGACAGTAACCCTTCCAGCCTGTCTGTAGAAACAAAATAGGGAGAAATATCGCCGATATTTACATTAGCAAGATCAATCAATAGGTCATTCCAGTTTCCTTCGTCAGAAGGAACTGTCCGCAGCCTGACTTCCTGGTTACTCTCACGGAGCATTACTTCACCACTTGCTCTTGTGTTTTTTCTGAAACTTAATTCGCCCCCTTTATCAATAGTCCATGTTTTAGTATTCAGTACAAATGATGAAGTATCAAAATTGATTTTTACACCATCACTGTAGGTAATAACGTTTGCATTCAGATCTGCTTTTGATACTGCCTGGTTCGCAGCTGTCGATATCTTTATTTTTGATGAATCATTTTGAGCAAGCACACTGAAACTGGTATTTGGTAAATTGATACTGTCGTTGATAATTATTTTCTCAACACTTCCATTTAAACTAAGCTCACTCAATGTTCCTTTGCCCTGGATATTTGTATTATTGAAACTGTATTGATTGGTATAGGTAAATTGTGGCACCGTAGCTGTGAGCGATAATTGGTTTTGTGCAAGGTCAAGTGAACCTTCAATTTTACTATCATTAAAACCTTTTAAGTTTTTATCTATTCCCTGGACAAGCTGATCCACCTGGCGTGTGGTTAAATTGAATTTAAAATTCTGGTGGGTGATTACTTGTGACGGCGCTTGTATATACGAAGGGTAATATTTATTTAAAAATAATTGAATGGCATTGGGGAGATCTCCAATATGAAAATCTCCGGCAATAGTTCCATCAAATTCATTTGAATTAACCGTTAGCGTCCTGATTCCATTTGCGTAGTCTGAATGCAAAACTATTGAGTCAAAAGCCAGTCGTTGATTATTTCTTACAAGATTTGCCTGGCTGATACGGGCGGTGCCTAAAAAATTATCAATATTATTTCCTGTAAAATTCAAATTGAACTTGCCATTGAAATAAATATTCTCACTCGTAAATTTTAATGGTTGCAAATTTGCTGTTTGGACATCCGCTATCAGGTTAAATTTTGATTGAGCACCATTGATATTTACCAACCCGTTCAGTGTGGCCTGTAAATTGGAATCATTTACCGATACAAATCCATTAAATAAACGTTTTTCTAATTTTCCATTGGTGATAATATTATGATACCTGTATCCATTGAAATCAAATTCATGAATGTTTGCTTTTACATCTACTCCCAGGGTAGATGCTGTTGATCCATGTCCCCTTATAACGCCTGAGAAAGATATCAGGCCAATTTGAGAATTATGAATGAACTCACCCAACTGGAAACCGGTTGTTGCAATATTTCCCGAATATATCGGCTCTTTACCCTTCGGCAATTTCATATTCAGGTCGCTCGTTATTGTACCCAGGTTAGTGCGGATGGTTCCAAAAGTCACAAAATCGTGCATGAAACCTGTAAAGCTGCCTGTGAAATGAATATTTCCAAGTCTTGCCAGATCAGGATTAATAATACCTTTTGCAGCAGGCACAAATCTTACTACGTCGCGATAATTTGTTCGTGAATCGTTTGATTTAAAATCAATGAAAGTTTGATTGATGTCAGGCAATCCTGATAAAGTAATATCTCCATTTATATAAGTGCCATTGCCGGCATTTACTACAAGTCCTCTTCCCGAAATATCCGAAACGGTTCCTCTTATCTTACCCGTGATACGGATATTCTTCTTCCAGGTTTTCAAGCCAGGTGCAAAGTATGTGAAATCATCGCTGTCTATTTGCGCATCATCAAAATCAGCCTGCATTCTGACTTTATGAATAAAATCACCCATATCACTCATATCATCATAAGTCATCGCAAAAGAATTCTTCACAACACTATTATTCGTTTGCAGATCAAGATCATTAAAAAACATTCCTTTTGGATTGACCTTAATATCAGATTTCAGTGACTTAACAAGAAATCCGCTTCGCTCCTTAGTGCTCATATTTGCTTTTAGCGAGAAAGTATCCTTATCCAATTGTACATTATTAAATTGTCCATTGATGGCTGTAAACTCCATGTCGTTTGGATCAAAATAAGAAAGAGAGGGTTTGTTGTTTTGCCGTATATTTTTAAAAATGCCATTGTCGATTTTGATTGAAGCAATATTCATTGTCCAACCGGCCCTGTTCCATTGTAATAATGAGTCTGCCATTTCAGGCGCTTTGATAACAATTGTGTCTTTTTTTTGCAACGGAATTTTTTTCCCCTGATAAGTATAAAGAGTAAATAATGGTCTTGTGAAATTCAGGGATTTGATATTGATATTCTTTTTTGAGAGACTGATTTCGTTGGCATCCAATTCCAGATCGCCAACAGCTGCTGTCAGATCCTGACCGTTCCAGCCATCTTTTTCGGTGACAATGACATTTTTTAAAGATAATTTTTTCAGATCAAACTCAATCCCCGATTTTTTCCCTGGAGTTTTGGAAGTAGGAGTAAAATAATTTATAAGAAACTGGTAATTCCAGAGGGTATCTGTCCGTTGCAACCTGATCACCCCATTTTCAATGCCTACATATTTCAAATCAGCTTTATTTTTTAAGAAAAACCAGTCTGTTATCTGCACTTGTAAATTACCAGCATAGATCAGCGTATCATGAAACTGGTCTTCCATTATAAAATCTTCAATGTTCAGCTTATTGAACAATGAAAAGCTTATATGTTTTAGACTGATTTTTGTTTTTAATTCCCGTGAGAATTTTTTGGTAAACTGCTTCGCCAGCCAGTTTTGACCAACAGGGGTTTCAATAAAAATAAAGGCCGCAAGTATCAGCAGAAAAATTACCAGCAGAAAACGCCATAATATTTTCAGGAATTTCTTCAGGGTCAGCCATTTAAATAAGTGTAAAAATAGACAATCAATGGGTTAACGCAAATACAATACCAAGCCTGAGACGTTAAATCCTTGTTGCTTATTGCATTTTTCTCCTAAATCAGAGAGAATTTAAGGGAAATGATAATGCGACCAGAAAAATTATCATTAATATACTGTGCCAGGGAGATCGCCAGCCGAATTCCTGGTTCATCATTTACTGAAGATGCGCCCGGGTTTAAAACAAAAGCAGACGATTATTTGAAATATGCACCTGCTGCCAGTGAGTATTTATTGAATGGGTGGGTATAAAAGGGAAACACAAAATTCTCGACCGTACAGTAATTCTCGCCATGTCGACTTTTTTATCAGAGCAATTGGTCACTGCTCATAAAAGATTTGGTTTATCGATTGTTTATCTCATTTTAATATTCCTATCTTACCGGTGATGGTGCAATTATTCACGGCGCTGAATCCATGCAGCGGAAGGAGCATGAATAGCATCTTCTTATAATTGAATTTGGAAATTGAGATGCAACTGTTTTGTCAATTACATATTCCATCCCTGAAATAATATTTGCTAATTTTAGAGCAGTGACTTTTCTGAAGAAAATATCAAACAACTCATTGACCGATCCGGAACTGATTGTGTTGTATAAAAAATCAGGGGATCTGCAGGTGCTGGCGGAATTATATCAGCGCTATATGGATCTTTTATATGGGGTTTGCTTAAAATATTTTAAGGATCCGGAAAAAGCTAAAGATGCGGTCATGCAAATTTTCGAAGAGTTGATTACAAAACTAAAAAAACATGAAGTCGAAAATTTCAAAAGCTGGCTTCACCAGGTGGCAAAAAATTATTGCCTGATGCAGTTAAGAACGCCAAAAAACTTTAAAACTATAGAACTACCACCTTCTCTTATGCAAAGCGAAGAAAATGTGCATCTGAATGGTGTGTTAGAAAAAGAAGAAAATTTTCAAAAACTTGAATACTGTTTAACTACTTTGTCTGAAGATCAGCGAAAGGCTGTACAGCTCTTTTATATAGAAGGCAAATGTTATAATGAAATTGTTGAATTAACGGGGCAGGAGTGGAACCAGGTTCGCAGCTTTATACAAAATGGGAGAAGAAATTTGAAAATATGTATGGAGAAAAAGAGTCAGGAGTCCGAAGTCAGGAGTCGGGATTAAGGAATTGGTCCCGCACTGGCGGTATGAAATCAGGAGTTGGGTTACAGTTACGGGTTTTGAGAACGATAAACTAAAAACAATAAACGAAGTTGTCTGAAGAAAAAAAATATCGCAACTATACATCCGGGGATATTGAAAAATATCATAGGGGCCTGCTATCATCTAAAGAAATGAATGAGCTTGAAAAAGCTGCCCTGGATGATCCTTTCCTCGCTGACGCTTTAGAAGGCTATGGTTCAACTTCTGTGAATGCGGGTGCAGATCTTTCAGAATTAGAAAAAAAATTGGAAGAAAGAATTAAAGGTGCTAAAGTTATCAGGATGGCGGCGGCATCTCGCAATTCTTTCAAATGGTGGAAGGCGGCCGTTGCTATTATAATAATCGGAGTTCTTGGATTTTTTACATACAAGTTTTCGACCGACAAAAATAATTCAGTAGCAAAACTAGAAAACAAAAAATCAATTGGGCCCGCTACTAAACCCATCGGTGATTCAAATAAAATACCCATCAGTGATTCAAATAAAATAATAGTTCCGGAAACTGCCAGTGTCGTAAGCTCCAGCAAACCGCAGAAAACAATAAGAACAACTTTAAAAGAGAAAAAAACGGATTCATCCTTAAGTGTCGCCACTGATATCAATAGTTTTGCGGCTATTTCGGCGAGACCCGAAACATTAACTGATTCATATTATAAAACAAAGAATAAAGATTCAATAAAGCTTAACGAAAATTCAACCGGTTACAGTGATGCTTTTGATAAAAATGCCAAATTTAAAAAAGAAAGTAGGGCGGTTGCAGGACTTGCTGCGACTCCACAAAAAGAA
>Ga0137463_1000436_pt1 | contig 14477 bp, 14 predicted proteins | sample EasRivERMGT800_2_FD_102333 | JGI IMG/M metagenome (GOLD analysis project Ga0137463, IMG submission 102333) | Soil microbial communities from meander-bound floodplain in the East River, Colorado, USA - East River MetaG ERMGT800_2 | ecosystem: Environmental > Terrestrial > Soil > Floodplain ...
CCCCGCTAGATGAGTGTCAACCTGCTGGACCTGGACGCGGAGCAACTCGCTGGTTTCGTCGCCGGTCTGGGCGAGAAGCCGTTTCGCGCGCGGCAACTCAAGCGCTGGGTACACCGCTTCGGGGAATCCGAGTTCAGCCGCATGAGCGATCTGGCGGCACCGCTGCGGGACAAGCTGGCGCAGGCAGCGTCGGTGGTGCCGCCGCAGATCGTGGGGAGCCGCATCGCAGCGGACGGGACCCGCAAATGGTTGCTCCACGTCGGCAACGGCAGCGCCGTCGAGACGGTGTTCATTCCGGAATCCCGCCGAGGCACGTTGTGCGTGTCCACCCAGGCCGGATGCACTCTTGCCTGCGAGTTCTGCTCGACGGGCAGACAGGGCTTCAACCGCAATCTCTCCGTTGCCGACATCGTCGGGCAGCTGTGGGTCGCCTGCCGGGAACTCGGCGCCACCGGGAGCCGGCGAACGATCAGTAATGTCGTGTTCATGGGGATGGGCGAGCCGCTGCTGAATTTCGAGAATACCGTCGCGGCGATCCGGCTCATGCTCGACGACGACGCCTATGGGCTGTCTCGGCGACGGGTCACGCTCTCCACCTCCGGCATCGTGCCGATGATCGATCGGCTCAGGGACGAATGCCCGGTGGCGCTGGCAGTTTCCCTGCATGCTCCCAATGATGCGCTGCGCGACACGTTGATGCCGATCAATCGCAAGTATCCGCTGGCCGATCTGCTGGCGGCGTGCCGGCGCTACCTCGAGAAGGCGCCGCGGGATTTCGTCACCTTCGAATACGTCATGCTGAACGGTGTCAATGACAGCGAAGAGCATGCCAGCCAGCTCATCGGGCTGGCTTCGCAGGTGCCGTGCAAGATCAACCTGATTCCATTCAATCCGTTTCCGAATTCGGGGTTCGAGTGCTCCCCGCGCTCCAGGATCAGGGAATTCGGCGCAAAGCTGAACGCTGCCGGGATCGTCGCCACCACGCGCAAAACGCGCGGCGAGGATATCGACGCTGCTTGCGGGCAGCTCGCCGGAAAGATCCACGACCGCACGCGCCGGTCGGTGCGCCTGGAAAAGGTGATTGCGTGAAGGTTATTCAGACCCTGCTGCGGATGGCAGGCCTCGCGATATTCGCGGGCTGCGCCGGCGGACCGCTTTCGGGCGCTCTGCCGGAGGACGGTTCCGGCGGGGCGGTCATCGGAGAGGTGGCGGGAGCACGCGAGCGGGCGCGTATCCACACTGAACTGGCAGGTGCCTACTACCAGCGCGCCAATCTGGGCGTGGCGTTATCCGAGGCCCGGATCGCAATTGCTGCCGATTCCAGTTACGCGCCTGCCTACAACGTGCTCGGGCTGGTGTACGGGGATCTGCGCGAGAATGCCGATGCCCAGGAAGCGTTCCAGCGGTCTCTGCACCTGAATCCGAGCGACCCTGACGCCAATCACAACTATGCGTGGTTTCTTTGCGAGAACAAGCGCGAGGAGGAGTCGATCCGCTATTTTCTGCTCGCGGTGCGTTACCCGCTTTATGCCACGCCCCAGAAGTCTTACGCGATGGCGGCGATCTGCGCACAGCGAAAGGGCAACGACCGGGATGCGGAGGAATATCTCGAGCGTGCATTGCGGCTGGACCCCAACTATTCTCCGGCGCTCCTCAATCTGGCGCAAACGAAGTTCCGGCGCGGCGACCTGGATTCTGCGCGAAGTCTGGTCGGACGCTATAACAAGCAATCCGAACCCACTGCAGAATCCCTCTGGCTCGCCGTGCGCATCGAGCGCAAACTCGGGGATTCGTCGGCGGTCACCAATTTCGCCAACCAGCTGCGCAGGCGTTTCCCGGGATCCAAGGAATACCAGGATATGCAGAAAGGGCGGTTCGAATGACCCAGCCGTCGGATCCGGCTGCGCTCGCGGCAGACGGGGGACCCGGGAGAATGCTCGCGCAGTTGCGCGCCGAGCGCAATCTCTCTGTCGCCGACGTTGCCCAGCGGCTGAAATACGGCGCCCGCCAGATCGAGGCGCTCGAAGCCGAGGAGTTCGACAAGCTTCCTGGCGCGACCTTCGTGCGCGGGATGGTCCGGGGTTACGCCAAACTGCTGGAGACCGATCCGCAATCAATGCTGAAAGAATTGGCGCGGCGCTATGTGCCGGGAGAAATCGTGGTGGACCTGCGCGCCAAGCGCATTCCATTCCCCGAGGGTGGCAAGCGTGGCACGCGTGTGTACCTGATTCTCTCGATTCTTGTCGTCGCGGCCGTCGTGGGCGTGCTCTACGAATGGCGCGTTGGCGTCCTGCCCTGGGCAAAATTCGCGACGAGCTCGCTGCCGCAGAAGTCCGTTCCGGCGCCGGCGACCGTGGTGGCGATACCTGCCGCGGCGCCCGCGCAGCCGAGCGCCCCCGTCGCGGCCGTCCAGGCGCCGGTTCCGCCAGCGGCAAAGGCACCCGTCGCCTCGCCCAGCGAAGGCAGAATCCGGCTGGAGTTTGACCGTGATTCGTGGGTAGAGATCAGGGGCAGGGACGGGCAGACACTGATGTCCCAGCTGAATCCCGCAGGCTCGCGCAGGACCATTGTCGGTAAGCCCCCGTTGTCGCTGGTCATCGGCAACGCGGCGGCGGTACGCCTCAGCTACAACGACAGCCCGATCGATCTGAAGCCTTATGTGCAGATCGAAGTCGCCCGGCTCACGCTGAAATAGCTTCGCCGTGAGTCTTCCGAGGCGCAAGACGCGGCAGGCACAGGTGGGTGGGGTTCGCATCGGTGGCAACGCACCCATCCTGGTGCAGTCGATGACCAACACCGACACGGCCGACGCCGAGAGCACGGCCCGGCAGGTGGTCGAACTCGCCCGGGCCGGATCGGAGATCGTGCGAATCACCGTAAACACGTCCGAAGCTGCGGCGCAGGTGCCGCGTATCCGGGAGCGCCTGGGGTCCCTGGGTTGCGACGTCCCGCTCGTGGGAGATTTTCATTTCAACGGCCACAAGCTGCTGGCCGAGCACCCCGGATGCGCCGAAGCGCTCGCGAAGTACCGTATCAATCCCGGCAACGTCGGGCGCGGCGCAAGACGCGACGAGCAGTTTGCGACCATGATCGACATCGCATGCCGCCACGACAAGCCCGTGCGCATCGGCGTGAACTGGGGCAGCCTCGACCAGGAGTTGCTGGCGCGTCTCATGGACGCGAACGCTGCGAGCTCCAAACCGCTCGATTCCGATGCCGTCACGCGGGAGGCGCTGGTGGTTTCGGCGCTCGAATCCGCGGCACGCGCAGAGCAGCTCGGACTGTCCGGGGATCGCATCGTGCTTTCGTGCAAGGTGAGCGGAGTCCAGGACTTGATCGCGGTTTACCGCGAGCTCGCGCGCCGCTGCGACTATCCGCTGCACCTCGGTCTGACCGAAGCCGGCATGGGCAGCAAGGGCGTGGTGGCATCGGCGACTGCGCTTGCCGTGCTGCTTCAGGAGGGGATAGGCGACACGGTCCGCATTTCGCTTACGCCCGAACCGGGAGGCGACCGGACGCGCGAAGTCCTGGTCGCGCAGGAAATCCTCCAGACCATGGGTTTGCGCTCCTTCGCGCCGATGGTCGCTGCGTGTCCGGGCTGCGGGCGCACCACCAGCACTTACTTTCAGGAACTCGCGGGAAAAATCCAGCGCTATCTTCGCGAACAGATGCCGCTCTGGCGCGAGCCTTATCCCGGTGTGGAGACAATGCAGGTCGCGGTCATGGGCTGCGTCGTCAACGGTCCGGGCGAAAGCAAGCATGCCAACATCGGCATCAGCCTGCCGGGTTCGGGCGAGCGCCCGGTGGCGCCCGTGTACGTGGACGGGGAGAAGACCGTGACACTCAAAGGCGAGGCTATCGCGGAAGAGTTCCAGCGGCTGGTCGAGCAGTACGTGCGTACCACCTATGGCGAAGGCGGCCGCCTGCGACGCAGGGAGCCGCGGAAAGCCATTCCCATCAAGGCCGCGGTGTAGGTTGCCGCCCGGTCGATTCCCCCATGAGCGAGCCGATCCGCGCAGTGCGCGGAATGAACGATATCCTGCCTGACGAAGCCGAGCGCTGGGAGATCCTCGAGGAGAAGCTCCGCGACTGGCTGCGCAGCTACGGATACCGGAACGTGCGCACGCCGATTCTGGAGCCTACCGCGCTGTTTCGCCGCGCCATCGGCGAGGTTACGGACATCGTCGAAAAAGAGATGTACAGCTTCACCGACGAACTGAACGGCGAGTCGCTCACCCTGCGACCCGAGGCGACCGCGTCGGTAGCGCGCGCGGCGACCGAACACAGCCTGCTGTACGCCGGTCCGCAGCGGCTTTATTACATCGGGCCGATGTACCGGCATGAACGACCGCAAAAAGGCCGCTATCGCCAGTTCCACCAGGTCGGAGCGGAAGCGCTCGGCTTCTCCGGACCGGACATCGACGCGGAGATGCTGCTGATGTGCGCGCGCCTGTGGGACGACCTGGGGCTCGCCGGAGTACGCCTGCAGCTCAATTGTCTGGGGTCGGCGGCGGAGCGCCTTGTCTACCGCGAGACCCTGGTCGAGTATTTGCAGAAGCACGCGGTCGATCTCGACGAAGATTCCCGGCGGCGGATGCACGGCAATCCGCTGCGGGTTCTCGACAGCAAGAATCCTGCGATGCAGGCGCTCGTGGAGCGTGCACCCCGTCTGCTCGATTCCCTCGGTGGGGAATCGCTGCGTCACTTCGAAGGGGTGCAGGCCGCCCTCAAGGATGCCGGGCGCTCCTTCGAAATCAATACGCGCCTGGTGCGCGGCCTCGACTATTACAATCTGACCGTTTTCGAGTGGGTGACCGATCGGCTCGGCGCGCAGGGCACGGTATGCGCGGGGGGGCGTTACGACGGACTCTTCGAACAGATCGGCGGCAAGCCGACCCCGGCATGCGGATGGGCGATGGGCATCGAGCGCCTGGTCTCTCTTCTCGACGATGCGGGCGAGCGCACCGTGCCGGACGTCTACCTGGTCAATCAGGGCGAGGAGGCTGCGCGCGTCGCGATTCGCATTGCGGAGGCGCTGCGCGATGCCGGCTTGAGCGTGGTGCAGCACTGCGGCGGCGGCAGCTTCAAGTCCCAGATGAAGAAAGCTGATGCAAGCGGCGCACCCGTGGCGGTGATCCTCGGCGACGATGAGGTGCGCGCGGGCGAAGCCGGCGTCAAGGCTCTCCGCGAGGAGCGCGAACAGGAGCGAGTGCCATTCCAGCGTCTGCCCGAAGCGATTTCGGATCTGTTGCTGGCGGGCGGAGACGACGGACGATAGCGGAATATTTCCTGATGGACCCCGAACACTCTGAGGAATATCGATGAGCGCGTACGATCTTGAGGAACAGGAACAGCTGGCAGCGCTGAAGGCCTGGTGGAAGGAGAACGGCGGCAAGGTGGCTGGGGCGGCGACGCTGGTGCTCGCCGCGATCGCCGCCTGGAATGCCTGGACCTGGCACCAGCGCTCGCAGGCGGCACAGGCCGCCGTGCTTTACGACACCTTGCAGAAGGCAGCGCGCGGCAATGACGTGAAGGCGGCGCGCGACGCCGCCGGGGCAATCCTGGAGAATTTCCCCCGGACCGCCTATGCGCCGCTCGCAGCCCTGGTCGCCGCCAAAGTCCAGTTCCAGGCCGGTGACCGCAAGACTGCGCGCGCGCAACTCGAGTGGGTGGTCGACCACGCGGGCAGCGACGAAGTGCAGGCGATTGCCAGGCTGCGCTTGTCCAGCGTCATGCTCGACGAAGGCGACGCCGATGCGGCTCTGAAGGTGCTTTTGCAAAAGCCCAAGCCGGGATTCGAAGCCTTGTATGCGTCCCAGCGCGGGGACATTCTGGTGGCGCAGAAGAAATCCGGCGAGGCGCGCGCCGAATACAGGATCGCGCTCGACAAGGCAGAACCCGGCAACAGCGCGCTGCGCGAGGCATTGCGCCTCAAGCTCGACGCCCTCGGGGAGGGCTGATGCGCCGGGTGGTCCTCGTCGGCACTCTTTTGCTTGCCGGCTGCTCGGGTTCCGCCTCTGGCCCGAAGATGGCGGAACTGTCCGAGCTGCCAGCAAACATTCCTGTCCGTATTTTGTGGCAAGCGGGGATCGGGGCCTCGGGAGACGCGGTATTCCTGCCGGCGCTTGCCGCTGACGCCGTCTATGCCGCGGCACAAGACGGCACGGTAGCGCGGTTCAACGCTGCCAGCGGCAAGGAAGTGTGGCGCAGCACGACAGGACAGGAACTCTCCGGTGGGGTCGGCTCGGACGGCTCGCTCGTTGCAGTGGGGACGCTGGAAGGCGAGGTGATCGCGCTCGATGCGGCGTCCGGCGAGGTCCGTTGGCGATCCCGCGTGTCGAGCGAGATCCTGACGCCTCCGGTCCTGACGGGGGATCTGGTGATCGTGCGCAGCGCCGACAGTCGGGTATTTGCGCTGGACGCGCGGGACGGCAAGCGTCGCTGGTTGTACCAGCGCACCAGCCCGGCCTTGTCGGTGCGCTCTCCCACGGGAATGGTCGCCGATCGAGGTTACGTTTTCACGGGATTCGCCGGGGGCAAGCTGGTCTCGATCGCTCTGGCTAACGGCGGGTTGCGCTGGGAAGCGACGGTATCGCTGCCGCGCGGAGCGACCGAACTCGAGCGCGTCACCGACGTAGTCGGCTTGCCAGTCATCGTCGACAGGGAAGTCTGTGCGGTCGCCTATCAGGGCCGAGTGGCATGCTTTGATGCCGTCAGCGGCAATCCGGTTTGGTCGCGCGAGATCTCGAGCACGGCGGGCCTGGGAATCGACGCGCGTTACCTGTTCGTGAGCGACGACAAGGGGGCGGTGCTGGCCCTGGACCGCGCCGGCGGAACCAGCATCTGGAAGCAGGACAAGCTTTTTCTCAGGCGGCTGACGGCGCCGCTTGCACTCGGGGGTGAGGTTGCGGTGGGGGACATCGAGGGCTACGTGCATTTTCTTTCGCGCGACACTGGCGCATTCGTCGGCCGGGTCGTGACCGACGGCAGCCCCATCCGCGCGCCCCTGCTGCGGTTCGGTGACGCATTCCTCGCGCAAACGAGCGACGGCAACCTCTATGCATTGAGCACTCGCTAGTCTCGATCCGTGGCTTCGTGCCGGAGATTTCGGCGCGTCCTGCCCCCTCGATCTGGATCGTGCTCCCAGAATCCCGTGACCAAACCCACCTTCGCGATCGTCGGCCGCCCCAATGTCGGCAAGTCGACCCTGTTCAACCGGCTCACGCGCACGCGCGACGCCCTGGTTGCCGCTATACCGGGGCTGACGCGCGACCGTCACTATGGCGTGGGTCGCCTCGGCGACCGGCCCTATCTGGTCGTCGATACCGGCGGGCTCGAACCCGAGGGCGCCGGGGTATTCGTTGAAATGGCCAAGCAGGCGCGAACCGCGATTGCCGAGGCCGACGCCGTCCTGCTGGTGACCGATGCGCGCGAGGGACTCGTGGCCGCCGATCGGTTCATCGGCGAGGAACTGCGCCGTGCCGGCCGGCGGGTGTTCCTCGCGGTGAACAAGACCGAAGGCATGGATCCCGATCTTGTCACAGCGGAATTCCACGAGCTGGGACTCGGTGCTCCGCACGCGATTTCCGCCGAACATGGATCCGGAGTGCGCGAGTTCGTGGACGCGGTCCTCGCGGAGGTAGGGGGAAATGCAGACCCCGAAATCCCCGATACCGGTGCAAGAGTGGCCATCGTCGGCCGCCCCAACGCGGGGAAATCCACGCTGGTCAACGTCCTGATTGGCGAAAACCGCATGGTCACCTTCGATCAACCGGGAACCACGCGCGACGCCATCGACGTCGAGATCAGCATCCGGGGCCGGCCGTATACGCTGATCGATACAGCCGGCCTGAGGCGCCGCGGCAACGTGTTCGAGAGTGTGGAGAAGTTCTCCGTGATCAAGACGCTGCAAGCCATCGACCGGGCCAACGTCGTGATCCTGGTTCTGGATGCCTTGGCCGAGATTTCGGAGCAGGACGCGCACATCGCCGGGTTCATCCTCGAGCGCGGTCGGGCCCTGGTCGTCGCGGTGAACAAATGGGACGACCCGGGAAGCTACGAGCGCGAAATGATCAAGCGAGGCGTTGCACGCAAGCTCAACTTTCTGTCCTTCGCCAAGTTTCACTACATATCGGCACGCGAAGGACGCGGCATCGGGCAGCTGATGGACTCGGTGGACCGCGCCTACCAGGCGGCCATGGCGAAGCTGTCGACACCGAAACTGACGCGTGCCCTGATCGCGGCTGTCATCAAGCAGGCACCACCCCGGTCCGGTTTTTCTCGACCGAAACTGCGCTATGCCCATCAGGGAGGAAGCAATCCTCCCATCGTGGTGATTCACGGAACCGCGCTCAAGTCGGTGCCCGACACTTATCGCCGATATCTGGAAGGCGATTTTCGGAGGGTGTTCCGGCTCGAGGGCACGCCGTTGCGAATTGAATTTCGCAGCGGTCGGAACCCTTACACCGACTAGGGTTCCAAGAAAGCATCGTGGCCGCCGCGATGCTTCGCCGATACGCCGATGGCATTTGAGCAGAAAACCATTTAGAGTAGAATCTCAAAAAAGATGACTCGGGGGTAACCCATGAGCAATAAAGGACAATTGCTCCAAGATCCGTTCCTGAACACCCTGCGCAAGGAGCACGTGCCGGTATCCATCTACCTGGTCAACGGGATCAAGCTTCAAGGGCAGATCGAATCGTTCGACCAGTACGTCGTGCTGCTGAAGAACACCGTGACCCAGATGGTTTACAAGCACGCCATCTCCACCGTAGTGCCGGCGCGCGCGGTCAGTCTCTCCGTTGACAATCCCCCTTCAGACGGTTGATGCGCGGTTCGGCCCGCGCGCTTGCCTTTTGACCGAGCGCGATGGTTGAGAGTCGGTCGGAAGGCGACAGCGCCGTCCTGGTGGGGCTCGATTTTGGCGCAAGCGGATACGCCGAAAGCCTCGAGGAGTTGCGACTGCTGGTGGCAAGCGCGGGCATTCGCGCGCTCGCGCTGGTCCAGGGACGCCGCGACCGGCCCGATCCGGCCCACTTTGCAGGCTTTGGGAAGGTCGAGGAAATTCAGCACGCGATCAAGGAGCGCGGCGCGTCGCTTGCCGTGTTCAATCATTCCCTGTCGCCGATCCAGGAGCGAAACCTGGAGAAGGCGCTCGGCTGTCCAGTGGTGGATCGCACGCGGCTGATCCTCGACATCTTCGCCCAGCGAGCCAAGAGCCACGAAGGCAAGCTGCAGGTCGAGCTTGCCCAGTTGGAGCACGCCGCGACGCGGCTGGTGCGCGGCTGGACGCACCTGGAGAGGCAGCAGGGCGGCCGCGGGTTTCTGGGCGGCATGGGCGAAACCCAGCTGGAGGTCGACAGGCGCTTGATCGCCAACCGCGTCAAGGTGCTCAAGGACAAGCTCGGCAAGCTGCGCCGCCAGCGCGAGGTGCAGCGGCGCGCGAGGACGCGAAGCAGCGTTTTTTCGGTCTCGCTGGTGGGCTACACGAACGCCGGAAAATCCACCCTCTTCAATACCCTGACCCATGCGGGCGCTGTGGCCGCGGATCGTCTGTTCGCGACGCTGGATACCACGACCCGGCGGCTGTATCTGCCGGAAGCCGGAAACATTGCGATCTCCGACACAGTCGGATTCATCCGTGACCTCCCTCATACCCTCGTGGCGGCGTTTCAGGCGACTCTCGAGGAGACTGTCCGCGCGGACCTGCTGCTGCATGTCGTCGATTCGGCCAGCGACGCCCGGGAACAGCAGATCGGGGATGTGGACAAGGTGCTTGGAGAGATCGGCGCGAGCGAGACTCCCCAGATCCAGGTCTGGAACAAGCTCGACCGGAGCAGCCTGGGCGCGGGAGTTGACCGGGACGAATATGATAGAATCCGGCGCGTTCGTCTTAGCGCAAAAACGGGTGATGGCGTTGAAGGCCTGCGCCAGGCTCTGATCGAGGCGGCAGCCTCGAGACCCTCTCGGGCGGGCCCGCCAAATTCGACCGGTTCAAGTGGATTGCGCCAAGCGGCTGAAGCTTAGCGGCTGGGCGGGAGTCGTCCGCCGTGTCGCTTGGGGGACCCGACCAGGGTTGGCGGGGGGCTGAGCCTTTCGGCTGAGCCTTTCTTTTCGCGAGAATGGTGCAGCGAGGATTCTTGGGATTGCTATGTCATTGAACGACCCGCAGTGGGGCAAGCGAGGTGGTGGCAACGAGGGACCGCCCGATCTCGACGAGATGTGGCGCAACTTCAACCAGAAGTTGAACGGCCTGTTCGGCCGCCGCGGTGGCGGTGACGCCGGGGGATCGCCGAGCATGAAGCAGTTCGGCGGAGGAGTCGGCCTGATCACCCTGGTGGTGCTGGTCGCCTGGCTTGCGAGCGGTTTCTACATCGTAGTCGAGGGGCAGCGCGGCGTCGTCCTTAGCTTTGGGAAATTTTCCGAGGTCACCAACTCCGGCCTGCGCTGGCGCCTGCCTTTCCCGATTCAAAGCCATGAGATCGTGAACCTGTCGGGCGTGCGCACGATCGAGGTGGGCTACCGCAACACCGTCAAGACCCGCGTACTGAAGGAATCGCTGATGCTGACCGACGACGAAAACATCGTCGACGTCCAGATGGCGGTTCAGTACACGCTCAAGGACGTGAGAGATTACCTGTTCAACAATCGGCAACCCGACGACGCGGTCCTGCAGGCCGCGGAAACGGCGCTGCGCGAAGTGATCGGCAAGAGCCGCATGGATTTCGTTCTCAACCAGGGCCAGGCTGTCGTTGCAAAGGCGCTGCCGGTCATGCAGGAAATCCTCGACCGTTACCAGACTGGCATCCAGATCAGCAGCGTGAACATCCAGAATGCCCAGCCGCCCGAACAGGTGCAGGCAGCGTTCGACGACGCGGTCAAGGCGAACCAGGATCGCGAGCGGCTGAAGAACGACGGGCAATCCTACTTCAACGACGTGGTCCCGAAGGCGGGTGGTGTGGCTTCGCGGCTGCTGCTCGAGGCCGAAGGCTACAAGCAGCGGGTGACCGCCAATTCCGAGGGCGAAGCGTCCCGGTTCCGCCAGATCCTCGTCGAGTACAACAAGGCGCCGCAGGTGACGCGCGAGCGCCTCTATCTGGACACCGTCCAGCAGATGCTGGGGAGCGCTTCCAAGATCCTGGTCGATTCGCGCGCGGGCAGCAATCTGCTGAACCTCCCGCTCGACAAGATCATCCAGATGCAGGGTGCGGCGCTTCCGGATCCGCTCGGAGCCCGGGGCGCGCCCGTCGCCGAGCCGCAGCTGGCGCCAGAGATCGGAGCACGCTCGCGCGATGCGCTGCGCGGTCGCGAGCGGGGAGAGCGGCCGTGAAGAACCGGATCAGCATGGCCCTGGCTGGCATCCTGGCAGTACTCGTTGTCCTGAGCCTGTCGGCGTTCACGGTGGATCAGCGGCAGCGGGCCATCATATTTCAGCTCGGCGAGATCAAGGACCTGATCGAGGAGCCGGGTCTGCACTTCAAATGGCCCCTGATCCAGAACGTACGCACCTTCGATACGCGCATTCTCACCTGGGACGACCCTGAGCCGCAGAGATTCATCACCGTGGAGAACAAGCCGGTGCTGGTTGACGCTTTCGTCAAATGGCGCATCGTCGACGTCAAGAAATATTACGTTTCGGTGGCCGGCGACGAGATCGCGGCAGCCCGACGCATCAACCAGACCGTCAACGGCCTGCTGCGGGAGGAATTCGGAAAGCGCACGGTGCACGACGTGGTCTCGGGGGAACGCGACGACATCATGAACACCGTGCGCGAAAAGGTGGACCTCGACGTGCGCAGCCTCGGAATCCACGTCGTGGACGTGAGACTCAAACGCGTCGATCTTCCCCAGGAAGTGAGCGTGGACGTCTACCGGCGCATGGAATCGGAGCGCAAGCGCGTCGCCTCGGAGTTGCGCTCGAACGGTTCGGCAGAAGCCGAGAAGATTCGCGCCGATGCCGACAAGCAGCGCGAGGTCATCATCGCGCAGGCGTATCGCGACGCCCAGCGCATCCAGGGCGAAGGCGACGCCCGGGCTGCCGCCATCTACGCACGCGCGTTCAGCGAGAACCCCGAGTTTTACTCGTTCTACCGCAGCCTCGAGGTTTACCGGGCCGCGTTCAAGAACAAGAGCGACGTGCTGATCCTCGACCCGAATTCCGAGTTCTTCAGGCACTTCAGGAACGCCGGGAAGGGCGGCAAGTGAATGGGCACCACTTTCCTGATGGCCTTTGCCCTGATGCTGGTAATCGAGGGGGTGCTGCCGTTCCTGCTTCCGGCGCTGTGGCGGGAAACGTTCCGCCGCATTACGACGTTTTCTGACGGCCAGATCCGCTTTTTCGGGCTTTCGTCGATGCTGGTCGGCCTGATGATCCTGTATTTCGTCCGCTAGGCGCCGCGATGCGCAACTGGCTCCTGCCCGAAAACATCGAGGACATCCTGCCTCCGCTGGCCGGGCGCATCGAGCGCTTGCGGCGCAGGCTGCTCGATCTGTTTCGCGGTTACGGCTACGAGTTGGTGATCCCGCCGATGCTCGAGTACCTCGAGTCGCTGCTGACCGGCACCGGACACGACCTCGACCTGCGCACATTCAAGCTGGTCGATCAGCTGTCCGGCCGCATGATGGGGGTTCGGGCCGACATCACGCCGCAGGTGGCGAGGATCGACGCGCACTTGCTGAACCGCAGGGGTGTGACGCGGCTGTGCTACTCGGGCAGCGTGTTGCATACCCGGCCCCGCGGGCTCGATTCGACGCGTGAACCCCTGCAGATCGGCGCGGAGATCTACGGGCACGCCGGAATCGAAAGCGACCTGGAGATTCAGCAACTGCTTGCCACGGCTCTGGTGACGTGCGGCTTGGCAGACGCGCGCCTCGATATCGGCCACGTCGGCGTGTTTCGCGCCCTATGCCGCCACGGGCGGGTAGGGCCTGAGCTCGAATCGGAGATCTACGCGGGACTTGCGGCCAAGGATGCTGCAGCAATGCGTGACGCGACAAGGCGCCTGCCGGCCCCCACGCGCAAGGCGCTGCTCTCGCTGCCGGAACTCTATGGCGATGCGTCGGTGCTCGAGCGCGCACGGCGCGTGCTCCCGGACTATCCCGAGATCCGCTCGGCTCTGCGCGATCTCAGGGCATTGTCCAGGAACGGCGCCCTGCCGGTCTCGGTGGATCTGGCCGATCTGCGCGGCTATCACTATCACAGCGGTGTCGCATTTGCCGCGTACGCGCCGTCGCTTGCCAGCGCCGTGGCCCTGGGGGGGCGCTACGATGAAGTCGGGAAGGCCTTCGGTCGCGCCCGTCCCGCCACCGGTTTCAGCCTGGATCTGCGCAGCCTCGCGCGCGTCGTGCCCGAGGAGAGCGGACCGGGTGGAATCCGTGCACCGCATGCGAGCGACCCGAAGCTTGCTGCCCTGGTGCGCAGACTGCGTTCCGCGGGAGATATCGTCGTAGTCGACCTGCCAGGACACGCCAACCTGCGGCGCGAGTCGCTGTGCAGCCGGGAGGTCGTGAAGCGAGGGGGCAAGTGGGTCGTGCGCAGAATTGCAAAAGTCTGAGCCGATAGGCAGCGTTACGATGGCAAGAAACGTAGTCGTTATCGGTACCCAGTGGGGCGACGAGGGCAAGGGCAAGGTGGTGGACTGGCTCACCGACCATGCTCAGGGGGTCGTGCGTTTCCAGGGCGGTCACAACGCCGGGCACACGCTGGTCATCGCCGGGAAGAAGACTGTTCTGCATCTGGTGCCCTCGGGCATACTGCGCAGCGGGGTGACCTGCTACATCGGCAACGGCGTGGTCGTGTCGCCCCAGGCGCTCGTGAGCGAGATGGACGAATTGGAAACTGCTGGCGTGGCCATCGCCGGACGCCTGCGGATCTCGGAGGCTTGTCCGCTGATACTTCCCTTCCATGCCGCGATAGATCTCGCGCGGGAATCTGCCCAGGGCGACGCGAAAATCGGCACCACCGGGCGCGGCATAGGGCCGGCGTATGAGGACAAGGTCGCCCGCCGTGCGATCCGTCTCAAGGATCTCCTCGATCCGCAACGCTTTGCCGCGAAGCTCGGACCGCTTCTCGATTATCACAATTTCGTTCTCACGAAATATCTTGGAGGCAAGGCGCTCGACTTCGTCCGTATCCGCGACGAGGCGCTGGCGCTTGCGCCCAGGCTCAAGCCTCTGGTCGCGGATGTCGCGCATGCCCTCTACGAGGCCAACCACGCCGGTCACAACCTGCTGTTTGAAGGCGCTCAGGGCACGCTGCTCGACGTGGATCACGGCACGTACCCGTACGTGACCTCGAGCAATTGCGTCGCCGGGGCTGCCGCGGCCGGGGCCGGCGTCGGACCGCAGATGCTCCACTACGTGCTCGGTATCACCAAGGCGTACGCCACGCGCGTCGGCTCCGGGCCATTTCCGACCGAACTCGAGGACGCCACCGGCGAATTGCTGCGCTCGCGCGGGAAGGAATTCGGCGCCACCAC
>Ga0137463_1000437_pt1 | contig 14464 bp, 11 predicted proteins | sample EasRivERMGT800_2_FD_102333 | JGI IMG/M metagenome (GOLD analysis project Ga0137463, IMG submission 102333) | Soil microbial communities from meander-bound floodplain in the East River, Colorado, USA - East River MetaG ERMGT800_2 | ecosystem: Environmental > Terrestrial > Soil > Floodplain ...
CTTTGTAAACAAAACCAGCGTTACTGTATTCATAGGTTGCATTGCCCCAATCGCCCAACACCTTTGTCACACGACCAGTATTATCGTATTCAAACTTGAAATAGCCTGGCAATCCTTCATAAGTTATGGTCTTTAATTTCAGAGAGGCGGCAGTAGGTTTTATGGCATTATTTTCTTTTTTACAACTCACAAGGACTATGAATGATGCCAGCACAACAACAATCTGTTTCATTTGAAAAAAGTTTAGAGGTTTTTATTAATGTCTCAAAGATGGTGAGTAGAAAATGCTAAGAAAAATTTTAAGTATCGAAGTGAGTAAAAGTTGAAATGAAATGTAGTAGTTGTGATTTAATACAATCAGACTAAGCAGGTTTCTTTTCATAGCCCGCGGCGTTGATCATTGTTTCAGATAAAACTTTGTAACAACTGATCCAGGCTTGCTCCACCTCAACGGTCCAATCACTGCCAAGACCTTGTTGCAAGGTCCAGATCAATGCCTTTCCTACGGCTTTGTAGTCTTCAGCTTTTACACCATAGCCAACATGCCTCAACGCGAGTTGGCGAATGTCCTCAGTAAGTTCATCCAGCCGGTCGAGTCTGCCAATGACTGCGCTTAACATCTCAATGAGCTTTTTGGATTGTTCTTGCCTTGAGATCTTGAAAAGATGTTTTACATAAGGAACATCAATAAACAGTTTACTGTAGAATACGTCCCCGATCAGGAAGGGATCAATTTCACGAAATATCTTCCATGTTTTTTTAACCAATGCAATTTGTTCTGTATCCATAACCGAGCCTTTCTGTTGTGTTCGTTTTTTCAAAATAATGAAGATCGGGTTGTCCCGGGAATTTTATCCAACGAAGTGTGGCAAATTTCAATTGAAGCGTTTTCGCAACCGTTTTGCCCGGGGAAAACCAACCCAACCGTTATCTATTCTAAATCTTTTTTCTCGTCGACAAATAGTAATAAATTCCAGACATACAGATCTTCCTCAAAGAGCTCTTTCGCTGCATTTTTATTCTCTGGCCTCTTGTCATTTCCAGCAGAAGACATTTTTTCCTGTGAATCTGTATTTATCACATCTTCATCAGCATTTCTTATTTCGGTTTGCTGCGTGAGTTCTAACATATCCTTATTTTAATTTCGCATCACTCCCTCTTTTGATCAATCGTTCCTCAGGCCGCATCCAGTTCAGTATATTCTGCAGCATTGATCATAGCGGTAGATAAAATGCTGTAACATTCTCCCCATGCTTGCTTTAATTCATCGTTCCAGTTTGTTCCCAATCCTTTTTCTAATGTCCACAGCAGTGCATCCCCAACTATTGCATAATGCTCTGGCTTTACTCCATAATCTATATGGCGCTTCGCCAATTTGATCACTTCGCTAACGATATCATCCAGTTTGTCCAGTTTGTTGATAATAAAACTAAGGGTGGCTAATAGTTTTCTTGATTGTTCTTCCATCGGTTGACGAAACATTGATTTTGCCACCGGTGCAATTTCAAATACTCGGTTGTAAAAAAGACCGCCAACAGTTACAGGATCCAAAGTACATACCGTTTTCCAGGAAGATTTAACTAAGTTGATTTGATGAGGAGTCATAAAAATTATTTTTAGTAGTTGTGAATTTTAATTCAAAATTGAAAAGACTGATAGAAGGGAACAATTAAATAAAGCCAGGCTGTAGTATTTTTCAATTGGACCGTGGGGGATCTGGGTTGAAATGAAAAGGTGAACCAGAAGTTGTTCTTAATAGTTTCCAGGCCCAACCAAAAATTGTTGCAGCAAAAAATGGATACGCGTAAAATGGAAGTGGTTTTGTTAATGCATTAAGTGGGTTGCCCGTAAATATTTGAGTTGATACAAAGGCAAACAAGACTGCAGCAATGAATCCAGTGAAGCGTACAATTATGGGAAATAATTTTTGAAAACTGATTAGTGATAGCGACGCGGCCCATAAACCGACACCTGCGCCAAAAGTTGACACATTTGCATCAATATCTATCGCAGAGGATGAAAGTATTATGGCTTCTCCTATGGTAAATACTAAGAAACCAGCAGCGGTAACATCATAACCTTTTCGAAAATAGTAAACAGTTAATAAGGCCCCTGCAATGATTAAGGCTATCCCATCAAGACCCCATGCAAGATTGCGAAGAGATGGTGATGGTGCAAATGAACCGACCATACCAAGAATGCCTCCAAAGCAGAGTCCTATTGATGCTATTAACCTGGTTAGTTTTTCTTTCCCTCCCCAGCGGGTCGATCCTGGATGCATCTTATTTGCTTTGGCCAGGGAAGAGCTGGTTAATTGAATTTGATCAGGAGTCATAAAATAGTTTTTTAAAATTGTTTATGGCCAAAATTAAAATGAGCAAAAGCAGGTGATAGAAACTTACTGTCGTGCCGTAATATTCTTCAATTGAGCGACCATCAGGCCTTGACGGTTGATCTCAGGTCAGCTGGAAAAATTCCAGGTCGAGTAGCATCCTGATCTTTTTTTCAACCAGCGCTTCGAAAAATAAATTTGACCTGATACCAAAATCACGACGATTGATCTCGGCAGATGCTTTGAAACAGGCTATTGCATTCCCAGCCTCATCTTTTTTGATTCCCCGGTAAGTCACTTCAAACAGAACTGTTTTCGCAACACCCCGTATGATGCAATCACCTTCAAGTATATATTTATCATCATCTTTCTTTTCAAATGAAACACTATAAAATCTTATCACGGGGAATTGTTCTGAATTCAGGAAAGCATCTGATGCTAAATGTTTATCTCTTCTTTTATTTCCAGTATCGATCGTGTTCGTCATAACAGAAAACCTTATCTCTGCGCCGGAAAAATCTTCTTTGCTGGTCTCGATAAAACCACTGTACTCCTCAAACTTCCCATCTATTATTCGTGGAGAACCACCGAGCAAGTTGCGCTGACGGACCTGTAATTGGACAGATGAGGTTCTATGCAGTATGATCCAGTGTGACGATTTTAAGGGCTGCTGAAAAATAGCTGCCGCCAATGTTGTTTCCATTTTCAAAAGAATTTTAAAATAAGTAATTAAATTTTTAAGAAACCACGCAAAGAAAATATGGTGGGAGTTATTACGAAAGAACGAATGACTGAATGGTGGTTAACTTATAGCCAGGTGTAGTGAAACCCGATCAAATGGTGTGAAGCTATAGTTTATCCATCTGTCAATCGCTCAAACTCTTTTTAAAAAGAGCGAACGGCTTGATCAGGATTTCAATCGGCTCAATCCGGATCATCTACGTTAGAACTTCTTAAATTTTTATCACTGTTGACTGTTGACCAATTTTACGGCGTTACTCAAAAATTTATTAATCAAAATCTATCATCATGAATTCTTTAAAATTTTTAAGTGCAATTATTATTGCAGCTTGCCTATTCTTATCTTCCTGCAAAAAAGATAAAGAAGCTGTTCCGGGCAACACCGTTACAAAAGATCAATTATTGGGCAAATGGAATATGACTGTACTATTACCCGGCGGCTTTATAGAGAAGGATCAGGTGACCTTAAAAGCTGATGGTACCATGGACATGGATTTAGAACCACATGATGGTATTACTGATTTTATTCTTTTCTGGGATGTAAAAAACAATGTCTTTGCAGCTCATTTGGATCTCAATGGTGTTAGCAATGTCTGGAAATTGAATGCACAAATTGATCCACTAACATTATTGATAGCGGGAGAAAAGACAATGGTTGGCGGTAATAATTCATCGACGTTAATATTTGGAATGGAAAAACAGTAAAACTACTTTCTAATTGTAAAACCTGCATGAGTCATATGCGGGTTTTTTTATTTCGGTGAAAAAATTACAGCCGAAAACAAAAAATTAAAACCGTTTAATAGTCATTTACTACACTACGATTCAGCTTCTCTACATGCGGTCATCATAAATTTTTATTCCACTCATTCACTTCACAATTTTAACCCCGAAATCAAAAACCAATTCTTTTTTCAAAAAAACAAATTATTATGAAAAAGTTTTTTCTGCTTGGGAAAATGCTCTGCATCTTTTTTATTATTCATGCGCAACAAGGCGTTGCCATAAATACTGACGGTACAAATGCGGACAATAGTGCTTTGCTGGATATTAAATCTTCCTCGAAAGGAATTTTAATTCCACGATTAACTTCTGCACAAAAGACGGCGATTGGATCACCAGCAACAGGTTTGTTGATCTATCAAACAGATGGCACGGCCGGTTTTTATTTTTATAATGGCAGCGCCTGGGCGCCGCTTACTGCAGGCGCACAGGGAAATCTTAAGGGATGGGCGACAACTGGAAATGCGGCGATAGATTCAGCGACAAATTTTATTGGAACAACAGACAATCAACCGTTGATCGGGAAGGTGAATGGGGAGCGGGTTTTCTATTTCTCTCCGACGGCCCCGAATACTTTCATAGGTTACCAGGCGGGCATCAACAACACAGGCTGGTGGAATCATTTTTCAGGATTTCTCGCGGGTTCTTCCAACACTAGTGGTTGGGGCAACCATTTTGAAGGATATGGTGCCGGAGCTTCCAACACCACTGGACAATTGAATCAGTTCATTGGAAGAAACGCCGGCACCCGGAATACTACCGGGGTTGCTAATCTTATTGTTGGCGCCGACGCCGGCTCTTACAACACGACCGGCCAGTTCAATCATTTTGTTGGATATGCAAGCGGCTTGATGAATACAACCGGGAGTCTCAATTTTTTTGAAGGGAACCAGGCAGGTTATTATAACACCAAGGGCTCGAATAATTTTGCGGCTGGTTTCAAAGCCGGTCTTCACAATGATTCGGGAAACAATAATCATATGGTTGGATTTAATGCTGGTTTTTCAAATCTTGCGAGCAATAATCATTTTGAAGGATACGAAGCAGGTCTGAACAATACAAACGGTTGGAACAATTTCTTCACTGGTTACAGAGCGGGCTACAACAACACAACTGCTAACTACAACCAGTTTGCCGGTTATTATGCAGGCTACTCCAATACTACAGGCATCAGTAATTTCTTCAATGGGTATCAAGCGGGATTTAGTAATATGATCGGCAACCAGAATTATTTTTCAGGGATGCAGGCCGGATATTACAACACTGCAAGTCAAAATCATTTTGCGGGTTTCCAAGCGGGGTTTAATAATACTACCGGGGACAAAAATCATTTTGAAGGTTTTGGTGCAGGAAGTTTTAATACCACCGGATCTCATAATATTTTTATTGGCCCCAAAGCAGGTTATAGCAATTCAACGGGGAATTACAATTTGTTTATAGGTGAAAATGCCGGGCAAGCCAATACAACTGCAGATCAGAATTTCTTTATAGGCAATAATGCGGGTGCAGTCAATACAACCGGTACTGCTAATCATTTTGTCGGTTATGCCGCAGGTTACAGTAATACAACAGGAGGCTTCAATCATTTTGAAGGAGATCAGGCAGGCATTTCCAATACGACAGGTTCCTATAATTATTTCAGCGGACTTTTTGCCGGCAATAAAAACTTAACAGGAAGCAATAACAGTTTTGCAGGACTCTATGCGGGCCTGCTGAATACTACAGGGAATGGCAACGTGATGGTTGGTTTTAATTCGGGTTATCATAACACAACGGGTTCTTATAATACAACCATAGGTAATGAAGCTAATGTTGCTTCAGACAATCTTGCCAACGCAACGGCGATTGGATACTTCGCTTTGGTGAATGCAACCAATAAAGTAGTTATCGGCAATACCAATGTTACTTCCATTGGCGGCTATGCCAACTGGAGCAATTTCAGCGATGGCAGATTCAAACGCAATATAAAAGAGGATGTGCCGGGCATTGCATTTATCACAAAACTTCATCCCGTTACTTATACATTGGATGTGGATGCCATCAATGAATTCAACTCGAAAGGTTTGCCGCAGGACAAAAAAATGCCGGCCGTAAATCCTGAAAAGAAAAATGAGATCTACACAGGGTTTGTTGCACAGGATGTAGAAAAGGCGGCAAAAGATCTTGGATTTAATTTCAGCGGAGTGGATAAACCAGGCGATGCAACCAAACAAACTTATGCTCTTCGCTACAGCGATTTTGTTGTGCCGCTTGTAAAAGCTGTGCAGGAGCAACAAAAGATGATAGATGCGCAACAAAAACTCATTGAAGAATTGACAAAGAAGGTCGACGAGCTTTCTAAAAAATAATCTTAAAACAACTCTTAAAGAAAATCAAATGAAAAAGCTTTTATTACTATGGAAAACCGTTTTCGTCTTTTCCATCGCTTACACACAACAAGGTGTGGCAATAAATACCGATGGCAGCAACGCAGACAACAGTGCTTTGCTTGACATTAAATCAACCTCAAAAGGGATTTTGATCCCAAGATTAACAGCCGCACAAAAAACATCTATCGCTTCACCCGCCACCGGTTTGCTGATCTATCAAACGGATGGCACGGTTGGTTTTTATTTTTACAATGGCAGTGCCTGGACGTCGATGGCTTCTGCGGCGCAAGGGGTTTTAACAGGCTGGGCTACTACAGGAAACACAGGCACGGATTCTACTATCAATTTTATCGGGACCACCGATAATCAACCGTTCATAGGTAAGGTAAATGGAGAACAGATCTTTCGTTTTTCTTCAGCAATCCCTGTTACAACAGTAGGCTACCAGGCAGGAAAGGTTAATACCGGTATCTACAATTCATTTTTCGGATACCAGGCCGGAGCGGCAAATACGTCGGGAAGTGAAAATATTTTCATGGGACATTCCGCAGGTGTGTCCAACACAACAGGTGAGCAAAATTTTTTCAGTGGAAATTCTGCGGGCGCAAAAAATACGATCGGAAGTTATAATCAATTTACCGGCTACCAGGCAGGGCAAAATAATATCAACGGTTCACTGAATGTATTCAACGGATACCAGGCGGGCTTCAAAAACATTTCCGGAAATCTTAATTATTTCAGTGGCATGTATAGTGGTTATAGTAATACTACGGGAAGCTGGAATCATTTTGATGGATATGATGTAGGTTATTTTAATACAGCAGGCACTTATAATTACTTCAGTGGTTATGAAGCGGGCTTTAATAATACAACGGCTAGTTTCAATCAATTTGCGGGTTTCCAGGCTGGCTATAACAATACAACAGGAAATCAAAATTATTTCTCAGGATACCAGGCCGGAAGAAGCAATACAACTGCATCTACCAATCATTTCATCGGTTATTTTGCCGGGAGAATGAATACAACCGGTTTTGAAAATCATTTCAACGGGTATTATGCGGGTTATAATAACATCTCCGGTATGCGCAATCACTTCGATGGGTTTAAGGCGGGCATGTGGAATTCTTATGGTCATGACAATCATTTTTCTGGTTACATGGCGGGCGCTGCTAACCAAACCGGCTATTATGATCTATTTATCGGGAATATGGCTGGCACTGCAAATACTACCGGGATACTTAATCAATTTATAGGTTGGCAGGCGGGGTATTCAAATACAGCGGGCAGCGGAAATCAATTTGAAGGAAGCCAGGCAGGGTATTCAAACACTATTGGAGAAGACAATCTTTTTGTTGGTCGTGTCTCTGGTTATTCAAGTGTTTCAGGAAATCAAAATGTTTTTATTGGTCTTGCCGCAGGAAAAAACAATTTGAACGGAAGTTTTAATACGAATATTGGCAACTCCGCCGGTTTTTTCAATAACTCCGGTTACAATACTATGATGGGATACCAGTGCGGATATAAAGGTGTGGGAGGAGGTTATAATACCTACATAGGCTATATGGCGGGACATGAGAACGTAAATGGCGGTGGCAATGTGATGATCGGGTACGGAGCCGGTTATTATGAATTGGGCAGCAATAAGCTCTACATCAGTAACTCGACAACCAGTGCGCCCCTGATCTTCGGCGATTTTTTAAACAGCTTTGCGAAAATCAACGGGAATCTTACCGTCACAGGAATTATTACTCAGTCTTCTGATCAAAGATTAAAAACTAAAATAAATCCGATACACAATGCTATTAGCAAAATTCAACAGTTGAATGGAGTCACTTACAATTGGATTGACAATTCAAAAGACAGCGCAGAGCAAATCGGATTTATTGCACAGGAACTTGAAAAAGTCTTTCCTCAACTGGTGAAAACCGATGAGAAAGGAATGAAATCGGTGGCTTATGCTAATATGACGGCGGTCCTGGTGCAAGCTGTCAAAGAGCAACAACAGCAAATTGATGATTTGAAAAAAATTGTAGAAGCGCTGATAAAAAAATAAAACCATTGAATTATCAACATCGACCGTTTGCTAAGTTTACCCGGCACGGTTGGTTCCAACGGTCTAAACTTGCAACCAGATTAAAATAAATTTTAAAAACTCGTTATGAAAAAATATCTGATTTTATACAAAATTCTCTTTCTGAGCTTGCCAACATTTGCCCAAGTAACAATTTCATCGGGAGCAAGATGGGTAACAAGCGGGAATGCTGTTGTTAACCTGCAGGACATGGATATGGTCAACAACGGAACATTTACAGCGGCACAGGGCAAAGTGAAGTTTAGCGGTGATGGATCAAATGGTCTCACCGGTAGTTCGGTAACAACTTTTAGCGAACTGGAAATTGCAAAGTCGGGTAGTAATACTCTCGTTCTGTTTTCAAATGCTACTGTGAATGGAAAAATAACTTTCACTTCGGGAATGATCGAGCTCAATCAAAAAACAATCACGCTGGGCAATAATGCTATTTTAAATAATGAAAATGAAAATAGCCGCATCACCGGGTTGAATGGTGGTGAAGTGATGATCAGTTTGAGCTTGAATAAGCCGAATGGCGCAAACCCTGGAAACCTTGGAGCGATCCTGAGTGCCGGGTCAAACCTGGGAACGGTGACAGTTAAAAGAGGACATACAAATCAATCGGGAGTGGGGATGCAAAGCAGCGTGAACCGATATTATTATATACAGGCCACTGGCAAAAAAATAAATGCCAAGATGAGATTGAAATATTTTGATGCGGAGCTCAATGGACAGGATGAACAAACCATGGTTGTTTATCAAAGTATAAATAGTGGTGCAAACTGGGCAAATATTTCTTACAATTCCCGCGACGATGTTGACAACTGGGTGGAAAAAACATCGATGACAACATTTAGTTTGGTTACGCTGAGCAGCGATGCCGGCATACCGCCTCCGATCGTGATCGCTTCGGGAAATTTAACTCCTGAAAACAAGTCAACGGAATTTTCATCAAAGAAGATAACAGTAGGACCCAATCCCAATAATGGTAATTTCTGGTTCAAAGTAAGCGGAATAGAAAAAGAATCCATCGCTACCATTTATACCATTGATGGAAAAGTCATAAATCAGTTCAAGGTGGCAAATCTGCAGCAACAACAAGTGAATGGACTTAGAAATGGATTGTACATTTTGAAAGTGGAAGGACTTCAACCTTTCAGGATCGTTGTGCAGGGTGATGGAAATCCAACAACCAATAGTCCAGTGATCAATAATAACGCAACAAAATTTTAAAGAAAAATATTCTACAGGGCGGTTCCTTTCTTCAATCACTTCTAAAGCATCCCGCTAAAAGCGGGATGCTTTTTCTTGAATGAGAAGCAGAAGATTCACACCGACTGTTATAAATAATTTGGAACCATGAGGCACAGAGGTCACAAAAGAAGCTTCACATAGACCTTGAATGTGAGCTTTGTGTTCTTCTGTGTCTTTTTGGTTTTTGATTATTTTAACGCAGTCATCACTTCTTCTTTTCTTCTACGACTCACTTCTACCTTGCTGTTATCCTTCAAAACAGCAAAGCCGTCGTGATCGATAAACGAAATCGATTTCTTATTCACCAGGTGGCTTTTGTGTGTACGTATGAAATTGTGAGGAGTAAGCAACACATCATATTCGCCGAGTGTTTTTGAAATGAGGTAGGTCTTGCCTTTTTCTGTATAAAATTTTGTGTAGTTGCCGATCGCTTCACAACGAATGATCTCCGCGGGCATCAAAAAATGCACTCCTTCCTTCGTTGGCAGGGCAAGGCGAAATTCATCTGCTGAAGGTGCCTGGATATTGTGCATGATGTTTTTCAACAGATCGAACTGCTGCCGGTAATCTTCCTGGCTTTCCAGGAATCGATGAATCGATAATTGCAATTCCTCCAGGTCGATCGGCTTCAGCAAATAATCAAACGCACTGAAACGAATTGCCTGGATGGCATATTCATTATAGGCTGTAGTAAAGATGATCTTGAAATTCTTATTGGGTAATTTCTCGAGCAATTCAAAGCCATTGAGATGCGGCATTTGTATATCAAGAAAAACCAAACCAGGCTGGTAAGTATGGATGACCTCAGCAGCCTGCCTCGAGTCATTACATACATATACTTGTTTTATCTCGGGGACTGTTTTCTCGATCATCAGTCTCAGGGCATCGGTTGCCCTTTCTTCATCGTCGATCAAAAGCACTTTTAGCATGGTTAGTTATTTTGAGTTGGAAAAACTATTTTCACGCAGGTGCCTGTGGCATTTCCGTTGTCATCTTTCAAATCAAAAATTTGTAACGACCCTTCGCAACCATTTCCATTACTCATCGCTTTAAGCCGCTCTAAAGAAACTTCGATACCCTTGCTTGTATGTTTTTTTCCCTGGCCCGTTGCCAGCTTTGCTTCACGGGATCTTTCTCTTCCAATTCCATTATCCTCGATAACACAATGGATGCAATCATCCTGCTCAGAAAACTTTACCTGCAAAAATCTTTCGCCTTCTTTGTGCATCAACCCGTGCCAGATGGCGTTTTCAACAAATGGCTGGATCAGCAAAGTGGGAAGTTTTATCTCATCAGTGTCGATCTCATCGTCACATTCAATACTGTAGTTGAATGATTCCTTAAACCGGATCGATTCAAGATCAATATAGAGATTCAGAATTTCCAACTCCTCTTTCAGGGTGACGAACTCTTTATCGCTATGCACTAAAATTGTGCGCAGCAGTTTTGAAAACTTTGATAGATATCTCGTGGCCACCATTTCCTCATTTGCCAGGATCATCTGCTGAATAGAGTTTAGCGCATTGAATAAAAAATGAGGGTTCATCTGGAGGCGCAGGCTTTGCAGCCTTGACTCGGCCATTTTCTGTTTATTCTCCAGTGTTTCGATCTTCGCCTGCTGTTTTTCTTCTTCCGCTCTCACCCGTTGAATTTGCGTGGCACATAAAACAGCAACCGTGCTCAGAATGTTAAGATGCTTTTGCTTGAAGAAATTCTTTTGTGAATGTTCGCTGTCGATCACGCCAATGACCTTATTATCGACAATGAGTGGAACGGCTAACTCCGAAAGCCTCCTTGCATCATCAGCAATATATCGTTTATCTATTTCCGTGTTCCCGATCAGCTCGGGCTTGCCGGTTTGCGCCACCGTTCCCACAATTCCTTTCCCTATTGGTATTTCTATCGGCTGATAAATGGTAAAGTCTCGTTCCATCTTGGGACCATAAGCAGCTTTTTGCAGCAGCACATTTCTCTCTTCATCGATCAGATAGATCACACAGTCCTCAAAATTCAACCTGCTGATGCAGTTCTTTGCAATATCCCAAAGCATATCATCAGTTTTCTGATGCTTGTTTATTTGCGAAGCGAAATAATTAATGACAACTTCTGTTTCGAGTTCCTCTCGCTGCTTTAATTGTTTCCGCTGATAATATTTCAGCACATACCGGATCAGGAATAGAGCGATGCAGATGCCGATCGCTTTAAACCACCATCTTTCATAAAATGGTGCGGCAATAAAAACGGTCACATCGTTATCTGATTCCTGCCAGTTCTTGCCGTCGTTGCTTATGCGCAGTTTAAAAATATATTTGCCGGGAGGCAAAGAATTGTAACGAACCGAATTCTGATCGATGAGTTTTATCCAGTCCTTATCCAGGTCCACAAGTTTGCATTCGTAATAAGTTCTTACATGAGGTGTAAAGTCAACCGAGCCGAAGTAAAAACTAACCTGGTTATCTTTCGCGGCCAATCTGAATATTGCATTGTGTGTCACATTGGAGCTGATGTTCTTGCTTTCTATTCTTAAAACGGAAACATTCAGTACGATCTTCTTATTATATAATGAATCAGGTTGAAAATACTGCACTCCTTTCGGGGTTCCCAATATGTATTCACCATCAGGCAATTGAAAATAGGACCCGACACGGAAACCATAAATGCTGAGGCCGTATTGCTCGTCAAAGGTTTTCAAACTCGAGTCAGCAGGATCGTAGCAGGCAAAACCAATGTCATTCCCGATCCACATACGGTTATGCTTATCCAGCAACAAACCTTCAGCACGGTCAATGAGCAATCCGTCTTTTTGTGTAAGCGTTTTGATTTTCCCATTGGGAGAGATAATATCAAGCCCTCCGGCAGAACCCACATAAATATTATTGAATTTATCGCAGTTGATATCAAATATCACAGTATTTGTGAGACCATTTTCTTTTTTGATACTATCAAGCTGTTTCGTCCGGAGGTTATAATGATATACCCCGCTGCCCGCAGATGAAAACCAGAGATTATTTTCATCTGTAAAAAGAAGCGGAGCACAATGCCGGGTCTTTAATGTTTGAAGAGGAGTATCTCCCATTGTGTCAATCACAAATGTCTTCGGGTTTATTTTATTAATTCCAAAATTCCCGCAAGCCCAAACATCTCCCGACGGTGAAAGAGCAATGCGCCGGAGATTTTTTATTTTCAAAATGAAAGGATCATTGGCACCGGAGTTTTTAATGTGCTTTACCAGTCTAAGATCTTTATCGGTCACGACTATTCCATTATTAACTGTAGTGGCCCAGACATGATCTTGTTTATCTATCAACACCGATGTCACCTCGTGGTTACGGAAAATCGATTGCTTGGTTTCGTCTTTAATGTCACAGAATGAGCTGATGTTGGTATTGCGATTCCATTTGACCAGGCCTTTATCGGTGCCGAGGTAGAAAATAGTATTATCCTTTGTGGCGATACCTGAGATGTATCCGTCGTAGCCATTGCCTTTATTATCCACGAAGACATATTGATTGCCTATGAACGAATTGTTATTGAAATAGCCAATACCGGCGGCATCGCAGATCATAAATATCCAACCCTGTTGCCCAACCGCTATGTTTGATTGTGTATTATTGCTGATAGACGTGGGATCAGTAACAGAATGCCTGTAGTTAAGGATTTTTTTGGCACTAGTATCCCAAATGTAGATTCCCTCGTTTTGTGTAGTGAGAAGATATTGATGGCTGTTGATCGGTTTTGCTTCATTGACTCTTGTGTCTATTTCCTTTCCAAACTGATCTTTTATACCCCTTAAAGGATAAGATAATTGCATCGTGGCGAGGTTTACAATTTTCAATTGGTTTTCGCCGATGTCATAATAAAACAATTCGTTTTTTCCCAAGGCCAATAAGGGGTGCGCCTGCGGAATTGGAATACGGCCTTCCACAGCATTTGTCCTATAGTTCACTTTTACCAGCCCGTCCCTAAATGCCAGCAGGTAATATTTTTCATCGAAAGCAACGCCCGAATTGAAACCTGGATAAGAAAATTTTTCATAATCACGGATGGGAAGAAAATCGAATTGTTCATTGTTGATCGAATCTGTTAACTCTATACCCGGTTTTCCTGTAAACCGGTAACTACCTCCTTCTGAATAGAAGTACACTGTCCCATTCGGAGTTTGAAGAAGACCGAACGTTTTTACCGGTTTCCCGTTTCTTCTCAGCACCACTTTATGAAGTTTTCGTCTTTCATCCAGCATAGTTACATGGCCGCCGCCAGTCACGACCCAAATACAATTATTCTTGTCACAGGCAATCCCAGTAATGTTGTTGTTGTCAAGTTGAGGATACTCGGATGAATAAAATTTTTCTGTAGTTCTTCCATTAAAGACATTCAGTCCATTTCCGGTGGCGATCCATAGATTTCCCTTTTTGTCAACACAAAGATCACTGACGCCAATATAGGAAAGGCCATTTGTTGTATTGAGAGTGTAAAAAACCGGATTGGTTTGCGATAAGAGTCTGCCCCAAACCAGCAGGAAAAATAATATGATAATTGATTTTCTCAAATTGAATCTTCAGCAAAGTAATTTAAACTGTTTATCTTTTGATCAAACGAGTTGAACAAGGAATGACTTTGCCAGTAAAGTATTGAAAGGCAGTGAAACAAGAATTCTCTTACTATTCTGCGGCAGCTCCTGCCGACTGAACGGCAAAGAAAAAGCCGCCTTACGGGGCGGCTTGATAACCGTGTCACCAATCCTAATTTATTTAACGCTCACGAGTACTTTTATTTTTCCAATAGAGTTACTATCGAAATTCTCGAGTGCTTTGCCGATCACCTGTCCAGGTTTCACTTTGTCAGGATCAGCTTTCATAGCAACACCGGGAATCGATGATGTAACAAGCAGGTCACCTCTTTTTATTTCACCAC
>Ga0137463_1000438_pt1 | contig 14447 bp, 20 predicted proteins | sample EasRivERMGT800_2_FD_102333 | JGI IMG/M metagenome (GOLD analysis project Ga0137463, IMG submission 102333) | Soil microbial communities from meander-bound floodplain in the East River, Colorado, USA - East River MetaG ERMGT800_2 | ecosystem: Environmental > Terrestrial > Soil > Floodplain ...
GAATTACTAAAATGCAACGCGATCCACTCCGCGACAAGTCCCGACCCGAACGCGATGAAGCGTGGTACCGTGATTGGTGCGCGGCCCATTTGGCTTGTCAGGTGTGCGGGATCGGGGCACGCAACGCGGCGATGTTCCGGTTCCCTGGATTGTCTACGCACCATATCATCAAATCAGGTCGCGCTCACGAATCTTGCAACTTGCTCCGGACGTGTGCGCGTTGTCACGATTTGGCCGAAGGCCGCGGCGCGGTCGGCTGGCTCAATGGCGTCGTCGTCCGCTATCCGCGCTTGACGATCGGGATGTGCTTGCGAGCCAAGCATCGATCCGAACCGGGCGATTGGAACCCGGAACGGTTGGAACGGCTGTACGGGCAAGCGTTGCCGATCCCGGAAGCATTGCCGGCTTTGTTGGTCGCAGAATGGAACGATCGCCAGCGGGCCGGGCCGGGCGTCGATTTGGCGTGGAACTGGCTGGGAGTTCAACCGAGCCGACCGGTGCGCATCCGGCCATGTTTTTTGAAATGAAAAGACCCTTCCGGGACTTGCCCGGAAGGGCCGCTTCGCCGTGGAGTCGGACACGGTTCGGCACGGCCAATTTAGCAACGGAGTCAACGATGTCAAGCGTACCGATTTTGCGGATTTTTGTCGGCGGCGAACCGGTCGCTCAACCGCGCGGTCGCACCAACCGTTTTGGGCGTCCGTTCATTCCCAAAGAACATGCCATTCACGGTTACAAGAAAGCCGTCATCAAAGCCGCCAAGATCGCGATGACCGGGCGCAAACGGTTGGAAGGACCGTTGACCGTAGGCGTGCTGTTCGTCGTCGGGCGGACGAAAGAGAAGTCCAACCCCAAGTTTCAAAACCTGCCAATTTGGCAGCCGGCCCGCCCGGATTTGGACAATTTCAAGAAATCGACGTGGGACGCTCTTAAAGGCGTTGTGTGGGCCGATGATAGTCAAGTCGTGCAAGACGACGGAATGAAGATAATGGCGGGTTCTGGAGCGAATTTGGGGGCTTACATCGCGATCCGGGCGGCGGGGCCGGCGGCGTCGGAACTGATGATCTGGAAACGGTCGTGGGGTTGGCCGATTGCCTAAGCCGCTTGACGGTCGCCAGCCGGGGTGGTATCCTAATGGCCGCTTGACAATTTCGGCTAAAACGTTTTACCCGTGGAGCTACAATCATGCCTGACCCGGTCGTTCCGTCGCCGTCGCCGGAAATCCCGCCCGCACCCATTTTCCCCGATCCGCCGCCGGATATCACTAACAAGCCGTGGTGGATTACCTTCGCGGTGTTGGTTCGCAATACGGTCGCGATGATTGCCGCGATCGGCATCATCCCGGCGGCGTCGGCGGACCGTACCACGGCGTTGATCCTGGGCGTCGTCGCCTTTGGGGCGCTGGCCGCTTCCGAAGCCGTCGTGTTGTGGCGTTGGTTCCGCGAAACGGCCAATTCCAAGGCTCATACCCAGCAGCTTCGCGCCGACGTATACACTGCGATCGTCGGGCTGCACGAAGCCAAAGTCCGCTTGGATATGCAAAAGCTCCGCTTCGGAGACAGCAAGGTAATCAGCCGAGACTCCGAAATCGGGCGTTGATTCGCCTACGGTCGCATAACCCTTGAATCCCTCCGGCAAGAGGATTGAGGGTTTGTAATGTCGCTGCCGTCGTCCTTGGTTGGTCGGTTCTTCGATTCGTCCAGTTTGGTATCCCGGTTGCGCTATTTGGGTTGGCTTCCCCCAGCCGACCCGACCGGGGCACCGCCAACCGTCGAAGCCATCAAGACTATTCTCGAAGCGTACCAGCGCTTTCATGGGCTGCCGGTATCGGCGACGTTGTCGCGCGAAACCGAACGTAGCTTGCAAGCCCATCGCTTTTGTCATCATCCCGATGTTTTTCCCGGACGGGTCGCCGGATCGTTGGCCGATACGCTGCCGTCGCGGTGGCCGGGGCTGACGGTGACTTGGCATTGCGACGTTGCCTTCACCGGGTTGACGGTGGAGCAAACCCAAGAAGCGTTTCGTTGGGCGTGCGCACAATGGATGGCGGTGTGCGGGTTGAATTTGGTTTACGATCCCAACTCCAAGACCGCGAACATTGTCGCCGACGTTGGCCCGATCGACGGGGCGGCGGGCGTGCTGGCGTATTCGATGCTGGCCGACGATTCATGGACCCAAAAGCAACAGCGGTTCGATTCCGGGGAAGCGTGGGTATTGAACGCCAATCCATCCGGGATGTCGATTGACGCGGCGCGGGTCATCGCTCACGAATTGGGTCATGCCTTCGGGCTGCCGCATATCGAAGCCGGCAACTTGCTCCAGCCGACCTATGACCCGCGTATCCGTTCGCCGCAAGGTGGCGACGCGCGGGAAATGGTCGCCCGTTATGGACCGCCGGTGCATCCCGCGCCGCCGCCGCTTGGTCCGCAACCGGCACAAGAAATTACCATCACGATCCGGGCGCTGGATGTTAAATCGCTCCAAGCGACCGGGTTTACCATTGTCAAAGCGTAGCTGTTCGTTGGTCGGGGGCTTTGTAAATTGGTTCAAGCTCCATCCGGCAAGGGAGAATGAATTGAACCGTTTCGTATTGATCGTCGTCGTGTTGTTGGTCAGCGCCGCGCAGTCGATGGCGTTCCCGTTCGCCCGGCACCGGACGTATGTCAAAACTCCCCAGCATCCCGACGCGGCGATTATCGAAGCGTTGATTTGGTTGTACCGGAGTTCATCCAAGGCCGAGCAGTTGGCTTACCAGCAAACCGGGGCGGTACCGCCGTGGTGGTGCAAGTTCCGGTTTTTCCATTTCCTGTCGGTCAGCGACGAGGATTTGTATGACGAAGTCCAAAACTTCCGAGCGTATTTGCCAATGGTCAACGGTACCGGGCCGACTGTGCCGATACCGATCGTCATCGATAAAGCCGGTCGGGTTTTAGCGGTCGATATCACCGGGCCGGGATGGTCGGCGCAGGCGTTTCACGAAGTCGCCAAGCTGGACGTGACGTGCCGCGAACCGCATCTCAATCACCAATTGGCCGACGAGTTGCGGCGGGCGCTGGGGCTGCCGGTTGATATCGCGACGTTTCATTGCGAAGGCTTGGTGCCCGGCCCGTGGTTCGTCCGGGAAATCCAAGAAACCGATCGGCACCGCAACGACCCGGAAAATATCGCCTATTACAACTTGCTGTACAGCCGTGAACGCTTTGGCGACGACATTGGTCACGAACCCGTCAAGCCCAAAGAACGTCCCTGGAAAGGCGGGGTCTTTCCAGGCGACGGGAAAGACTACAAGCCGGGGGCGTTTGATTACGTGCCGATCGCGGAAATGACCAAGTACGAAGCCGACTTGGCCGCTTGGAAGGCCAAGAAGCGGGTTGGCTTTATCGCTCGCGATTTTCCCCGCGATGCCAACGACTTTCGCGAGCGGTGGGGTTCCAAGGCCAGCAATGATTTCTTGGGAAAGCAACGGGCCTTCAAGTCGTATGGAGCCGTCATCGCCGGGGCGTTCAACGATCCCAAGAACGGGTCGTTTGTTTCGGATAATGACCGCGTCAACCGTTTCCTCAATACGACCTACGGTTTGGCGATGGAAACGAATGACTTCGAACTCACCGCCGGCAAGAAGAACATCGCCAACTTTCCGCTTGAAGTGGCCTTGGACGAACTGGACGAAGACGCTTCGGAAAAGATCAGTCAGAAGCAAGACGATTACCCGGCATGGTTTTTGAACGGGCCGAAGCGATTGGGGAGCAAGCGTGTTGAATCGGGCGACCCGCATGTTGTGCATGACAAGACCAACGGCGGCACGGTCATTGTCCAGACGATGAACAAATGCGTTGGTTGCCACTACCCAAGCGACGTTGTCTTGGCACCGTCGAACAGCAAGGTAGTCGAAGCAATCAAGCGCCGCAATCAGCTGCTCGCGTACAGCGAAGTTGACCGGCAAATTCTCGATGGGTTCTTCAACGGCGGTTCAGCCGCGAAAGGGGGTTGGGAGCGCAAGCTCAAATCATGGCGCGAGCCGTTCGCGTTTTCGCTCAGTGTGGCGACAACGACGACGATCGACAAAGACGGATGGACGGGGGCGAAGTTCGCCAAAACCAGCAACGGTCGCCGGGATATGTACGACTACCCGGTCACGTTAGACCAAGCGGCTGCCGAGCTTGGTTTTTCGCGGTTGGTCGTCGTGGTCGCTTGCACGATCGAAGGCAGTATCGATGCTGGGAATTTGCTGCTTGATAGCGAGCCTGGGGTGCCGCGTGCCGCGTGGGATGCGGATTTGTTTTTGCGGTTAGCCAACATCATTTCGTTGGCCCGCGAAGCCGAAAACCCCGATCCTGTTTTCGCGTTCTTTTTTCCGGAACTGATCCGGGCCGCGAAAGAGGAAGTGTTTCGAGTCCACAAGTACGGAGCCGGGAAATGAAACGAATCGCGGTCGGTTTGATCTTTGCGATGCTGGTCGGCATCTTGCTGGCCATCCCTGCGAATGCGACGGCGGGCGATTACGGATGTAATTCGCGCTACTATCAGCCGTCGTACTACAACAGCGGCTACAGCACGCCCGCGTATTACACGCCGCGCTATAGCTATCCGGCGGGGTATTACCCGCAAACGTACAGTAACACGCCATACGTGCCGGTGACTCCATACGTTCCGCCGGGAACGTGCGTCGATACTCCGAATGGTACCGTCTGCAATCAGGTCCAGCCGTTCGCCGTACCGACCCCGATCGTCAGTAGCACGCTGTACAATGTCGCTCCCGATCTGGCCAACGCCCGGATCGCACAAGAAGCCGCGGCGCAAGCGATCAACGGCTTGAAAGCCGAGTTCGCCAAGCAGCAAGAGCAAGCCAAGGCGGAAGCCAAGGAGCAGCGTCAAGTCGAGTTCCAAAATCAGGTCTTGCAACTGTTGGCCCGCAACCAGCAAACGGCACCGCTGGCGTATCCGGCAGCGCCGTTGGCGTACCCAGCGGCACCGCTTGTACCCCAACTTCCGGCGATGTCGCCGGCTGAAATGGATCGGTTGATGCGGTTGGAAGCGGACAACGCCAATATGCGAGCGGTCTTGCAGCGGATCGCATCGACCCCACCAGCGCCGACGGCACCGGCAACCGGAGCGCCGCCGATTCCCCCAGGAAGCCCGCCGGGCGCGGGTTCGGGTACCCCGGTTGGATCGGCGACCAAGGGCCAGCTTTTGGAGCAAGTTCGGGCGGTAGCCGCGTCCAATTGTATGCCGTGCCACGGTGCCAACAAAGCTCCGCGAGTGGACTTGACCGACCCGGCCAAGTTGACGTACAACCTGCTTTCGGATTGTGTCAACCGGATGATTTCCGACGACAACACCTTCCGGATGCCACGGGACAAACCGCAAGTATCGCTGGCCGACGTAAGCGCGTTCCAGCGGTTGTCGGTTGCGGTCAAGTAAGTTCGCCTCAATTTCGCCCAAGGGAGATTTGTCCATGAAGTGTCTTGTGATGTTGCTGATCGCACCGCTGATCGCGGTCGCTCAGTACCCGGCGTGTGCCGGATCGGTCGCCCCGTCCGCCGATGTCGCGTTGCTGTGTCAACAGGCGCTGAATGCGCAGCAACTCACCTACGCAGCGCCGGCAGTGCCTTTGACGGTGGCTGCTTCGCCGTACAGTTTGCCGTTGACCACGGCGGCGACGGGGTTCTATCCGTCGGTGTCCCCGTATGCGGTCGCGCCGTTGGTCGTTTCGCCGTTTGCGTTTAACCGGTCTTACTACGGAGTTTCGCCGTTCGCATTCAACGCGCACAGCAACTTCAATTCTTTCAACCGGTTCAATGCGTTCGCGGGATCGACTTACGGAACGTCGGCGGGTTCGCGGGTTGTCATCAACAACTTTGCCGCGTCGAACCGCTTCCAAGGTTCGGGGCAGACGTCCGGGGGCGTCGTCGTCAATAACTTCCAATCTCAGCCACGGGCGGGGAATGGCGGGGGCGGCGGCATCTTGGCCAATCTGCGGAACGCGACGGCACAAGGGGCACGGACAGGCGGCTTGGCCGGGGCAGCCGAACGGTTGACCGGGCTAGGCAACGGGTCGGGCCAGTTCGTCCAGGGAGCATTGACAGGGGTTTTGGCGACACGCGCCAACCTGTTCGGGATCGGCAACGGTGGCCGGGGCGGTCGTTAAGCGACCGTAGGCGAATGGAATTCGCGAGCGGGCGGCGGGTCAAACCGTCGCCCGTCTTTCGTTTGGAAAAATAATCAGAAAAAAACTTGACGACCAACGATGTCCCGCGTAAGCTGCTGGTGTCGGGGTAAAACGTTTTAGTCGAAACCGCAAACCGAGGCACGCCATGATTGGCCAAATGTACACGATCAAAGCTGGAACTATTGGTTGTGATATCGGGAGCAAGAAGAAGTCTGCCCCGAAATACCGGTTCAACCAGACCGTCGAAGCCCTGGTCGTTGATACGGAAATTCGCGGTTGTGGCGAATTCGCTCACGAGCGCGTTATCGTTTTGATCGAAGGTAAGCGAATCACCATCCGCAAAGAATCCTGAAACCGCTTTACCCCAACCGAGGCATGCCATGAAGATCGTCGTCAAACAAGAACGTTTCGCCAATCCGCCCGCTGGGATGTACCGGTTGCCGCCATCGGCTTCGCCGTCGATGATCTGCTTACCGACCGCTGAACGTTCCGAAGAAGGCTGGGTCATCATCCGCCGCGAAGATCGCAACGATGATCCTTGGGTAATGGACGACTGCTGGCACCGTGGGGCGACGACCCGCTTTTCGGTCGCCGGGACGCGGATCAGCTTCGAAGGGTCCAACCGGGTCGAAGACGGCAAGTGGCCGACGATGTTCGATGATACGATGAAGGCAATCAAAAAGGCCGGCTACACCGGGATCGTGGAAGTCATCGGCGGCGGCGAAGACTACCGGCGGATTTTTTCACTCGACAACTATTGAACCCCAACGCGAGAACGATCATGCTTCAATCCAACGAGCGAACTTGCACGATGGCCGATCTGATCCCCGGAAGCCGCTACCTGGGCCGCGACGGCGAAGCGGAGTATCTGGTCACGGACAAAGGCGACCAAGAATCGGTATGGGTGGTCGCCCTCAACAACGGTAAAATGTCGCTGGTGCATCGTTCAACCGAACTGCGGGCCGGGGTGAACTGGCGGCTGCGGATCGCGGATTAGAAAAATAATCAGAAAAAAAGTTGACGCTGGCCGATGGCCGGGTAAGATGAAGATGTCGCCCCGAATCTTTGACCCGGAGTACGCCATGATCGCACTGACCATCCTTGTCGCGGTGTTGCTGATTGCCGGCGGCTTGTTCGTTATGGTCCATTACGGGCCGATCGTCGGCGGCTATTTCTTGGGCGGCTGGAACACGATGACGACCGGCCTGGAAATTCTTATCAAGGCGATTGCCGAAGCCCTGAACGATTAACCCGCCAACTAAAACTTTTTACCCGGAGTCAACGCCGTGGCTGTTCCCGCTGTCAAATTTGCCAAAGCCGCTCGTCGCATCCCTAACTGTGCGATTTGCACCAAGCCGATCCCGCAAGGGGAACTGGTCGGCACGGCCAAAGGCCCGCGTGCCGGGTTGGCACATGCGTCGTGTATCGCTTCCCCGGCTGGCCGGCTGTTGGCCGGCGGCGATGACTACGATGGGCTGATCGACCCCGACGAAGGTCGCGACCCGGACGCGATCGCGGCGGATCGGGCCAAAGCCGCCAAGTCCGATCCGACGCCTACGGTTGACGATGACGACATGGTCGAACGGATCATGGACAAGGTCATGGGTCAAGTCCGGAGCATTCCGCCGATCAGAATCGAATGCTCAAATCGCAAGTCGATTTGTCGTTGCGGACGACAATGGACGCCCGGCTGCCCGAAATTACCAGCCGTATCCAGGCAGCGACCAAGGCCGAATTGACCCCGGTTGTCAAAGAACTGGTGTTGGCTGCCAAAGGCGAAATGCGGGCGGAAGTCAGTCGGCAAATGGCCCGCATTGCCAATGAAGGCGTCGTCCGCCAAGTCATCGAAATCCGTGAAGCGGACAAGACTGTCCGGACGCTCGAAGGCGAAGTGTATCACCCGCGCTTTGCGTGGATTATGAAGCTCGCCTTGGCCGGCAAGCCGATCTTCATCCCCGGCCCAACCGGCTGCGGCAAGACCAAGCTGGCGATGCAACTGGCCGACGCGCTCAAGCGCCCGTTCGGCATGGTGTCGTGTTCGCCGTCGATGACGGAAACGCAACTGCTGGGCCGCTCCATCCCCAAGATTACGACCGGCGAAGAACTGTATCGGCTGTCGGAATTCATCCGCATCTATGAAGGCGGCGGGGTCTTTCTGCTGGACGAACTCGATGCGTCCGATCCGTCGGTGCCGTTGGTGTTGAATGCGGCTTTGGCGAACAAGCGGGTAGCGGTACCCAACCGAACCGACAAGCCTTACGCCGATCGGCATCCCGACTTCGTCTGCATCGCGGCGGCGAATACCTGGGGCACCGGGGCGGACCGGCAGTACGTTGGCCGGACGCGGCTGGACGAAGCGACCTTGGACCGGTTCCGCATGGGGACGGTACCGCTGGATTATTCCCCGGCGGTCGAACGGCGGTTGTGCCCGGACGTGGAGCTTTACGATTTGCTGGTCAAATGGCGGAACGCCATCCGGGCCGAAAAGCTGGAGCGCGTCTTGTCGTCGCGGTTCTTCGAAGACGCTTACGACATGACCCAGCACGGCGCGACCCGCGACGATATCGCGCGGGCTTTGTTCGCCGGCTGGCGGAAGGAAGAATTGAAGAAGGTTTACGGGCAAGAGGAAATCGCTGACGCTTTGGCGGCGTAGGCGGATCGGCGACCCGGAAAAAATTCCGGGTTGCCGTTGCTTTTGTTTGGATAGATACATAGTATCTATCTCACCCAACCGAGGATACGCCATGCGAGCCGAAACCGTCCCATCTGCTGTTGTCGGAATTGCATCGTCCAGCCGGACGCGCGTGCTGGAATTCGATGGGATCATCGACCAAGTCCGGGAAGCCCGGCAAGCGTGCGAACGGTTCCCGGAAATTGCTCGCGAATTCGATATCACGCGCGGCGATTGGATTGGCCGGCAGTTTTACGATTGGAGCCAAGTCGAAGCCGCCGCGTCGGGAAGCTGGCCCGAAGGTATGGCGACGTTGACCAAGCTGCTGGACGAACTCAGCAAGGCTCAACTGCCGGAACCGAAGGTTATCCGTCGCCGGGGCCGATGGAGCGAAGATACCGGGGCAGAAATCAATCTGGACCGGTACCGCGAAGCCGAGCCGTATTGGTGGAACATTCAGCGGACCCCGGTACACGGTTCGCGGGTTGTAACCATGCTGGTACAAGTGACCGGCGATGCCAGTCAGACTTGCGAACAAATGACATGGAAGGGGGCTTTGGCGATTGCGTTGGCACGGATCATCGAAGACGCTGGGTACCGGGCGGAAATCATCGCGTTCAATATCTCGATGGGGTCGTATGGCGATAACGCCAATAGTTTTTGGTCGGTGCCGATCAAGGCGGCTTCGGACGCGATCGACATGGGTACGCTGGTCAATGTTATCAGCGGTTGGTATTTTCGGACCGTTGGCTTCGGTTCGTTCGTCATCGGCGGGGCGGTCGAACTAGGCGAAGGGCTGGGGTATCCAGGCTACCCATCGGCGAAGACCGTAGAACGATTGATCGGGCCGGGCGGTAAGGCGTGGATGCTGGACGACGTTTGGAGCTTCTCGCAAGCCGTCGCCAAGGCCAAGAAGCTGATTCCGACTTTGAACCAGTTGGACGTTTGAGCGGCTAAAAAGTTTTACCCGGAGTTGGTCGTGGCGGCGAAGTCGCGGAACTACCAGAAAGGCAAAAATCATCGCCGCTTTGGCTATCACCTGTCGCCGATCGATCAAGCGGCGATTGATTTCTTGAACGGGGAAATTTTTTCGGGATCGGGCGACCGGTCCAAGGTGGTGCGGGTTGCTTTGCGGCGGATGGCAGCCAAGCAGGTACGCGGCTACGCGGCGGTAGCTCAAGCGGTCGCTGCCGATCCGGGGCCATTGACGTTGGTCAACCAATGGCTGATGCCGGAAGACTTCGCGGCGCTGGCGACGATTGGGGCGGATTGTACGGAGTTGGCTCAAGTCAGCGGGGGCCAATTTCATTCGTGGGCGATTCGTTACGCGGTCCGCTGTTTGGCAAAACAAATGGGCATGACCCGGAAAGAGCTATGAGCAAGAACATTCGGCGGCGCGGCCCACGCCCAGCCGGCGACCCGGAAGCATCGGTCGCTTTGAACGAACTGTTGGAACGGGCCAAGGATGACATTGCTACGACCCGGCTGCGCGTTGGGCGCGAAACCGGGGCGATGAAGGCTTTGTTTTTGTCGATGATCGGCGAACTGGAAGGCACGATCGGCACCATCAAAGTCATGCGCGAAAGCGACGGCGATACGGCGGCGACCTTGGCTAAAGCTCGCAAGCTGTTGTCGGCAGCATCGGTCCGCGTGCAGGAGCGGCAAGTCGGGGTGATGCGGGCGACGGTCGCCAGCGAACGCCCCAAGGACGATCCGCCGCCGCTGGTCAAGTAAGCCACGCTCCATCGGGAGCGGGTTAGTTGTCTCTAACGGGAGAGCGGTCATGTGTCAATTGTGCGAACGGTCGGCCCAGGTCTTCGCCGGGTTGGCGGTTGAGTATTTCGAGCTTGTCGATGCCGACGGCAAGACGTTGCGTTTCAACGTTTCGGCAGCCCGCGATATCTTGGCGGAAGCGCCCAGGGACTTCGTATGGGCCGATTTGCCGGAACTGTGGGAACACCAATTGGCGCGGTTGGAAGTCGATATGGATCATTTGACCCATGTCGATACGCGCATCCCGGCGATTGCCGGGACGATGCCCAACCCGTCCGGCGGTCCGGACTTGGTCTACATCATCGACGGGTCGCATCGGTTGGTTCGCCAGCACAGCGAAGGGCACGCGAAAGCGCCGATCTTCGTCCTGTCCGCTGCCGAGACGGCGGATATATTGATTAGCGATGACGAGTTGCGCTTGACCCGATTGCTCGAAGAAGGTCGGGGCGTGACCGTGTGTGTGATCGCGGCCAGCTAAAACGTTTTACCCCAAACCGAGTCGGGAGTTGACAATGGCCAAGGCCAAACCACTGACGGGCGGCAAGCCCAAAACCAAGCCCAAGCCCAAGGATGCCCCGGACTTGTCGCATATCGTGGAAGGACTTTGGCCATTGGCGCGCCCGATTGCCGAACTGCATCCCGACCCGGTCAACGCCCGCTTGCACGGCGAAGACAACATCGTCGCGATTATGAACTCGCTACGGCGGTTCAAGCAAGACCAGCCCGTCGTCGTGCAAAAGCAAGGCATGATCGTTCGCAAAGGCAACGGTCGGCTATTGTCTGCCCTGCGGTTAGGCTGGACGCATATCGCGGCGGTTGTTGTCGATGAAGGCGATTGGCAGGCCGTCGCCCGTGCGTTGGCCGACAACAAGACTGCCGAGCTTGCCAATTGGGACTTCAACGTTTTGGGAACGTTGTTGGGCAATCTGGAACAAGCCGGCGAGAAGACCGACGATCTTGGCTGGACGCCCGAAGCGATCGTGCAACTGGTTACGCAAATGGACGCGGAGCCGGACGCGGACGCGACAGCCGGCGGCGAACATGGCGACGACGCTGGCGGCGGGGCTGGGGGCGGCGGCGAAGACCAATCTGCCGGGTTCCAAACCTTCGCGGTGCCTTTGACGACCGCTCAAGAAATGCTGGTCCGGGCTGCGATCAAGAAAGCCAAGGCCAAGTTCCAAGTCGAAACGACCGGCGACGCGCTGGCAGCCATTATCAAGGAATGGAATGGGCACTAGGATTTCGCGGACCAAAGGCATTGTCAACGAATCGTGCTACGATTTGGCAATCCGCCGTTTGCGTCTGTGCTTTGACCGGTTCGACAAAGTCGTTGTCGCTTTTTCCGGCGGCAAGGATTCGACGGTCTGTGTCAAGTTGGCGCAGATGGTCGCCAAGGAAATGGGCAAGCTGCCGTTGGACGTGTTTACGTTCGATGAAGAAGCGATCCCGCCGGAGACGGTCGAATACATGACACGGGTCGCGGCGGACCCGGAGATACGTTTTCATTGGTATTGCTTGCCGGTCGCCCATCGCAACGCCTGTTCGCGCAAGTCGCCAACATGGTACCCGTGGGCACCGGAAGACCGGGACAAATGGGTTCGTCCGTTGCCGCCCGGAGCGATTACCACCTTCCCCGGCTTCAAGCGCCAGCCGACCCAGGAATGTGCCCCGATGATTTGGGGTCCGCAATTCGGCACTGTTTGCAACATCATGGGGATTCGCACCCAAGAATCGTTGTCGCGGTTCCATTCGGTTGCCTGTCACGAAGGCTTCGAAGCGTTCTTGTCGGCGGGCGATGCCAAGCACGTTCGCAAAGCGTACCCCATTTACGATTGGAAAACCGAAGACGTTTGGTTGGCGACGATGATCGGCGGTTGGGATTACAACCGAGCTTACGACCGGATGGAAGCGGCGGGGCTGCATCGGCTGGAAGCGCGCTGCTCGCCGCCGTTCGGGGAACAGCCGATCCGCCGGTTGTGGGCGTACAAGGTTTGCTGGCCGGAACTGTGGGCGAAGATGACCGAGCGGGTTCCCGGCGCGGCGACCGCGGCGCGGTATGCCAACACCGATCTGTATGGCATCAACGTCAAGGATCGCGAAGCCGGTTCGGAGAGTTGGGAGCAGCGCGTCCGGGGCGGGCTGTTGAAGCTGACCCCGCATTCGCGCCGCGAAGTTGCCAAGTGTGTCAAGGGGGCGCTGGACGCGCATTACCGGTTTACCGTTGACCCGGTTCCTGATGAAGACCCGCACCCGGTATCGGGTTATTCTTGGAAGATCATGTTTACCGTCATCGCTGCCGGCGGCAACAAGTTCGGACGGCAGCAGCAGAAAATTTTCACACGCGCGAATCAAAACCGGAAAAAGGCTTTGGCCCGATCCGCCAAAACTCAGGGGTCGCGATGACGACACGCAAGCAAGCTGACCGGGTTGCCGTAGCCGGCAAGAAGATTGGCCCGGCGACGATGGCCAAATTGGCCAAGCAACCGCTGACCGGGTTCGTTTGGGTCGATCGGTCGGCAGTGCAGCCGAACGATTACAACCCGAACAGTCAGCCGCCGCCGGAATTCCGCTTGCTCAAAATCTCGATTCTACAAGATGGCTGGACCCAGCCGATTGTCGCTTTCCGCGATCGTGGGGCGGCGGCGTCCGAGCCGGCGACGATCGTAGACGGCGAGCATCGGTGGACGGTTGCCGCTGACCCCGAAGTCGCGGCGCTGACCGATGGCAAAATCCCGGTCGTCTTCATCGTCGGCGATTTGGAACACCGGATGATGTCTACGATCCGGCACAACCGGGCGCGCGGCGAGCATGGCGTTTTACCGATGGCGGAAATCGTCAAGAAGCTTTTGCAAAGCGGGACACCCAAAACCGACGTGATGTTTTTGTTGCAAATGGAAGAAGAAGAAGTCGATCGGTTGGCCGAGCGGGGCGGGATGCCGGCGGTCGGTTCCCGTGAACAAGGCAACGAATTCAGCAAAGGATGGATGCCGAAATGAAGACGTTTCGATACGACGGCGAAGGCTGGGGTTCCCCGGCTGGCGACCCGTACCCTTCGACGGCTTGGCTGTCGGGGCGGCACGCGGGCGTATCGGTTGGCGATACGGCGTTCGGTTTCGCCATTGGTTCGGTATCGATCAAGACCGGTGCCGGGAAGACGTTCACTTTGTACCCGTCCATGTACTTCTGCGTTCCCGGCGCGGCGGTCATTGACGGGCAAGCTTTGATCGTCATCCGGCGCAACTATTCCGGGCTGTTCAACCTGGGCGGGCCGATCGAAGCGGCGGGCCGGTTGCGCTATATCGACGGCTGCACCGATACCTTGCTCGTCAGCCCGCCGCTCAAAGGCGACCCGTGCTTGAACCATTTGCACTTTCCGCCGGGAATCAACCAAACGGCGCATACCCATCCGACGGTGCGGCTGGGGATTGTCGCCCGTGGTCGGGGCGAATGCGTGACTCCGGATGGAGTCATTCCGCTGGAGCCGGGGTTTGGCTGGGCAATTCCGCCGGGCGGGGTTCATGCGTTCCGGACCCTTTCCGAATCGATGGATGTTATCGCCTATCATCCCGACAGCGACTTTGGCCCGGAACACGATGACCACCCGATGATTAACCGCACCTATGTCAACGGCGTTTCCGCGTCGGGGCTGGACGATATCAAGACCAAAGTCGGGTAAAACTTTTTAGTCGGAGTCGCGATGCTGGGTCGGAAGCAATCGGTAACGCATGAGGATTTCCTGCAAGCGTTCCGCAAAATCGAAACCCTCGTACCGCGAACCCGATACGAAAATCTCAAGCAGCGGACCGTAGACGCTGTGCGCCGGGCTGTTACCAA
>Ga0137463_1000439_pt1 | contig 14437 bp, 11 predicted proteins | sample EasRivERMGT800_2_FD_102333 | JGI IMG/M metagenome (GOLD analysis project Ga0137463, IMG submission 102333) | Soil microbial communities from meander-bound floodplain in the East River, Colorado, USA - East River MetaG ERMGT800_2 | ecosystem: Environmental > Terrestrial > Soil > Floodplain ...
CTCCAACCTTCGCCATGAACAGAACGCCGTGGTCCTTTTCCAGGACCGCGGCGTTTTTTTGCGCCCGGGGCACACGGCGGCCAGAATGGGACTGGCGAACTGAGTTTGGAGAGACAAGCGCATCCAACCTGGCGAGCGGCCGGCGTGAGCCGGCTGGTTGGTGACGGGGTCCGCTTTCGGCGACCTGCAGACAAACAGAGGAACTCTCGGGACCGGAATCGGAGCCGGCAGCCGGGTACTGGGCACTCAGTACTGCGTACTCAGCACCCGGTTCTCTGCGTCCGTGCCGCGGCCAATTCGAAACGTTCAACTCGATAAATCCGGCCGCGCCCCAATCGCGCTGCGACTCATTCCGCATTCCGAACCCCGGCGCGCCGGGACCTGGCGGCTCCGCATTCCGAATTGCCCGCACCTGCCCCATCTGCCGAAGTGCCAACGAGTTACGTTAGTCCTCGCCGCCTGGCCGCCGCGTCGCGAAATCGTGAGCTACACTTCAGCAAGGTTGATTATCTCTCCGGGCTATGTGGCGGACTTCGCGCCGATACAGCGAGGTGCAGGGGCTTCATGGAATCGCTCTCCACGCGTGATATGAGCGGATCGCCTTCGGTGCCGGCCGGGCAGGCTACGGTCTGCCGCGCATTGGCTTCGGGAACCGATTCGCAGGCGAAAAGCTGGGAACTTTCCGGCAGCCTGACCCCCTGCGCGCCGGTGCAGCGCATTCTCATCGCGGCGCAGCCCTTCACGCTCGGCCGCGACTGCGACAACGCCCTGCAACTGGCCAATCCCACGATTTCCCGCCGGCACGCCGAATTGCTGCTGATCGGGACGGAGTTGTTCGTTCGCGATCTGGACAGCCGCAACGGCACGTTCCTCAATGGCCGCCGCGTGCAGAATTTCGAGATGCTGCACGATGGCGACATGGTGCAGTTTGGCGCGGCGGTGTTCACTGTGCGAGCCCCGCGAACGCCCGGTACCGGCCCGCTCAGGCCTGTCGAGCACCTGACAATTGTCGAACAGGACATCGGCGACTATGCCCTCGCCAATCTCCAGTTCGACAAACTGCTGGCCGACCCGGCCGTGATCCCGTTTTTCCAGCCGATCTTTCGGCTGGGAGATTCGCGCCCCATTGGCTACGAAGTGCTGGTTCGCAGCCGGCTGGTCGGGCTCGAGACGCCGCAGGCGATGTTTCGCGTGGCCGCCGAGAGAAACCAGGAACCCGAGTTGAGCGAACTGGCGCGGCGCGAAGGGCTGCGCGTGGCGCGGCGACTGGGCCTGGCCGGGCAGATGTATCTCAACACGCATCCGTCCGAGCTGCGGGAGGACCGACTCATTCGGTCGCTGCGTCAATTGCGCAAGGACTACTCCGACATCGAGATCGTGCTGGAAATTCACGAGTCGTCGGTCACGTCGTGGCAGGCGCTTGCCGAATTGCGGGGCCAGATGCGCGACCTCGACATTCGCCTGGCGTACGATGATTTCGGCGTCGGACAGTCGCGGCTGATGGAACTGGCCGATGCACCGCCCGACGTCATCAAGTTCGACATGTGCCTGATTCGCGGGCTGGCCCGCGCGTCGGAAGAACGCCGGAGCCTGGTGCGCTCGCTCGTCCAACTGGTGCACGAACTGGGGGTCACGTCGCTGGCCGAGGGGGTTGAGACGCGCGAAGAAGCCACCGTCTGCACGACGCTGGGATTTAAGCTGGCGCAGGGCTACTTCTTCGGCCGCCCCACGCCGTCACCCGGTTCCGGGGCTGAAAAGGGTTTGGCACCGGTCCGCGACGTTAACTCTTAACCACCGGCGCCCGCCCAGCGCGTTCTCTGCTGGCGCTCAATAGCCCCGGGGATACCACATCCGACCGCTGAAATAGTGGGGCTGTGGATTATAGCGCGGTGTCGGACTCACCTTCGTCCGCGGGGCCGTCAGGGAGTCGAGCCGATATTGCGGGCTCGGGATGTTTGTTCCCATCGCACGGTTTCCGGAAGCGCCGCTTCCGACCGACGGCGCCGGCTTGTAGACAAAGCTTTGGCCGTTCGCACCGAATCCGTACACTCCCCTCCCCGCGGTGGAATACGAAGGCGTTGAGAAGGACCTCCCGGACTGGTAATTCCCTGCCGAGCACGAAACCGCGCCCAGTACCACGAGACCCGGAACGGTGGCCACAACCAAAAGAGTGCGCCGGGTGGACATGGCTGAATCTCCGCGTCGGTAAAGAGGACTGCCTGCAAAGGGATCCATTCACCACCCTACCTGTCGCGCGATCGCCCTGACAAGCCCGTTTCGTGCGTCTGACGAGATTGTCACCGAAGGGGGAGGACGCGTCCACGGCGCGAACATCCGGATCACATGGAATTCACGATCACGGTGAGCGCATGAATTCACCGAAGGGGGGACGGACCGACAAACCGTAGGGTGGACTTCAGTCCACCCGGAACGTCGACTCGGGTGGACTGAAGTCCACCCTACTTGAACGCGCACTCGCGGACCGGTCTTGCGCCAGGCACCCCGCATGCCACTTACCGGATCAATTTCGAGTGCTTCTCGCGGATCTGGCACGCTCTGGGCATCGCGTGATGCTGGATGTACGGCTGGTCGGGATTGTTGCGGGCGTAATCCTGGTGGTAATCCTCGGCCGGGAAGAACTCCTCGAGCGGTTCCAGCGTCGTGACGATCGGCTCTGAAAAAACCCGCGTCTCGGTCAGCCGCAGGATTTTTTTGTCGGCGGCCTTCTTCTCCGCAGCGGTCTGGTAGAAGATCGCCGAGCGGTACTGCGTGCCGACGTCGTTCCCCTGCCGATTGAGGTGCGTGGGATCGTGGGCGTCGAAGAAGACGTCGAGGAGTTGATCGTAGCTGATTTTCTCGGGGTCGTAGGTGATGCGGATCACCTCGGCGTGGCCGGTGTCGCCGTCGCAGACCCGGCGGTAGTTGGCGGTGGCGGCCGCGCCGCCGGCATAACCGCTTTGCACGTCGGTGACGCCTTCGAGCTGTTCGAATGCTGCCTCGGTGCACCAGAAACAGCCGCCGGCGAAAACGGCGGTCGCCGTCCCCTGCCCCGCCGGCGCGGCAGCACTTGCCTTGCCAGCGGCGGCTGCCGGATCGGCGAGCGAGGCCAGGTTGTCGGCGGGAGTGAACGTGAGCGATTCGGAATTGAGACAGAAGCGCAAGCCGGTCGGCCGGGGACCGTCTTCAAACACATGCCCGAGGTGCCCGTCGCAGCGGGCGCAGAGGATCTCGACGCGAACCATGCCGTGGGTTTCATCGGCATGCATCGCCACGTTGTCGGGCGCGATCGACTGGAAAAAACTGGGCCAGCCGGTTCCCGAGTTGAATTTGCCATTTGAAGAGAACAGCGGGAGCCCGCAACCGGCGCAGCAGTAGACACCTTCCTGCTTGTTGTCGAGCAGCGTGCCGCAGAAGGGGCGCTCGGTCCCCTTCGAACGGAGAATCGTGTACTGCTCGGGGTTTAATCGTTTTTTCCACTCCTGGTCCGTCAGCTCGACGCGCGGCGACTCGACCGGCCCGACCAGTTTGCCCTCACCATTAAAGATATGCACGCGAACCATGGCGATTTTCCTCAAGTCGGAGCGAGCCGGACAGGATCACAGTCCACGAGCTTTGATGTCGGACAGGTTGACGAAGTTTCCGTGTTGAATATAACGAATTTCGGAAACAGCAAAAAACGTGGCAGCCGATTCCGACTGCCTGCTCCTGCAAAAGCGGCGATCCCCTCGAACATCCGTGAAAGAATCCACAGATTCCACGGATTTTCGCAGATTCCGGCGGTCATCGTCAATCTGCGAAAATCTGTGGAATCTGTGGATCCCATCCCCGTCGCAACTACGTCGGACCGATCACTTCCAGCAAGCAGGCCAGGCAAGCCTGCCGAGCGATTCAAATAGCAATAGGACAAGCCACGCCTTGGCCGAGAATTTCTCGCTCGATTTTCGCAAACGGCAAGTCTCGTCGAAATCGAGCAGCAGGATTTCGATATCCTCGGATTGTTCAGTGTTTCGGGTATGCGGCTCTCCTTCGCAATCCACAAACACGATTGCCGCCGATTCGTCGGACAGTCCGGCCGATGCGATCACCGGCGGACTGGTCGTGCCGATCCGCGTGAGCGCGAGGCCGGTCTCTTCGGCCAGCTCCCGGCGCACGGTTTCTTCGATTGTTTCGTCCCCGTCGCGCAGGCCGGCCGGGAAGGAATGCTCATAATCGCCCAGAGGAACGCGGAATTCGCGCGTCATGACGAGCCGCGGGCCTGCGGGGGTCGCCAACAGCGGGACGATGAAAACGGCGTCGGGTGCCAGTGGACCGGAACCGAACTTCGGCTTCGCCTTGCGGGAGGCGAACTGCCATTTGGCGACGTTTCCCGAAGGTTGCCGGTATTCGACCTCAAATAAATTGATCCACTTCTCGTCGGTGAGGCGTTTCAGAGTGTCAGTGAGAATTCGCATGTTACTTCGCCGTCACACGCCCCAGGCCGAACTGATCTCCGGTGCGAACAGGTTCGCTGCCGCGCCAATGAATCTCGACCATCTTCTCACTGTGCACCGGCGTCCCTTTTTCATCGGTCAGGCCGGTGATGATCTTGCGGGTGGCCACGTCGATGACGTCGCCGGTCGAGGGATAGGCGTACTTGCCGTCGAGGCTGAACGTGATCCAGCCCGGTTGTTCGCGGACGGCAATGCTGGCGACCTGGCGGGGCGGCATCACAGTGGCATCAAAGATGTGCATCTGGCTGTTGTGCGCATCGCAGATCCAGAGTTCTTTTTCGTCGGGAGTCAGTCCGATGCCGTGACTGGGGCAGCCGTGCCGCTTCGTCGGGCCCATCGAGAATCCGGCGACTTCGACCCGGTGCAGTTTCTTGCCAGTCACCAGGTCTCCCACTTCGAAGCCGAGCAGTTCATTGACGTTGACGAACACCAGGCTCTGCCGGCCGTTGACGGTAAAGGGGCGAATCGCCGCGCCAAACGGGCCGGCGGTGCGGCTGACTGCTTTCGTCGACGTATCGACGACTGTCAGGAGCGGCGATTTGAGCCCGGCCAGATAAGCCTCGCGGCCGTCCAGGCCGCAAATCGTGTTGTGCGAACCGGAGCGCGGCTCAATCTTCGCCAGCACATCTCCCGAGAGGGCATCGACAATGTGCCAGTGGTCTTTCTCGAGCGACGGCAGGTACAGGGTCTTGCCATCCGGAGTGATTCCCATCCGGTCGCAGCCTCCCTCATAAGCCTTTTCCCAGAGAGGTTTTTCCGAAACGAGATCGAACGACATCAGCGTATGGGTCGTCGAGATGTGGAGTCGCTTTGTGGCGGCGCTGGCGCAGACTCCCTTCACATTGCGTGGCTGGCCATTTTCGTCGAGTCCGCCAGTTGGGATGCGACGGACGAATTTATGGCCTGCGTCGATATCGAACACGACCACGCCGTGGCCGCCGAACTCGAGATAGTTGCGAATCCCCGGAACGGCGGCGTACAGCAGGCGATGCGCGCCAGGCGTTTCCTGTGCGAGGCCAGACTGCGGAGATGCCAGAGCCGCGACGACCAGCCCCAGGATCAATGCCAGCCGATTGAGCGTTCGCAAATGCCGATGGTGGAAGATCACGTCATGCTCCTGAAGACCCGGGAAACTTTGTGCTGAGTGTCGCGCCCGGACCATCATGCCAAATCCCAGGCGATGCCGCCACATGGATTCATTTGACTATAACAGAGAGACACGTTGTTTAACCCCGAGCCAACGGCGAGGCCCCAGGGTGAAAGGGCGTCGGACCTCCGCTCTTCGCGGCGGTGCCCGGCTCCGGGTTAAACGATCTGAGCTGATGCCTGTCAGCTGGCAGCAACGAACCAGAGCAAATTCGGGATTGTCTGCAACGTGTAGACCCCTGCGCTCCAAGAGGGAGAGGGAACACGTTTTGGCGCTCTTGAAATCGGTTCTACTCTGGATCGGCGAATTCGAGCCGAGTGCGGACGATGGCTTCGCGGTCGCTGAAGAATCCTTCCACGACCAGGGGGTCGAAGTGAGTGCCGCTGCCTTCGGCGATGATCTCGAACGATCGCTCCAGAGAAAATGCAGGTTTATAGGCGCGCTGACTGGTGAGTGCGTCGAAGACGTCAGCCACGGCGGTGATCCGGCCCTCCAGAGGAATCTGCAATCCGGCCAGACCCTGCGGGTAACCGGTTCCGTCCCATTTCTCGTGGTGGGTCATGGCAATCGACCTGGCCATCTCGATCAATGGAGAATGTCCGCCTGAGAGAGCTCGTCCACCGGCGTCCAGGGAATCGTCGATCGGACTGAGCACCTTCTGGCCCAGCAGGCAGTGCCGGCGCATGAGCTCCCATTCGCCGGCGTCGAGCTTGCCGGGCTTGAGCAGCACTGCGTCGGAAATGCCCAGTTTTCCGATATCATGCAGTGGCGCCGCCAGTTCGAGAAGGGCGCACCAGGCCGCAGGCTGTTCGAGGTTACGAGCGATGATCCCGGCATATTTGCCGACCCGCGCGACGTGCCGACCGGTATCGTCGTCGCGGAACTCCGCCGCCCGGGCGAGACAATGGACGACTTCCAGACGCGCCCGTTCGAGTTGCCAGGTCCGCTTGGCGACGGCAGCCTCGAGTTCGGCGGAATGACCGGCGAGCCGGTTCTGGTAGGCTTTGGCCATGAGCACATTGCGAACTCGCGGCATCAGCTCGGCGACGTCGAGGGGCTTGGAAAGAAAGTCAGCCGCTCCCAGTTCGAGCGCCTGCAGCCGGACGCTACGATCGTTGAGCGCTGTCAGCACGATCACGGGCAGGTGCCGGCCTTCTGGAACGCCACGGACTTCGCGGAGCACGTCCAGGCCGCTTTTGATCGGCATCATCAGGTCCAGGAGCAGAAGGTCTGGCCGCTCGCGTTCGACGACTTCCAGCACCTGTGGCGACTCGGTGGTCGTGACGAAATTGTGATACCCCTGCATTTTCAGGTACTTGCGGACCAGTTTGACGTTGATCGGCTCGTCGTCGACGATCAGAATTTTCGAATTCCACAAGCCGTCCGCAGCGTCGGCAGTTTCCGCAAACCGCGCGGCGCTCGACTGCAAACGGGCAATGACATCGTCGGTAATGACCGGAGGGGTTTCGGTCATCAGCATGGTTGGTTCTCCCGAGTGTGTGTGAGTTGGCCGCGGTCGTTCGCCGCGTGATCGGCGGCCGCGCACAGAGATTTCGATGGCTCGCGGATGACGATCCGGTCAGACAACTCTTTCAGGTCAGCGATCAGCAGTTCGACTGAATCCAGGTCGGTCGCCTGCAGCGCCCGTTCGAGCTTGCCGGCCGCATGGGAGATGTCAGGAAAACCAGCCGTTCCGCCGGTTCCTTTCAGGGCGTGGGCCAATTCGGCGATCCGATTGTAATCCGAGATCCCCAGCGCCTCGTCGATTCCAGCCACGCTCGACCGGAAGGTGTCTACGAATTCCACGACGATCTCCAGAAAATCCGGGTCGTCGACGGGCAGGGTCGAATGCAACTGGGGCCGTGCGTCTGGTGCAACGGTCGGCATCGCGGCTGTGCCTGGTGGATGTTCCGTGAGCACGCGGGCCATCTTCGCCAGCAGCCGCTGCGAATCGATCGGTTTGGAGAGATAGGCCGTGCAGCCGGCCGCCAGACATTTCTGCTCATCCCCCAGCAAGGCATGCGCCGTAAGAGCCACGATGGGCGCCTGATACCCGCGCTCGCGCAGCAGTCGCGTCGCGACGTATCCGTCCATGATCGGCATCTGCATGTCCATCAGAACCAGGTCATACTGAGAGGTCAGTGCCAGGTCGAGTGCCGTCCGACCGTTGTCGGCGGTTTCCACCGTGCAACCGGCGCGCTTCAGGATCAATCCAATCAATTTGCGATTGGTCTGGCCGTCGTCCACCAGCAGAATGCGCGCCGGGGGCAGCGTTACGACCTGGCTTTCCTGGCCGATGACGTCGCCCCGGTCGCCGGCCAAAGAATGTGCTTCGAGGAAGCGCACGTTCTCGAGAGGCCCGGTCGGAATCGCGATGGTAAACGTACTGCCGCGGCCGGGCTCGCTTCTGACCGATATCCGTCCGCGCATCATCTCGACCAGCCGCCGCGAGATGCTCAACCCCAGTCCGGTTCCGCCGAACTCCCGCGTCACCGAGCTGTCGGCCTGTTCGAAGGGGGAAAAGATCCGCTCGCAGTTCTCAGCGGGGATTCCGATCCCGGAGTCTTCCACGTCGATCACGAGGAGCGGTTCGGCCGGCTCCCGGTCGACGCGTGCCGTAATGCGCACGTAACCCTGGCGCGTGAACTTCACGGCGTTCCCGATGAGATTCATCAACACCTGGCGGAACCGCGCGGGATCGGATTCGATCGTCTCGGGAATGGCGCCCGACCAGGTGTACTCGAGGCACAATTGCTTTTCGATCGCGCGGACTCTAAGCACCGAGACGACCTCGGCGAGCAACTGGCTGGGCGAGCAACGCGACAACTCGACGTCCAATTGCCCCGCTTCAATCTTGGAGAGATCGAGCACGTCGTTGAGCAGCGTGAGCAGGTGGTGGCTGCTGGTTTGAATCGTTCGCACGAAGTCGAGTCGTTCGGCCTCGTCGCCGCCGTCGGCTCCCCGCAAGAGCAGGTCGCTGAAGCCCAGAATACTGTTGAGCGGAGTGCGGATTTCATGGCTCATGTTCGCGAGAAACTCGCTCTTGGCCCGGTTGGCGGCCTCGGCTGCCTCCTTGGCCTGTTTCTGGGCTTCTTCCGCCTCGCGACGCTTGGTAATGTCGTTGACGAACGCGCAGAAGCCCAGTTCCTCGCCGGTCTGGACGACGGTTATCCCCAATTCGACCGGGAATTCGCGGCGGTCGCGGCGCAGGGCCACGATTTCAATCCGCTGGCCGACAAACGCACCTTCGCCTGTGCGGCAAAAGCGGTGCAGGTCCTGCCGATGAGCCTCGCGATATCGGGGCGGGATGATCAGGTCGGCCAGCAGTGCGCCAACCGCCTCATCAGCGCTCCAGCCGAACGTGTCGACAGCCTGCGAATTCCAACCGGTGACGCGGCCCTCGAGATCCATCTGCACGACCGCGTCGAGCGCCGCTTCAATGATCGCATGCTCCGATTGCTGCGCCTGCTCCAGCTCGGCCGTCCGCAGGGCGATATTCTGCATCTCCCGCGTGGCCTGCTGGCAGGAAATGAACAGAAAGAAGTCTTCGAAGATCACCCACCCCGCGTGCTCCAGCCAGCGCCAGGAACTTGTGGCGATCACGCCGTAAACCGATTGGGGCCAGAACATGCCGCGCAGGAAATGATCGGCCGCCACGATCACTGTGGCCGGCACGAGCAGCCGCCAGTCGCGATAGAACGCCAGAAACGCCAGCGACCCGAACACATGAAAGTGCGTCTCGATGCGTCCGCCGGTGACATGAATCAAAAGTCCCGAAAACAGGACCTGGGCGATCGAGATGACATACCTCGTCAGCAGTCGGCCCGGCGCGATCGTCGCGAGAATTACGGGCAGGCTGGCTAGCGCCCCCCCTCCCAGCAGGGCAAAGCTGACGTGCGGATGCGTCGCGAATTGCGAGCCGGCCCACGTCAGGGGCGAAATCCAGCAGGCGGCCGCGACACCCGCCGCCCACTGCAGCAGCATCAACCCTGCGAACATCCGGTCGGTCCGCTGGTAAAGCTGCAGGCGGTGAGCGTCGAGGATCGCCGCGGCCTGTCGTTCGAGCGGGGTGATCCGAAGCACCTCACTATTTATTTGGAATGGCATTGCGCCTCTCCTGATGCTGATGACGACGGCCTGCATAACGAACAGCCGTAAACCGGCGTCTCCGCTGTCGGGGCCGTGTGGCCTGTCAGCAGAGCTTCGATCATCGCTCGGCCCTTGTTGTCGCCATGATGGCCGCGCGATGCCGTGATCCCGCCGTGAAACAGCAACTCTCCCGAAACCTGATAGAGAAGCGTTTCTCCCGAGACTCGAGCGCCAAACCGATTCATTTCGCGGCCCCCCTCATCGCGAATCGCGGTTGCGCCCGGAATCCGGGCGGCCGCGTGCCACAGGTCCGTCTCGACCCAGTCGTTCGAGAAACCGTCGGGCTGGAGAAATACCACGTTGGCCACGACCCGGTTCTGGCAATGGGTCAGCAGGACTTCCAACTCACCCAGTGTGGCGCGGCTGCACGGGCACTGCGGATGGAGAAAGAGCACGAGGGTTGGGACTTCGTGATTCAAAGTCAATTGCGTCCCGGACGGCCAATGATCTTTCACAGTGCCGGTCTGGCCGGCGGTCTGGCCATAGCTTTCGACGCGACACAGTCCACCGATGACTACAGTCAGCCAGACGGCGCACAAAGCCGCGCTGGCGACGAGGATCCGTCGGGTGGGGCGCGGTCCGCATGCGCCGGGAATGTCTCTCTGAATCAGGCGCGTCATGGCGGTCATGTCGATTTCGATCGCATTCAATGGGATTCAACCCCGCTGCAAAACTGCCGACGCGCGCGGAGGCGAACAACTCTAGCTTGGATTGGTTCGGACGACCGGAGTTTGTGTTGCTTCTCTGGACACTCTGAGTCCGGTCATAGCGGTTGGATTTGGCATTCAACCGGCCCTGGCACGACCGCTACACTCGCTACGACCCAAAAGTTCCCATCCCACCCGACGGGTGGTACAGTATCGGGAACGCGGTTGCCCGGAATTGTGCGCAGGGAGCAGAATCATGGCTCTGGATCAGACGAAGCTCGACGAATTTGCCGGCAAGATACTGAACGATATGGGCGCCGCCGCGTCCGGCGCAATGGCTGTGATCGGCGACAAACTGGGCTTATACAAGGCGCTCGCGGAAAAGGGCCCGCTCACCCCTCCCGAACTTGCCGAGCAGACTGGGACTGCGGAGCGCTATACCCGGGAATGGCTGGCCGCGCAGGCGGCGGCGGGTTACGTCGAGTATCAACCGGATGCCGGCACGTATGCCATGACCAGCGAGCAGGCCATGGTTCTGGCGGATGAATCGAGCCCGGCTTTTATGGCCGGGGGCTTTGAAGTCGTCGCCTCGATGTTCAAAGACGAGCCGAAGATCAGCGAGGCGTTTCGATCTGGCCACGGCGTGGGCTGGCACGAGCATAGCCCGTGTCTGTTCCGCGGGACCGAGCGTTTCTTCCGCGCCGGGTATACGGCTCACCTGGTTCAGGAGTGGCTGCCGGCGCTCACGGGTGTGCAGACGAAGTTGGAACGGGGGGCCAGGGTGGCGGATGTGGGCTGCGGCCACGGCGTGTCGACGATTGTGATGGCCCGCGCGTTTCCCAACTCCACGTTCGTCGGATTCGACTATCATGCCCCTTCGATTGAGCGGGCACGCGCGGCGGCGCGAGATGCCGGGGTCGAGAAACTTTGCCGGTTCGAAGTCGCCGATTCCAGGAGTTTTCCCGGCAGTGATTACGACCTGGTCGCGTTTTTCGATTGCCTGCACGACATGGGAGATCCGGCCGGCGCGGCCAGGCACGTGCGACAGTCGCTGGGCACCGATGGCACCTGGCTGATCGTCGAACCCTTTGCCAGCGACACCGTCGAAGGGAATCTCAATCCGGTCGGTCGGATCTACTACGCAGCCTCGACGATGATCTGTGTGCCCGCGTCGCTGAGCCAAGACGTCGGATTGGCCCTGGGGGCCCAGGCCGGCGAGGCCCGACTGCGTGAGGTGGTGACGGCCGGCGGATTTACCCGCTTTCGTCGTGCAACGGAAACGCCCTTCAATCTCGTACTGGAGGCCCGTCCCTGACGGGTGAAGATCGTCCCGCAGCCGGAATGGTCACCGTCATCTCGACGAGCCTGGTCCTCTGGTGTCGTCGGCGACACGCAATCCTATGAGTGAACCCGACGTCACGTTGACCGACTACGGCCTGGCGTTGGAATGCGCGATCCTGGCGATCTGGCTGGGAATCGCACCGGCCTCACGGAAGGTATGGCAATTTGCGGGGATCGGTTTTTTCGCTTTTCTTGGGCTGTCGGCGGCAACCGGGGGGACCGTCCATGGTTTTTTCCCCGATCGACAGGTTCCTGAATGTCGCTTGCTCTGGCAGGCGACGCTGCAGTTGATCGGCTTGGCGGCGTTCTCGACATGGATCCTCGGGGCGGGGATCCTGGCCGACGGGCGTGCCGGGCGCTGGCTGGCTCTGGCGGCGGTCCCTCAGATCGCCATCTACAGCCCGATTGCCCTGCTCGTCACGCAGGAGTTCTGGATCGCTTTGACGATCTATGTTCCGGCCGCGCTCCTCTTGCTGGCCGGTTTTGGCACGGTTTTCCGGCGCGACGGCGACCGCTACGGTCTGATTGGGGCGTCGGGGTCGGTGTTGTCGCTGGTCTCCTCGTTGATCCAGTTCCTGCGGATTGGCATCGATCCGGTCTATTTCAACCACAACGCCCTGGCGCACGTCGTTCAAGGGGTGGCCCTGGTCCTGATCTTCCTGGCGATTCGGTACCTGATTGGCCCCGATTTTTCCGGAATGCGCGTTGCGCGCGAAACCGAAATGTCGCCACCGTAGTAATCATTGCGTATTCGTGGCTTTCGTGCGCCCAATGCCCGACAGGGGGTCGTTTCATGCCGACGCGTCGCGAAGTTCTCAAAGCCTCGGCCCAGATGGGGATGGCGCTCACCTTGCCGTCAGCTCCGCATTTTGTCCGGGCCGTGGAGCCGGAAGGAGTCGAGGTCAACGACGTTCAATCGCAGTTGAACGCCACACGGGTCCATGAAGTCAGAAAGCCCCGTTCACTCGACGACTTTCAGGCGGCGCTCCGCGATGGGGAGCGCCTCGGGCGGCCGGTCAGTCTGGCGGGGGGCCGCCATGCCATGGGGAGCCAGCAGTTCGGTGCGGGGGCGATCCTGCTCGATACGACCGACTTCAAACGGGTCATCAAGTTCGACAAAGCCCGGGGCCAGATTACGGTCGAGGCGGGGATCGAGTGGCCCGAACTGATCGACTATCTCCAGACCGAGCAGGCGGGGCAGAAACAGGCCTGGGCCATTCGCGAAAAGCAGACCGGCGTCGATCGGGTCAGCCTGGGAGGGTCCCTCTCCTCCAACATCCACGGCCGGGGCCTCAAATTTCCGCCGCTCGTCGGCGACGTCGAGTCGTTCACGCTGCTCACAGCCGACGGCAAGGTGCGGAGCTGCAGCCGGACGGAGAACCAGGAGCTGTTCTCGCTGGCGAGCGGCGGTTACGGTCTGTTCGGCATTTTCCTCGACATCACGCTCAGGCTGGTCCCGCGAACGAAAGTGCAGCGGATCGTGGACATCATTGCGGTTAAGGACCTGCTGCCGGGCGTCGAGAATCGGCTCGCGGCCGGCTTCGTGTACGGCGATTGCCAGTATTCCACCGATCTGGATGCGGCGGTCGATGCGCACGCGGGAGTGTTTTCGTGTTACCGGCCGGTCTCCATTGATACGCCGATCCCCGAGCAGCAGAAGCAGCTCAGCGCAGAGGACTGGATCGCATTCTACCGCTTGGCGCGGACCGACAAGAAAAAGGCTTTCGAGAAGTACAGCCAGTACTACCGCTCGACCAACGAACAGGTGTATTGGTCCGACACGCACCAGTTGGCCGGCAGTTTCGATTCTTACCGCAACGCGGTCCACAAAGATCGCGGCACCGAAATGATCACCGAGGCGTATGTCTCGAAAGAGAAGTTTCTCCCCTTTATGGCGCAGGTGCGCCAGGACTATATCGACCACCACGTCGATATGACATACGGCACCATTCGATTCATCGAGAAAGACAACGACACGTTCCTGGCGTGGGCCAGGGAGCAGTCGGTGTGCATCGTCTGCAACCTGCACGTGGTGCATACCGACGCCGGCAAGCAGAAGGCCGCCGAGGATTTCCGCCGGATCATCGACCGGGCGATCGAATTCGGCGGACGGTATTACCTGACGTACCACCGCTGGGCGACGCGGAAGCAGGTGGAAATCTGTTATCCTCAATTCGGCAATTTTCTGCGCCTGAAAAAGAAGTACGACCCGCAGGAACGCTTTCAAAGCGACTGGTATCGGCACTACAGGGCGATGTTCGCCGACAGGCTCTGATACCCGAATGACGACGCGCCCCGCGATCAGTGGTACGGCGGTTGCCCTGTGGATCCTGATGGGGCTCTTCTGCCTGCGGGTGCTCGGGCAGTTTCTCGTCGAGTTCCTGCACGTCGGTTTCTTGCCGCCGTCGGAAGAGTGGTACTCGGGGTTGATCCCGTACCCGCCTCTGCTGGCGAGCCAGATTCTGATCATCGCGTTGCAAGTGAAAGTCGGGCTCGACTTCACCCGGCAATCGGGATGGAGTTTTCGGCCGCGCCCTGCGGCAGGCATCTGGCTGCTGCGGATCGGGAGCATCTACCTGGTAGTGATGATCATCCGATACATCGTCCGGATGGCGCTGTACCCTGACGAACGCTGGACCGGAGGTTCGATCCCGATCTTTTTC
>Ga0137463_1000440_pt1 | contig 14424 bp, 10 predicted proteins | sample EasRivERMGT800_2_FD_102333 | JGI IMG/M metagenome (GOLD analysis project Ga0137463, IMG submission 102333) | Soil microbial communities from meander-bound floodplain in the East River, Colorado, USA - East River MetaG ERMGT800_2 | ecosystem: Environmental > Terrestrial > Soil > Floodplain ...
ATGCAGGACCTGGCTTATGAAATAAATCTCGCTGCCGCAAAAATTGCAAAAGAAGCTGTTGAAGAATTTACTCCCGACTCCCGACTCCCGACTCCCGACTCCGGACTCCCGACTCCGGACTCCAAATTCATTGCCGGCGCCATTGGTCCCATGAACAAAACACTTTCACTTTCACCGGATGTAAATAATCCGGGTTACCGGGCCTTAACTTTCGATGATGCTGTTTCGGCTTATTATGAACAGGTAAAGGGTTTAGTGGAAGGCGGTGTTGATCTGCTTCTTATTGAAACCATTTTTGATACACTCAATGCCAAGGCGGCCATCTTTGCAATCAAAAAATATTTCAGAGACACAAGGCAACAAGAGCTACCAATCATGATCTCAGGAACAATTACGGATGCAAGCGGGAGAACATTGAGCGGACAAACTCTTGAAGCATTTTACACCTCAGTGATCCATGCAAAGCCAGTGAGCATTGGGTTGAATTGTGCCCTCGGTGCAAAGGAAATGCGCCCTCATATTGAGGAACTATCACAGATCGCTTCCTGTTATGTATCGGCATACCCTAATGCAGGTTTGCCAAATGCCATGGGAGAATACGATGAACAACCGGAAGATACGGCACATTATATAGAAGAATGGGCGAAAGAAGGATTTGTAAATATTGTCGGTGGATGTTGCGGTACAACACCGGATCACATCAGGCATATCGCTGAACATGTAAAAAATTTGAAACCAAGAAAACTACCTGTTGTTGAAACAGAATTGGTTTAATTGTTATGAGTGAAACTGTGGCTATCAAACCATATTTAAGGTTATCAGGATTAGAACCCCTTATTGTTCGCCCGGAAAGTAATTTCATTAATGTAGGCGAAAGAACCAATGTAACGGGGTCAAAAAAATTTGCACGCCTGGTCAGGGAAGGCAAATATGAAGAAGCTTTGAGCGTAGCCAGGCAACAGGTAGAGAGCGGTGCGCAAATTCTTGATGTAAACATGGATGACGCTTTACTGGATGGCGTAAAGGCCATGACTACTTTTCTGAATTATCTTCAAAGTGAACCGGACATTGCGAAGATTCCCATCATGATTGACAGTTCAAAGTTTGAGATCATTGAAGCAGGATTGAAATGTGTGCAGGGCAAGTGCATTGTGAATTCTATTTCGATGAAAGAGGGAGAGGAAAAATTTATTCAGCAGGCGGAGGTCTGCAGAATGTATGGCGCCTCGGTAGTGGTGATGGCATTTGATGAAAAAGGACAGGCTGATAACTTACAAAGGCGTGTTGATATTTGCAGCAAGGCTTACGAGATATTAACAGACCAGGTTGGCTTCGATCCGCAGGATATTATTTTTGATCCCAACATTTTTGCCGTAGCTACTGGTTTGGAGGAACACAACAATTATGCAGTTGATTACATTGAAGCTACAAAGATTATCAAACAAAAAATGCCACTGGTAAAAATAAGCGGTGGAGTCAGTAATCTTTCTTTTTCGTTCCGTGGTAATGATCACGTTCGTGAAGCCATGCATTCTGTTTTTCTTTATTATGCTATCAAAGCGGGCATGGACATGGGCATTGTAAATGCCGGTCAGTTGGTTGTATATGATGAGATCGAACCTGGATTAAGACAATTATGCGAGGATGTAATTTTCAATAGAAATAATGATAATAATGAAGCCACAGAAAAATTAATTGCCTTTGCTGAAAATGTAAAAGCGAAGGGAAAGATTGAGGTTAAGGATGAGGCATGGAGAACTTCTTCAGTCGAAGAAAGATTGAAACATTCATTGATCAATGGCATCACTGATTTTATTGATATAGATACGGAAGAAGCAAGGCAAAAATATCCGAAGCCGCTGGATGTAATTGAAGGGCCGTTGATGGCTGGAATGAATGTGGTAGGCGATTTGTTTGGCTCTGGTAAAATGTTTTTACCGCAGGTAGTGAAGAGTGCAAGAGTGATGAAAAAATCTGTCGCCATTCTTACTCCTTATATTGAAGCGGAGAAAGAAGAACGGCGTCTTGCACATGAAGCAGCAGGAACAAAAAATGAAGAAGGTGCCGGGGCGGCGAAAATCTTATTAGCGACCGTAAAAGGAGACGTACATGACATTGGTAAGAATATTGTTGGTGTAGTGCTCGGCTGCAACGGTTATGAAGTAACAGACCTTGGCGTTATGGTGCCAGCGGATAAAATTCTAGAAACCGCCGAAAAGCAAAATGTAGATATAATCGGTCTTAGCGGGTTAATAACTCCTTCACTTGATGAAATGGTGCATGTGGCCCATGAAATGAAGCGTCGGAATATGAAACAACCTTTGCTGATTGGCGGAGCGACTACATCCCGGATGCATACGGCGGTAAAAATTGCTCCTCAATATGATAAGGGCGTAGTGCATGTATTAGATGCATCAAGGAGCGTAACGGTAGTAACTAATCTTTTAAATAGAGAACAAAAAAAATCATTTCTCGATCAAACAGAAAAAGAATATAATAACCTGCGTATTCAATTTCTGAATAAACAAAAAGGAAGATCATTAATTCCTTATGGAGAAGCTGTAATCACCAAAGAATATCCCGACTGGAAAAAATACAAACCAACGAAACCAGCGGTAAATGGCATCAAGGTGTTGAAAGAATTTGATCTTGCAACTATTGCCCGGTACATTGATTGGGGCCCATTTTTTATTGCCTGGGAAATGCCCGGACAATTTCCTGCTGTCTTAACTGATAAAATATTCGGAGCAGAGGCGACACGCTTATTTAATGACGCGCAAAAACTGGTACAGGAACTTGTTAAGGAAAAATGGTTTACTGCAAGTGGGGTAATTGGCTTCTGGCCTGCCATAAGTAATAATGCGGATTCGGTGACATTAGAAACAAGGAATGGCGAGGTAAAATTGGAGTCCCTCCGGCAACAATTAAAAAAAGCAATCGGGCAGCCCAGTTTTTCATTGGCTGATTTTATAAAACCAGGCAGCCCATCCCCACAAACCATTCAAATAAATGAGGATTCTGCTAAAGCCCCTTCCCGGAGGGAAGGGGAGAAAGACCCTGGTTACCGGTGGGCAGACCCCCAATATTACGGTTTGCTTAAAGAATATGCATTGCAACACAGAGCGAAACCTACGAATGCCGAAGAAAAATTGTGGGAACTTCTTAAATCAAAACAACTCGGAGGACACAAATTTAGAAGACAGCATATTATTGATAAGTATATTACTGATATTGTTTGTCTTGATAAAAGATTAATTATCGAAATAGATGGGCTGATACATCAATTGCCTGAGAATGGAGAATCGGATAAACTCAGAACAAAAGCGCTCGAAGAAAATGGATTCACCGTTATCAGATTTTCAAATGATGAAATATTAGAAGAAACAAAAAAGACTTTGCAAACTATCAGTAACAAATTGAAAGAACTCCCGTCAATAAAAGAAAAGTTGGACCTAGGTTCCCCCTTCGGGGGACAGGGGGCCGACTATATGGGCGCCTTCGCAGTTACTATTCATGGAGCAAAAAAGCACGTTGAAAAATTTGCTTCGGTTCAGGATGAATACAACAAAATTATGGTGCAAATATTAGCCGATCGTTTTGTGGAGGCATTTGCCGAATGCCTGCATCAAAAAGTAAGGAAAGAATATTGGGGCTATGCAAAAGATGAAGATCTTACCAATGAACAATTGATCAAAGAACAATACAAAGGCATACGTCCTGCCCCGGGTTATCCTGCCTGCCCCGATCACACAGAAAAAATAAAATTATTTGAATTGTTGAATGTAACTGGGAATATAGGAATTGAATTAACGGAAAGTCTTGCTATGAATCCGCCTGCTTCTGTTTGTGGCTGGTATATTGCCCATCCGCAAAGCCATTATTTTGGTTTGGGAAAAATTGGAAGGGATCAGCTGGAAGATTATGCAAAAAGAAAAAGAATGAGTATTGAAGAAGCAGAAAAATGGTTGCGACCCGTCTTAGAATAAGTATTATAAAATTTGCAGTTGGGAAAGACTTTCTCTTAACTGCTGTGGCGATTTAAAATGAATAGTCTTTATCCCTAATGCTTCTGCTCCCTTCACATTTCTTAAACTATCATCAATAAATAGTGATTTTGATGGACTAAGATTATAGCGATCCAGTAATCTTTGATAAAATTCAGGAAAAGGCTTCCTCATTTTTTCTTCTCCGCTTACTACCCTGCCATCAAACCAATGCAGAAAATTATAACGAACCAGTGCAATATCAAAAAGACCGGCTTGCCAGTTAGTTAATGCATATAACTTATACCTGCCACTTTCTTTCAATTGCCTGAATATTTGAACCGTTTCGGGTATCGGCGCTTTCAGCATTTCCGTCCATCGGCCATAATAATCTCTTATCGCTTGTTCCCAATTAGGAAATTTTTCAACAAGTGACTGTGTTGCCTCTACAATGGACCGTCCTGCATCCTGCTCTTCATTCCAGTCGCTTGTACAAACCTGCTGAAAGAAATAATCTCTTTTTTCAGGGGAATCGAAATAATGTTCATCAAAAACATATTTTGGGTTCCAGTCAAGGAGTACGCCGCCCAGGTCAAAGATTATTGTGTCAATAGATTTGTTCATCATATTGCAATTCTGTTGTGAGTGAGTTTTTTCCTTCCAAAAATTTATTTCTTCCGGCTACAATAGCCGCAAGGACAGTCATCAAAATTAATAAGGATAAGCCTGTTGAAAGATTAGTCTTTTCTGAAATTAAACCGATGAGGGATGGACCTGTAAGAAAACCAATCAATCCTCCTGTTGTTACCATAGCAAAACCTTCTACTGTACTTACTCCCGGAATACAAGCCGAGGCACTGAATAATACCGGTACAATGCAGCAACAACCGCATCCTATTAAAATATACCCTCCAATGGCAATAGCCACCACGGGGGCCAGCACTACAATTAAAAAACCTGTTGCAGCCAGCAATGCCCCTGTCATCACTACTGTTTTACTTCCAAACTTTGTAATGATATTATCACCGTTAAGTCTGCCGATCGTCATAGCGGCGGAAAAACCAGCATAACCAAGTCCCATTATTTCTTTTGCTCCATGTAGTGATTCTCTTAAATAAATAGCACTCCAGTCTGCCACGCAACCTTCGGCCATAAAAACCACCATACAAATGAAAGAGATACTTAGTATAGACAAAGAGGGAAACCTGATCCCGGAACCTGTATGTATAATCCGGTCATGAGCCAGTAAATGTCTTCGATTGAAAAATACTACTGTACAAATACACAAAGCCACCACAAAAATTTGAAACCCCGGAGGTAAATGCAAAGCAAAGAAAATAGTTGCGAGGGCTGCACTTACTCCGCCGCCGAGGCTATACATACCGTGACAGGTGCTCATCATACGGCGGTTATATTTTTTTTCTAAAAAACCTACCGTAGTATTTACAGATACTCCGTTTAGAAATCCGTTCATTCCAAAGCAATATAAGCAGATCCAAAACATGACACGGTTCACAGAGTTTATCTGCAAAATCATAATAATTGAAAGTGTAACATACCCTGCAATCATCCATTTTCCTACAGGAATTTTGCCGAAAAGTTTTGTCGAAAGAAGGACACCTGTCAATGCACCCAGGGGTGAAAGCAAAAGAGAGAGCCCGAGACTTGCATCTATAAATCCCAGCCTGTACTTAATACCAGGAATAGCTGCTACCCAGGTGCCAAACAAAAGACTGGAAGATGAAAATAAAAATCCAACGGCTAAGGCCGGCTTGAGCTTTATGAATGATGAAATGTTTTTGATCATTAGAACTATGAGCTATCAGCTATGCCCCAAGGACTCCTTCGGAGAGCTTCGGGTTTTGGTGAATAGAATTACAGAACGTACAAGTGAGTGACACAACTATAGTTGATAGTAGTAATGCAGTTGGTCAAAAAATTTATTTATACTTTTTTATTTGCTTTACCTCATCAGGTCTTGCAGGCATCAAACTGATTGCCGTGCCACCACCTGGTGCAAGTTTTAAATTCAATTTTGTCTTACTATCTACAATAAATTTTTCAATTGTATAGGCTTCAGGATTATTTTTCCAATCGGCATTATCGGCATCACGATAAACTATAGCTACATATTTTTTATTGGCATCCAGGAAACTTAATATTTCTTGAAAGCTTCTTGCATTTTCGTCGGTGATAGCTCCTAAAAACCAACTGTCCTTTCCTTTTGCTTTTCTTGCTTCAACAATATAATCGCCAGGTTCTGCATCTAAAATTTTTGTGTCATCCCAATCAACGGCTACATCACGGATGAATTGTAAAGCATCCAAATGCGCTTCATAATTTTCAGGAAGATCAGCAGCCATTTGTAAAGGACTATACATGGTTATATACAGCGCCAATTGCTTGGTGAGAGTTGTATGGATCTGCTCTTTTTTAGTTGTGTCAAACTGGTTCAACTTAATTCTGAAAAGCCCGGGCGTATAATCCATCGGGCCGCCCATTAATCTTGTAAAGGGTAAAATGGTTTCGTGATCAGGAGGATTGCCCACACTCCAGGCATTGAATTCATTTCCTCTCGCAGCTTCGCAAGCGAGCCAGTTAGGATAAGTGCGTTGTAAACCTGTGGGACGGACAGGTTCGTGCATATCAACCATAATTTTATATTGCGCCGTTTTATCAGCTACCCGTACATAATGATTGACCATCCACTGGCCATCATGATGTTCACCTCTTGGAATGATGTGGCCAACATAACCTGTTTTTACAGAATTCATATTATGATTGAGCATGAAACGATAAGCCGTATCCATCCAGCGTTCATAATTTGTAACAGAGGCAGAAGTTTCATGATGGCAAATGATTTTTACCCCTTTTGATTTTGCATACGCCGTTAGTTCATCAATATTGTAATCGGGATAGGGCGTTACAAAATCAAAAACATTTTCTTTCCATTGACCAAACCAGTCTTCCCATCCTGTGTTCCATCCTTCCACCAACACTCCATCAAATCCATATTTGGCGGCAAAGTCAATATATTTTTTTACGTTGGCCGTATTGGCACCATGCGGCACTTTGGTCGTTTGTTGCGAACCAACTTGTCCGCCTGAATAATCCCAGCTTGACTTCCCGATGTGCATCTCCCACCAGACACCGACAAATTTTTGGGGCCTGATCCAGGATGGATCTTTAATTTTTGAAGGCTCATTTAAATTTAAAATCAGTTTGGATGAAAGTATCTCCGGCGCTTTATCACTTACAATAATTGTTCTCCAGGGAGTATGGTCAGGTGTTTGCAAATAAGCCATGTTACCCACTGCATCAGGAGCAAGATGGGCGTTAAGAGTGAAAGTTGATTTATCAATCACCAAATCCATCGCCGGGTAATTTACCAATGCAGCTTCATGAATATTGATGTACAACCCATCGGCAGATTTCATCATCAGCGGAGTTTGAACTGCATTTTTATCAAAAAAGAATTTTGCAAAAATTTCCTGGGTCATCTTACCGCTGCTTGCATCTACCTCACTCAGCTTTGTATGATTGTATTGAAATTCATTTGAATCAAAATCACCAGGAATCCAGAATGTGCTGTGATCGGCTCCTACACAAAATTGTGTCATCTCATCAGCTACAATAAAATGATTGAGTTTTTCCTGTTGCGGAAATTCATAACGAAAACCAACTCCATCATCAAAAACCCGAAAAACAATATTTAATAATATTCCCGAACCTGATTTATCTTTTAATTGTAAAGTCAATTCTTTGTAATTATTTTTTATGCTGCTTACTTCTCCCCAAACAGGTTTCCATGTTTCGTCAAACTCACGCTGGTTGGTTTTGACAAGATCAAATTTATTCAGCATGACATCCGGGGTACTCAATTTCATGGCAAGACCGGATGGCTTAATGAAATTTTTTTGTTTGTAATAAACTCCATATTTAATTTGTCCATCCGGCTGATGATAAATATTTACCTCTATTACATGGTTGGGAGAAGCAAGAGAGAGAGTATCATCAGCATAAGCATTGTAAACAGAAACGGCAAGAATGAATACAAGCAATCGTTTGAAGATCATAAACAAATAATTTGCTGGTGAAGGTAGTAAGTTTTGTGTAATGAATACACATTGATTTATCGTTTCTCAAGCAGCCACCATAACCGTTTCCGGGGCTGCACTTTATAGTTTGCGGTAATGTAATTGTGAATATGTTGCATGGCCTCATCCATATCATCTGTAAGCAATACTAAATTCAAATCTTCTGTGGCAATAGTTCCGTGCTTTGCCATGGATTCAATAGTTTCCATAAGGTCTTTGTAATACTCTTTTCCGAATAATACAATCGGAAATTGCGTAATAATTTTGGTTTGAATCAGGGTAATGGTTTCAAAAAATTCATCCATGGTTCCAAAACCGCCGGGCATAATAATAAAAGCATAAGAATATTTTACCAGCATGGTTTTACGTATAAAAAAATGTTCAAACGTTATGGAAGTGTGCACATAGGGATTTGCCTTTTGCTCAAACGGTAATTGAATATTACATCCCACAGATATGCCGCCATTCTCAAAAGCGCCGCGATTGGCAGCTTCCATAATTCCGGGGCCTCCGCCGGTCATTGTAGTAAATCCAATATCTGCAATTCGTTTTCCGAATTCTTTTGCTTTTTCATAAAAAAAATCTTTTTCTTTAAACCTTGCCGAACCAAAAACAGTAATGCAGGGGCCAACAAAATGAAGTGTTCTGAAACCTTTGATAAATTCCCTGAAAACTTTCCAGGCAAAACTGAATTCATGGCTGCGGCTCTTGGGTCCTTCGAGGTAAACATATTCTTTCGGTGGAATGATCCGTGTATTTTTCTCCAGTGACATATTAAATTATTTGAAGAGAATAAAAGTAGAAACAATTTTCGTTGCTGGTTACTTGTTTCTTGTCACTTGTACCTTATGCCTTGCACCTTAACTTTGCATCGCTGAATGAAAATTCAGGTTTTTTATGCGCATCATTTCTTATAATGTCAACGGCTTGCGGGCCGCTATCAATAAAGGTTTTTTAGATTGGCTTAAAACTGATCCTGCTGATGTAGTGTGCTTACAGGAAACAAAAGCTCAAAAAGAAAACGTAGATCATAAACCCTTTCATGAAATGGGTTATGAAGATTATTGGTTCAGTGCACAAAAAAAAGGATATAGCGGCGTTGCAGTATTCAGTAAAATAAAGCCTGACAAAGTTGAATATGGCACAGGACATAAAGTAAGCGATGATGAAGGAAGGGTGCTTCAATTGGATTTTGGCGAGGTGCATCTGATCAATGCTTATTTTCCATCGGGCACAACGGGTGAGGAACGGCAAACATTTAAATACGCCTGGCTGGATGAGTTTTTTAGTTATCTCGATCAACTCAGGAAAAAATATCCTAAGATGATTTTATGCGGTGATTACAATATTGCTCATAAGGAGATCGATATTCACAATCCAAAAGGCAATGTAAAAACTTCAGGTTTTCTGCCTGGAGAAAGAGCATGGATGGATAAGTTTTTTAGTCAGGGTTGGATTGATTCGTTTCGCATTCATCACCCTGAACCACACCGCTATAGCTGGTGGAGTCAGCGTTTTCCCGGTGTTCGCCTGAATAATAAAGGCTGGAGAATTGATTATATAAATGTGACAGATCCGTTAAAAAATAATATAACTGATACGGAGATATATCCGAATGTAATGCACAGTGATCATTGTCCCGTATATTTAGATATCAAAATTTAGCGCTGCCATACGTCGGAAAAAACCTTATGATTTATTTTATGGCGGTCTTTATAAACCTAAACTTGTTTTCATGGTTGGGATTGTTATACTGCTTATCCTTATCCTCATAGTCTTTTTTTCTTTACTTATTACCATTTTAAATAAAATCTCCACACAGCAGGATTTAATTGAATCATTAAATGATAATGTTAAACAGTTGAATAAACAGATTTCAAAATCTTCTCAAACCCAAAAAGAAGAAGCGAAGCCAGAACCAGTTTACAAAAAACCGATCGAATCATTTACACCTGAGCACAGAATAAAGCAGGAACCCGTAGCAGAAGAAAAAATTACTGTCGGGGTTGTTCACGAAATTATTACGCCTTTTGTGCCCAAAGCAACTGAACAACCTGCAGAAATTAAATGGCAACCAAAATGGATAGAGCGGCATCCTGACCTTGAGAAATTTATTGGCGAAAACCTGGCAAACAAAATCGGTATTGCCGTATTGGTTTTGGGTATTGCTTTTTTTGTGAAATATGCAATTGATAAGAACTGGATCAATGAAACCGGGCGCGTGGTTATTGGTTTAGTTAGTGGTGGCATTCTTACAGGTTTTGCACATTATATACGTAACAGTTATCGATCTTTTAGCTCAGTATTAGTCGGTGGTGGTTTAACCGTATTTTATTTCTCGATTGCATTTGCATTTCATCAATATCATTTAATCAGCCGGGAGGGAGCATTTATTATTATGATAGTGATCACTGCTTTTGCAGTGATTCTTTCGCTTTTGTATGACAGGCTGGAATTAGCCATCCTTGCAACCATAGGAGGATTTATCACTCCTTTTCTTGTTAGTACCGGTACAGACAATTACATTGCCTTATTTACCTATCTGTGCATTTTAAATGCCGGGTTGATGGTATTATCCTGGTTCAAGCGATGGTCAATCATTAATACAGTTGCACTGTTTTTTACTGTTGTCATTTACGGAAGCTGGCTGACGAACAGAATCTGGTTTAATGGGGACGCGGGTCTACCCTATAAAAATGCTTTGTTTTTTGCCAGCTTATTTTATATCCAGTTGATAACTATGAATGTTATTAATAACCTGAAACTGAACCGTGCCTTTACCAGTTTCGATTTTATAATAGTACTTACTATTAATTTTCTATATTATGCAGCGGGTATTATATGCCTTCAATATTGGGATGAAGGAAATTACAAAGGATTATTTACGGCTTCGCTGGGGTTAATCAATCTTGTACTGGCGTGGTTATTTTTCCGAAACAAACAAGTGGATAAGAATTTTGTTTTCCTGCTGATTGGTCTTACCATGACATTTATTTCACTTGTCGCCCCTGTTCAATTAAAAGGAAATCATATCACTTTGTTTTGGGCTGCAGAAGCAGTGGTGTTATTCTGGCTATACCAGCAATCAAGAATCACACTGGTAAAAATTGCTTCGCTTTGCATTACTCTTCTCACCCTCGTAAGTTTAATAATGGATTGGTCAGCCATTTATTTTTTAAATGATCAGGTTCTTCCGATTATTATTAATAAGGGTTTTGTCACAACCATTGTTGTAGCAACCTCTTTATTTATTTACTATTTACTGATGCGCAAAGAAGCTAATTCATATTATTTGACAGAATTCACCAATCAGCAGGTGAGAAATTTCTTATTGTTTTGCAGTGTTTTCATTGCCTACCTCTCGGGAGTGCTCGAAATTTATTACCAGTTCAATACCCGTTTCCCTGATCTTCCTATCTTCATTATTTATCTGCAATTCTATACTTTCAGTTTCACCCTGACTTTTCTCTGGATATACAGGCATTCAAAAAACCTGCCATTGCTTCGCTTTTTATTAACTGTCCTTTGTTTTACTTTATATGTTTTAAGCCTGAGGGAAAATAATGCAATCTCATTCGAAATGCTTCATTCAGGAAGTAATAAAATTCATTTTACAGCTCACTGGGTTAGTGCCATTGCCCTGTTGATATTATTGTATGATCTTATAGCATTTTTCAGAAAAAATCAAACAGCATGGTCTTCTTATGAAACGGCCTTTACGTGGGTTGCATCTGCCGGATTGGTTCTGTTGTTAAGTGTAGAAATATATCATGCCATGTTATGGACAAATTACCGGAAGGAAGATGACTGGACTTACTGGACAAATCTTTATTATAAGGCTGGACTTTCTATTTTGTGGAGCATTAGTTCTTTTATAATGATGTGGCTCGGCATGAGAAATCGTTTTCGTACACTGCGGATTATTTCTCTGAGTTTATTTACCGTTACTCTCATCAAATTATTTTTTTACGATATCAGCAATATTCCACCGGGTGGAAAAATTGCAGCATTTATAATGCTTGGTATTTTATTGCTGATTGTCTCCTTCATGTACCAACGGCTTAAAAAAATTATTAGTGAAGATGAGCTGGAAAAGAAATAAATTTTTAATGTTTGCGCTGCTTCTTTCCTGGCCGGCCGTAGCGCAGTTTCAACGCACCTGCACGCTTGATTCAGTTAGTGCCTCAGGATTTTATTCGATTCTGATTTCGCCAGAATTAAGTGCATTTGTTAAAACTGATCTCAGCGATTTAAGAATTGTAAATGAAAAAGATCAATGGATACCGCATATCATTAACCCACCCTGGGGTAAAACATCACATGACTATGTTTATTTTGAAATGCCAATTGCAAGAAGGGAAAATACTCATTCACAAACCATACTCATAATTCGCAACAATAGTGACAATAAATTGTCCAATCTCTTTTTGAGTGTTAAAAATGCAACCATCAGCCGGTTTGCTTCACTGAGCGGAGGTGATGACCAGGTTAACTGGTATAGCATTACCGACAGCCTTTTATTAAAAGACCCTGATATTTCAGACGACAAAACTCTTTTAAAAATTTTCTTTTCCCCTGTTCATTATAATTATTACAGGATAATTATTTCGAATGGGAAAAATGATCCGTTGAATATTCTGCAGGTAATTAATGAAGGACCTGCTTTACCTGAAAAATTTGAAAGATTTATAATAAACCCGAAATCTGCCTTTAACCAGCTTGATAGTGTTGGGTATTCATTAATAAAAATTGAAAATGAAAATAATTTTCATGTCAGTAAACTTAATATTCATGTTTCCTCACCCAAATATTTTGAGAGACTGGCCAGGTTATTTAGTTCATATGCAGGAAGTATCCACGAGATGTTAAGAAAAGCGTCAAACACGGATTTTATAATTACTTCCAATAGTTCAGGTGAGTACAACATTCCAACAATCAATAACAGAGTATTTTATCTTCTTGTAGAGAATAAAGACAATCCTCCTTTACAGATCAAATCTATTACAACAGAACAGGATAAAAAAAAGATTATCGCCTGGCTTGATAAAGGAAAAAAGTACAGGCTATTATTTAATGATTCTTTGGCCCAGGCGCCTGATTATGATCTTCAACAATTCAGTGGCAGAATTCCAAACTCAGTCCCAATCCTGGGTATAGGGAGGATAGAAGTTATTAATGAAACAAAGATGAAAGTAAACACCGAAAAAAATCATATGTGGTGGATATGGCCCACACTTGCAGCTGTTATTTTATTATTGGGATATTTCACATTGTCCCTGACCCGTGACGTAAATAAGCAAAAAAAACGGGCAGATACATTATGATCGTTTACAACATCACGATAAAAATTGATCCGGGGATAGAAAAAGAGCGGACTGAATGGCAGAAAAAAGAAAATATACCTGGTATTTTATCGACGGGGATCTTTACTGATCATAAATTTTTCCGGTTACTGGAGCAGGATGAAAAAGAAGGCATCACTTACGTGATTCAGTACTTCACATCATCTCTTGAAAATTATAAAAAGTATATTGAGGAATTTGCTTTATTCTTTCGTGAAAATGCTTTTGCAAGATGGCATAATCAATTCATCGCCTTCTGCACTGTTATGAAAATTGTGAATTGAGTGTGCAAAAGATTTTATTTTCTTAATTATCATGAAACAGTTGTATATTCCTCCAAAGCCTTTACTGGCAAGCTTTTCCGGCTATATACCTGAAACTCAGTGTTATCAAGGCTTTGATGCGATTAAAATAATTAATCTCTCTTTTTCTAAAAACAGTCATTTTGTTATAATCCTTGCCAGATAAGGCTTCGGGCATTTTTGCAAAAAAAGAAAAATGAAAGAAAAAAATTTTGTTGGAATCGAAAACCGTCTAAATTTGTCGTCTTACAAAACGCTTTAAAAAATTTACATTATGAACAAAGCTGAATTGATCAACAAAGTTGCCGACGATGCCGGCGTTACAAAAACTCAAGCTAACGCTGCTTTGGATTCTTTTATCGAAGCAGTTACTAAAACCCTGAAAGGTGGTGGCAAGGTTACCCTGGTGGGTTTTGGTACTTTTTCAGTATCTAAAAGAGCTGCCCGTAATGGTCGCAACCCACAAACTGGTGAAGTAATTAAAATCAAAGCAAGAAAAGTAGCCCGCTTCAAAGCCGGTAAAGAACTATCTGGTAAACTGTAATTCTACCGCAACTTTTTAAGAAAAGCCCCGGCTATTTTTATTTTTTAGTATGGGGCTTTTTTAATAATAACATTCTGTCATTTTAATTGTAATTAAATTTTTTTTTATGGGAAAAGGAGATAAGAAAACAAAAAAAGGAAAAATCTTCAAAGGTTC
>Ga0137463_1000441_pt1 | contig 14393 bp, 12 predicted proteins | sample EasRivERMGT800_2_FD_102333 | JGI IMG/M metagenome (GOLD analysis project Ga0137463, IMG submission 102333) | Soil microbial communities from meander-bound floodplain in the East River, Colorado, USA - East River MetaG ERMGT800_2 | ecosystem: Environmental > Terrestrial > Soil > Floodplain ...
CATTGCGGCCAGTTCGCTCAGCAGCAGCGCCAGGCGTTCGATTGCCGCCATCCGCTCCTGCGCGTGGCGGTTTGCCACGGCGGTGTGCCGACGCAACTCGTCCATACACTCACGCTCCTCGGGTGTCGCGTCGGGAATCCGCTCGATTTCCGCCATCCACTGCAGATTCATGGCTGCCAGCTCGCGCAGGGTCGGGATTCCGGCGATATCCAGGACGTTGCGGAGTCTGTCTGACGCTCTCGACAGCGCCAGCCACGGGGCGAGCAACGTCAGCTCATCGAGGGCGCTCGTGCATTGCCGGGTCAGCGCCTGGGCCCACCACTGTGCGTTGCTCTCCGGAGCAACCGCGGGGGCCGCGTCCAGGCTGGCGGCCACCTCCGCAGCGGACGCTGCCAGCCGGGCGAGCCAACTTTGCGCCGCCGCGAGCGTGGCGGGCCGGGAATCGCAGGCAGACTCCAGATCCTTCCGCACCCGATCGAGGAGAGCCCGTGCGGCCGCCGGTGTTTCTGCCGCAGCGTCCACGAGCACTCGAACGGTGTCGAACAAGCCGTCAAACAATCGTGCCCCCAGGATCCTGTCATCGGGCAGCGCGAGCAGTCCCGGCCGCAACGTGAGCAAATGGCCCGCGAGGTTTCCGCTATCCACCGACGAAACATAAAGCGGGGCCAGCGGCTGCAGCGATTGCGTGTCGTACCAGTTGTAGAAGTGGCCCTGGTACCGTGTCAGGGCTGCCATCGTCGCGAGCGCATTCGTGGTGCGTTCGATGAGTGGCCCCATCGAAAGGTAGCCGAAGTCGTAGGCGGACAAATTGGCAAGCAGGGCCAGCCCCATGTTGGTCGGTGAGGTGCGATGCGCAACCACGGCAACCGGGTGCTCCTGGTAGTTGTCCGGCGGCAACCAGTGATCTTCCGGACCGACGAAGGTCTCGAAGAACGCCCAGGTCTTGCGCGAAGTTTTCTGCAGGAAAACGATCTGGTCGGTCGTCAGCCGAGCTTCGCGGCGGGCGAGTGGCCGGCTGATCCACCACGTGATTGCGGGCGAGACAATCCACAGGAACAGAATCGGTCCCGCCACTGCCAGCGTGGCCGGGATCGATGCCGCCAGATAGCCTGCCGAGGCGAGGGAGATGACCGGTGCACACCACATCGATCGGAAGGAGCCGGCGAGGCTCGCGCGATCGTCGCGATCCGGGTTGCCCGAGCTGCCCGAAGGGGCCCATTCCAGCAGCTGTTTTTTCGTGACCAGCATCCGCCAGTTCGTGCGTATGACCGCGTCCAGGCTGAAACAGGCCTCGTAGGGCAGACAGGCAAGCGCAAGCACCGCCTGCGCGAAATGCCCGCCCGCTGAGCGCAATGCCGCGGCGAGATGCTGGCCGAGCAGCACGTCATCGGGTTTTCGGAACAGGTCGAGAATCGAGGCGATGAGGGGCGGAATCAAGATGAAGCCGATCACCACCAGGGTCCAGAACCAGGCGGGTGACAGGATGGCCCAGCCCAGCAGCAACACGAGCGTCAATGCCGCGGGGACCAGACTGCGCCGCAGGTTATCGAGGATTTTCCATTGGGACAGCGTCGAGAGCGGATTCAGCTCATGGCCGCGTTCCCGGCCGGGTTCGGAATCTGCGCGGTTGCCAGGTACGCGCGGCAGCAACCACGAAGCAATCTGCCAATCCCCGCGTATCCAGCGGTGCCGGCGGCTCACATCCGCGTTGTAGCTTGGCGGATGTTCCTCATACAACTGCACATCGCTCAACAGCGCGGACCGCGCATAACAGCCTTCCAGCAGGTCGTGACTGAGTATCCGGTTGTCAGGCAAGCGTCCCTTGAGCGATCGCTCGAACGCATCGACATCGTAGATGCCTTTGCCGATGAACGAACCCTCGCCGAATACGTCCTGGTAGACATCGGAAACGGCGCGCGTATAAGGGTCGATGCCGGGCTCGCTTCCGAAGAGTCGCGCATACCGCGACCGGTTCGCGCCCGTAAGGCTCGCCGACACGCGCGGCTGCAGGATGCCATAGCCCTCGGTCACCCGCTGCCGCTCTTCGTCGAAGTGCGCACGATTCAACGGGTGCGCCATCGCACCCACAAACTGACGTGCCGAATCACGCGGCAGCTGCGTATCCGCGTCCAGGGTAATGACGTACTTGACGCCGGGCAAGACCTCAGTCGCGCCGACGATCAGCGAGAAACACCCCTCCCCGCCGCCGCGCAGCAGCGAATTCAATTCCGCCAGCTTCCCCCGCTTGCGCTCGTATCCCATCCACAGCTGGTCCCGGGGATTCCAGCGGCGCGGGCGATGGAAGAGGAAGAAGGCATCGCCTTTGACACCCGGGTACTTTTCATTCAGTTCTTCGATCCGGCTCCTGGCCAGCAGCAACAGTGGTTCGTCCTCCGGCTGCGTCTCCTCGTGCGCGTCCCGGAAATCAGTCAGCAGCGCAAAATGCAGGTGGTCATCCCGGTTCGCCAGGAACCGGACTTCAAGCGCTTCACTCAGGGTCTCGATGCCGTGCGCGCTGATGAGCAATGCCGGGACCACAACCAGCGTCCGGCAATCCGGCGGGATTCCCGTGGAAAAGTCCAGACGCGGCAGCGGCCGGGGTGTCGCCAGCAAGCTTGCCACCCAGTGGACCAGCGCGATTGCCAGGTGACTGCTGCACAAGATCACGAGGACCGCTGTCAGTGCGAGCATCAAACCCTCGATCCCCCCGGCCTGTGCTTTTGCCAGCAGGCCCCCGGCAAAGATCAGCGTCAGCAGCGCGATCGTGCCCAGGTAAAGAAGCAGGGAATACCGGCGGTCTGTTCGCTGCACGGCCTCGGCGATCGACAAGCGCGCCTCTGCCGCTCGTTTGAGCTGTGGCAGGCCCTTGCCGATCAGGTAATAGCCCACATGCGACGTGCGACCGCCATCCTCGGTGCCGCCCTTGGCCATCGCGTTTGCCGCGCCTTCGTGCGCCAACTGAATCGCTTTGCGCGCGACCTCGCCCTCGGACAAGCGGCTCGCTTTCGCCGTCTTCTCGACTGCGTGCCGGTAGCGATCGCGGGTGGCGAAATCCATGCTGCCGTAGATTCCGTCCGGATCCTCCCGCAGTTTCTGCTCGATGCCACTCATCGCCTCGACGAACTCGCGCCAGTCAATCGCTCCCAGAAAGCGCAGACTGCCGATGCTGTTCGCGATCGAGACCTGGCCGGAGGCCTGCTTCCGGGTTTCCGACTGTACCAACTGATCGATCGTCAGGCCGGATTCGGAGAGGCGCTGCTCGATCCAGGTGAGCGGCAATGCCAAAGCGGAACTCTGTCCCTGCAACCGGCGCGCAAGTTCGGCGACAAACGAGCTTGCCATGGGCGGGTTGGACCGCGCCATGTCCGCGATCACCAGGATCAGGCTCTTCGGATCTTTCTCGGCGATCTCGATCATCTGGTCCGCCCAGGCGTCGGCGCGGTCCCGGTCCATGGTGCTTGCTGCCACCCGTGCTCCGACACGGCGCAGATTCTCGATCAGCGCCAGGCGCAGCATGATGGGAATCGCCCACAACTCGCCCAACTTGAGCGCATTGATCTTCTGATAGGCGGTCACGAAGCGGCTGAGGCTTTCCGGGTCCACCCGTCCGTCGCCGTGCGAGATCGCCTCCAGCGCAATGTCGTACACGCGCGGCAGTCCAGCCGACGGGCCGTGAGCCAGGCGCGGCAGCTCCCTGCTGTAACCCTTCGGCAGATGTCGCTTCGCCGTGCGTATCTGTTCTTCGATCAGATAGAAGTTGTCGAGCAGCCATTCACCCGCCGGCGAGATCCGGCGGTTGGCCTTGACTGCCGCCGTCAGCAGCTTGCAGGCGTCCAGCAGAACGCGTCCGTTCTCCGCCAACCGCGCGAGGAGCTCATCCGGCGCGCCCTGCGGGCTCAACCGGTGCGAGCCCGCCAGGGTCTTGCCATGCTGTTCCATCTGGTCGGCGCCAAACAGTTCCGCCCGAAGCGGAGGTTCGTCGTCGGGGTACTGATGCGCCGTGTGCGTGCCGCGCAGGCGCGCCGCCAGGTGGCGCAGGGTGTCGCGAATGCTGTTACCACCCAATTTCACTATCAGGCTTCCTTCTCCGCGGTGAAATTGCGACGCGGATGCGCGGCTGGGGCGTAGCCTCAGCCGCCACCCGGTGGCCGGGTTGATCTCGGGCGAATATCGCCGACCGGATTCCGGCGATTATCAGATAGATCGCGACATCCAGGTCAGCATCCGGGGCACGATGAGAATGAGGATGCCATGAGCATCACCCGAAGCCCTGCCCCACTGGTATCGCTACCCGCCCTCAGGATGAAACCGTCATATGGGGTTGCGTCCGTTTATCACCCTGAGCAGGATCATCACGATGGCGATCACCAGGAGAACGTGAATGAAACCGCCCATAGTGTACGCGGAGACGAACCCCAGGAGCCACAGGACGATCAGAACAACAGCGATAGTGTAGAGCATGATGGGTCCTTTCCCTTTCTTTCGTTGATCGAGCGCGCTATTGCGAACCCGTTGCGGAATTCCTTGGCGCTACGTCACCGCCCTCGGCGGTCCGAGGGCGTGTAGTCCACGCTGCCGATGGTCTCGGGCTGGATGTTCTTGAGGACGGTTTGGTGCTTCGTGATCGAGACCTCGCGCACCAGGTCATCCAGCATCTCCCTGCCCGCGGGCAACAAGGCGGCGACGATGAAGGCAAAGACAAGGAATTTTGCTACGGCCATGATCGTTGCTCCTGTTAGTCCACGCGATCCTGCGCCGTGGATTGAATCGACGCTCGTCTAACGATTTAGAGGGTTCCAATCGCGGTTGCGAACCCGGAACTCCCTGAGCTGACGCTCGACCCCCTCTTTCGAGATCCCGCGCCCCTCCTGGATCCAGCCGGCGCGTTGCTCTCGCTTCGCGGCGGCTACGCCCAGCACATCATCGGTCAGCCTGCACCACTCTTCTCTTACGTTTCCGCTGAACTGCTTCCAGACACCTTCGAAACGATCCCGGTTCACTGTCGGTCTCCTGTGGTCGTAATTCGCTCCATCGTTGCTGCAATTGTCCGCCTCGTGAAGCGTTCTTTCTGTTCGCCGGCGTACATACGGCGCCAAGTCCCGCTGGGGTGTGTAGTCGCGCCGGTCAGAAGCTGAACAGGCTTGGGTCGACGACGGCCCGGGCGTCAGCGCAGGGACGCGGAAGGCCCGGAAGTCCGGGGCCGTTCGTCAGGCTTCGGCCTTTTCGGGAAGCAGGCGATCGGATTCCCGTTTGACTACTGCGTAGCACTCGCAGACCCGCTGTTCCAGCTTTGGCCGGTCGAGCACCTTGATATGGCCGCGGTTGTACTGGATCAATCCGGCGGTTTGCAGCTTTCCGGCCGCCTCGGTGACGCCCTCGCGGCGCACCCCCAGCATGTTCGCGATCAGTTCCTGGGTCATGGAGAGCTCGTTCGAGGGCAGCCGGTCCAGGCTCAACAGCAGCCAGCGACACAGTTGCTGCTCCACCGAATGGTGCCGGTTGCACACCGCGGTCTGCGCCATCTGCGTGATCAGCGATTGCGTGTAGCGCAGCAGCAGGTGCTGCAACGGGCCGCCGTACTCGAATTCCCTTTTGAGGATTTTTGACGGGAGGCGGTACGCATAGCCGGCGCTTTGCACTACCGCCCGGCTGGGGGTGGATTCCCCGCCCATGAACAGCGCAATGCCGACCAGGCCGTCATGACCCACGACCGCGATTTCCGCCGACGCTCCGTCTTTCATGACGTAGAGGAGCGACACGATGCACTCGGTGGGGAAATACACGTAGTCCAATTTACCGCCGGACTCGTAGACGGCCATTCCGAGCGGCAGGGGCACGTACTCCAGGTCCGGCAACAGGCGCTGGAAGTCCGCCGCGGGCAGCGCGGCAAGAAGATGATTTTGAGCGGGAGTCTGGGTCCCGAATGCAGCGAGATTACTGCTCATGGTGACCTCCAATCAGGGCCGTGGCAGGAGCAAGGCCGCGTGCCCGAAGCTCGCGGATGGCTGCATCTTACGCCCTATGTTCGCTATCGCACAGAACTGTGCGGCAGCGAAAGTAATGCGGAGTGGTACGTCAACAGCTGGGAATGGGCGACCTGCTAGCGCGACGGCATTCGGCTTGATTCGTCTTGCGGGAGGAACGTCAGCCGGAGCATTCTCACCCGACCGACCTGGCGTGGCGCAGCGAGCGCCTGATGAACTTCTCTTCGACGTCGATGGTGCAGTCGCGTCCGACCTTGGCGAACTTGTCCGGGTCTTCCAGCCAGCCCTGGGCGCTGCTGCGGCCCACGTCGTGCAGGTGGACCAGAAACTCCCAGTCGGTGTTGTTCTTGCTGCGCACGCCGAGCGAGCTTATCTCCTGTTCCGCCCCGATCGCGTGAAAGCGGATGGGCTTGTAGGCGGTATTCACCAGCTTTCCGGCCGCAAGCAGCTTGTTCATCGTGTTGATAGTGCGGATCTCCTGCACCAGCGCCGAGTTGAAGGTAATTTCGTTCAACCGGTTGACGATGTCATCCGCCCTTTTCGGAATCTCCTCGCGGTGCAGCGCGTTGACTTCGACGATGAGAATATCCTGGCAAAAATCGAGCAGCGGCTCGAGCACCGGATTGCCCATGTAGCCGCCGTCCCAGTAGTACTCGCCGTCCACTTCGACGGCCTGAAATACCGTGGGGATGCAGGCCGACGCAAGCAGGGCGTCGGCGCTCAATTCGGGGCCGGTGAAAATCTTGCGCGCGTTGGTTCGGACGTTGGTCGCGCAGACGAATATCCGGGGCTTTACACATCGGCGCAAACGCTCGAAGTCGATGGCAGCGGCCACCAGGCCCCTCAGCGGGTTGGTGTACAGCGGATTGTCGTAAGGCGACCACACGTGCGTCAGCGCGTCGCTCCATATGTAAGCAAGGTTCTTCACCGCCGGCCACTCGCTGAAGAAACGCGACGCATCGAACACCGACTCGCCGGCCTTGCTCACGCTGAGCCAGAAGTCGTGCAAGGCTTTCTTTGCCGCGGCAGCTCCGCCCACCATCAGCCCGTGTGCAAGCACCGCGGCGTTCATCGCGCCGGCGCTCGTGCCGCTGATCGCCTCGATTTCGAGCGACGGCTCTTCCAGCAGGCGATCGAGGACTCCCCAGGTGAACGCGCCGTGAGAACCGCCACCCTGCAGCGCCAGGGTGAGGCGCTTCTTTTCGCTCCCGCGATTTCCCGGCGCAGCGCTTGCGGACGGCTTGTCTTCGCTATCCTTCATTGCATGCGCAAGCCGTGGCTGCTATCGGTTGACCATCCCGGCAATCAGCTTCAAGAGCTCGGCCTGGACAAGGTCCTTGTCGATCTGGGCCAGTTGGTAGTCCCCTCTGGGGCTGGTGCGGCCATCCGATTGGGGTACCGCGTTGCTGCTGCGAATGCATACGGCCTTGTTGTAGTGCCGGGTGACGAAAGAGAGCGTGGGAAATTCGGCATCACCCTGCGGGGACTTTTCCATCCCCGTGGGCATGACGCGGATGGAAATAGCCGCCTCGGTGGTCTTGCCACCGGGTTCGCTGCCGTACTCGTCTTCGGAAATGGTGAAGTCATGCCCCCGCTCTTTCAGAATGACTCCGGTCGCCTCGAAAACCGGCCTCACCACCCTGGTCCTGAGATCGGAAAACGTTTTTTGAAAAGATTCCTCATCCGTCTTCACCTGCCGTCTTCTCTCCTCCACGGCACGGCGCTTTTCGTCGTATTGATCGAGCAGTTTTCCAAGCTCGAGACTCAGGTCATTGGGCATGATCGGCGCTCTTCAGGGCCGGGTGTGGGGCGGTGATGCCGCCCGACTGCCCCGACCCCGTCGAATCGGCAGGCATTACATATCCATGCCGCCCATGCCGCCCATGCCACCCATGCCGCCCATGCCGTGGCCGCCGCCGGGACTGGCAGAGTCCTTCTCTTCCACCAGCTCGGCCACCATCGCTTCGGTGGTGAGCAAGAGGCCAGCCACCGAAGCCGCGTTCTGCAGCGCCGTGCGCGCGACCTTGGTCGGGTCGACGACGCCCATCTCGACGAGATCGCCGTAGGCCTCGGTCTGGGCGTTGAAGCCGAAGTTGCCCTTGCCTTGGGCAACCTTGTTCATCACTACCGAGGGCTCTTCGCCCGCGTTGGCGACGATCTGGCGCAACGGCTCTTCCAGGGCGCGGCGCACGATCTTGATGCCGGCCTCCTGGTCGGGATTGTCGCCCTTGATCGCATCGAGCGCGCTGCGGGCGCGGATGTAGGCCACGCCGCCGCCGGGGACGATGCCTTCCTCGACCGCCGCGCGGGTCGCGTGCAGCGCGTCCTCGACGCGCGCCTTCTTCTCCTTCATTTCGATTTCGGTCGCAGCACCCACCTTGACCAGGGCGACGCCGCCGGCGAGCTTGGCCACTCGTTCCTGCAGCTTTTCCTTGTCGTAGTCGCTGGTGGCTTCCTCGATCTGGGCACGGATGCTCTTCACCCGCGCCTCGATCGCCTTGGCATCTCCCGCGCCGTCGATGAGGGTGGTCTCTTCCTTCCCGACTTCGATGCGCTTCGCCTGGCCAAGCTCCTTCAGCGTCGCCTTCTCGAGGGTCAGCCCGACTTCCTCCGCGATGACCTGACCGCCGGTGAGAACGGCGATGTCTTCGAGCATGGCCTTGCGGCGGTCACCGAACCCCGGCGCCTTTACCGCGGCGGTTTTCAGGATGCCGCGAAGATTGTTGACCACCAGCGTAGCCAGGGCCTCGCCTTCGAGATCCTCGGCGATGACGAGCAGCGGACGTCCGGCCTTGGCCACCTGCTCGAGGAGCGGCAGCAGATCGCGGATGTTGGAGATCTTCTTGTCGCACAGAAGCACGTAGGGGTTGTCGAGCATCGACATCTGCTTTTCGGCATTGTTGATGAAGTAGGGCGAGAGATACCCCCGGTCGAACTGCATGCCCTCGACGATCTCGAGCTCGTTCTGCAGGCCCTTGCCGTCTTCGACCGTGATCACGCCTTCCTTGCCGACCTTCTCCATCGCGTCGGCGATGAGCTTGCCGATCTCGCTGTCGGCATTGGCCGAAATGGCGCCGACCTGGGCGATTTCCTTGCTGCTGGTGCAGGCCTTGGACATTCTCTTCAGTTCCGCGACCACGGCGACGACCGACTTGTCGATGCCCCGTTTCAGGTCCATCGGGTTCATGCCCGAAGCGACGAATTTCATGCCTTCCTTGACGATCGACTGCGCCAGCACGGTCGCGGTGGTGGTGCCGTCGCCGGCGACATCCGAAGTCTTGGACGCGACTTCCTTCACCATCTGCGCGCCCATGTTCTCGAATTTGTCTTTCAGCTCGATTTCCTTGGCGACCGACACGCCGTCCTTGGTCACCGTGGGTGCTCCGTAAGAGCGCTCCAGGATCACGTTGCGGCCCTTGGGGCCGAGGGTCACTTTGACCGCGTCGGCGAGAATGTTGACGCCCGCGAGCATCTTGTGGCGCGCGGACTCATGGAACCGGACATCTTTGGCAGACATGTTTACTCCTGAATGGGTGGTTGGTATTACGTTGCGACGATGCCCATGATGTCGTCTTCACGCATCACGAGGTACTCGGTGCCTTCGACTTTCACCGTCTGGCCGGAAAACTTGCCGAACAGGATGCGGTCGCCGACCTTGACATCGAGCGCTCGCAGCTTGCCGTCTTCGAGAATCCTGCCTTTTCCCACGGCGATGACTTCGCCCTGGTCCGGCTTCTCGGCTACGTTGTCGGGAATGACGATGCCACCTGCGGATTTGCGCTCCTCATCGAGACGCTCCACCACAACACGGTCGTGCAAGGGACGGATTTTCATCATGACACTTGTATCCTTAAGGGTAAAGCCCTTGCCTTGAAGGGCGGGTGCTGCGGCAACAATCGTCGCGCGCAAAAAACGATCCTCCGGAAAACGGCCCCGAAGGACGATAAACGGAGGCAGCCGCTAGGAGCCCGTCGCCGCCGGCGGTGCGTCGTTCGACCACCTTGGCAGGCTGCAGTGGGCGCAATTGCGCCGGAGCGGCTTGAAGAATACCCAGCTCTCGAAGAACGCCTTGCTGCAGCGGGGACAGGCAAAGGCCGCCACGCGTTTTCCCGCCCAGGCAATCGCGGCCATCCAGATGACTGCGACTACGAGAAGCGACGCGTCCTGGAGCAGCAGGTCGTTCAGCAGCCAGGCGAGCAGGAACGTTCCGGGGAGGCAACCGAAGAACAGCGCCCAGAGGATTGTCGACCTGCGATGGAGATCGCGCCATGCCGCGTCGAACGAAAGACTCGTGGACACAGGGTCTTCAGGTGCACGAGCGGCCCCGCCGCCCGGCCGGAATCAAATCTTGTCTGGTCTGCATTGCTTACTCCACGATGAACAGGGCATTATGCCCTTCCCCGCGGGTTTCTCTGTGCGCCACCGCACAGAGGGGACGCGCGTTTCCGTGATGCGAACGCTGCATTGCGTGTGCGCGTGCGGCTGCTTTGGCGCGCGACGCGGGTGCTCCAAAGGGGTGAAGCGCGAGGTGGAACGTCTGCTTCTGACTGAGGCGGTTGAGGCGAAAAGTCGATTGACCAGAAGGGGTTGCCCCTGTATAACGGGTCTGCAGGATTGTCAAGCAGCGAAATTGCTGGTCCGTTGCGGCACTGGCTTCGCGCCGTACTTCCAGGTCGTAGTTTCCGTCCCCTTGATTTTCCCGCACCCGGGCGAACGCCCATTTTTCATTTTTTCAGGAATCGAAGACATGAGTACAGGTACGGTCAAGTGGTTCAACGACGCCAAAGGCTACGGATTCATCACCCCCGATGGCGGAGGCAAGGATCTGTTCGCGCACTTCTCGGCGATCCAGGACAGCGGCTTCAAGAGCCTGAAGGAGAACCAGAAGGTCTCCTTCGACGTCACCTCGGGTCCCAAGGGAGATCAGGCGGCCAACATCAAGCCGATCGAGTAACAACCGCTTTTGATGTTAAAGAGCCCGGAGCACCGGGCTTTTTTTTCGCGGTAGCGCCGCGGCAGCGTGGCTGAAACGGGAGGCGAGCGATGGACAAGCGAAGAGCATGGCGGGAACAGGAGCTGCAACTGGTCGCGCGCTGGAACGCAGCCTCGGAGCGGTACCGCGATGCCCAGACCGAAATCTCGCGCCAGAGCCCGTCGCCGGGCGAGGGCGCGCCAGTCTCAGACGCCGTGCTCAGGGCCGAGACGGCCCGCGCCGAGATCGAGGCCATGAGAAAGCAGATCGCGCGCCTCAAGGTCGAGTTCAGCAACGGCAAGCGTTACTAGGCCGCGCCCCTGCCTGTCCCTCCGGCAGGCAGGGACCTCACATCCGCAGGATGCGCTCGGCGTTGCCGTGCGCGATCTTTTCCCGGTCGGCTTCGCTGATCGAGAGCTTCTTCAGGAATTCCATTCCCGTGACGTTCGGCTCGTAAGGCCAGTCGATGGCGAAGAGGATGTTGTCGGCGCCGAGGGCGAGCAGCGTGCACACGAACGCCGGTTCGTACCAGTTGCCGCTGGTGGTGACCAGCAGATTCTCGCGCAGGTAGTCGATCGGCGCCCGTTTCAATCCGCGGCGCGCCGCGGCGCGAGCGGTGTGGTCGTTCAGGCGATGCATGGCGAAGGGCAGTCCTTCGCCGAGATGCCCGAGGATGATTCTCAGCTTCGGGTAGGCGTCGAACACCCCGGCGAACACGATGCGCAGGAAATGGCAGCTGGTGTCGATCGCGAATCCCCAGCCGGCGCGCGCCAGCTCCTCGTAGCCCCTGAAGTAGGAATCCAGCGCCCCGGGGTGGGCGAGCGTCGGGTGCAGATAGATCGGCACGTCTAGCCCCTGCGCTGCCTCGAAGATCGGCCAGAACTTCTTCTCGTCCAGGAATTGCCCTTGCGTGTGGCCGTGGATCATCGCGCCCTTGAAGCCCAGGCGCGTGATGCAGCGCTCGAGTTCCTTCGCCGCGGCCTGCGGGTCGGCGGTCGGCAGCGCGGCGAAAGCGGCGAAGCGCGTCGGGTGCGCCTGCACCGTCGCGTGGGCGCGGTCGTTGGCGTCGCGTGCCATCGGGATCGCCACGTCCGCGGCGAAGCCCTGCGGCCCGGGCGACCCGAACGAGAGCACCTGCACGTCCACGCCCGCCGCGTCCATGTGAGCGAGGCGCTTCGCCCCGAGGTCGGCGTTCTGCCCGGCGATGTCGTGGCCCAGCTGCTCGCTGCGGCTGGTCAGGTAGAAGTTGCGGAATTCGTTCGCGGCGACCTTCTCGCGGTACATCGGGGTGATGAAATGCTCTTCGATGGCGATCGTCTTCATGGCGTATTCCCTTCCAGGATCGGTTTCGTTCCGCGCTCGTGGCGGCCGATGGCGGCCGCGCTCGCCAGGGCCACCGCGGCGCAGCCGAGCATAACCCAGAGCACCGCGTCCCACGAGCCGCCGAAAGTCACCGTGGCCGCGACGAGCGGCGGCCCGAAGAATATCCCGATGTGGGTGACGTTGACGATGAGGCCCTGGATCGCGCCGATCTCGGCGGGGGAACGCGCGTAGCGCATGCCGGCCGAGAGTGCCGCCGCCGGGACGGTGCCGGTGATGAAGCTGTAGAACACCACGAGCGCGTAGCGCGCGGCATCGGGCAGGCCCGCGGCGAAGATGCCGGTGAAGGCGAGGCTGGTCACCACGAAGGTCGCGGCGATGATGCGTCCGCGCGGGAAGTTGCGCTGAATGAGCCAGCCGCCGAGAAGATTGCCGAAGCAGTTGACGAACACCGCGAGCGCGGTGAGAAGCGCCGCCGCGGCGCCGGACACGCCCCGGGTTTCGAGCAGGTACGTCGGCAGCCACACGATCAGCGCCATGTGCTGGATGGCATACATCGCGAACGCGAGGCCGAGCAGCCAGGGCACGGGCTGCGCGAGCGAGTTCCCGAGGCTCGCGAGCGAGCGCCGCGTGCCGCGCGTCACGCCCGAGTAGTGCCGCCGCTCGGCCACGATCAGCGCGGCGCACGCGAACGCGGCAAAGGCGACGAGCAGCCACACGCCGCGCCAGCCGAAGCGCTCGAGCAGCGGCGGGCTCGTCGCGATCACCAGGCTCACGCCGAACGGCAGGTAGGTCGACCACAGCCCGAAGGCGATGCCGCGGCGCGCGGGCGCGCTCGCCGCGGCGATCAGGCCCGGCGCTGACACGACGACGGCGAGAAATCCCAGCCCTTCGAGGAGCCGCGTGGCGATGAACCCTCCCGCGCCCGGAGCGAGCGCGCCGAGTACGCTGCCCGCGCCGATGAGGACGAGGCCGGCGACGCAGAAGCGCAGCGCACCGAAGCGGTCGGCGAAGGTGCCGAAGACGATAGCGCCCGTCGCGGCGATCGCGTTGAAGGCCGAGACCAGCCATCCCGCCTGGATCAGCGAAAGGCCGAACTCGGCTTTCAGGAGCGGCAGCGCCGCCGACATCTTGCCGAAGGCGCAGGCGCCGACGATGCCGGCAAGCAGCGCCGCGAGCACCGCCGGCCAGCGCGTCCCGGGCCGCGCGGTCGCTTCGTTCAAATCAGCATCTCCGCGCCGCAGGTTTTGGCGATCGCCCGGATCTGGCGGGCGAGTTCCTCCGGAAGCGGAATGCCGTGCTTGCCACGCTCGGCGTTGGCCGCGCGTTCCGGGTCGCCGTGCACCAGCACCGGCTGCGCGGGATCGATGCGGGCGGATGCGCGCAGCGCGTCGAGCATATCGTCGAGATCGTCTTCGAACTCGCCTTCGCTGCGGAACGCCTTGGGGTCGATTGCGAGGAAAAAATGCCCGACGTTGAAATGCTTCGCGCCGGGATGGCGCGCGTCGCGCGTCGGCGCGTACCACGCCCCTGGGAGCATGGCGCAGAGGATTTCCACCATCGCCGCCAGTCCGTAGCCCTTGTGGCTCGCGAGCTCGGGAGTCCCGCCCACCGGCGTCAGCTTGCGCGCATCGAGCGCAACGTTCGCATCCTCGGTGACGCGCCCTTGCGCGTCGAGCGCCCAGCCGCGCGGCAGGGGCTTGCCGTGCAGGATCGCGAGCTTCAGCTTGCCGATCGCGACGGTGGAGGTCGCCATGTCCAGGCAAAACGGCGGGTTCTTTCCCGCGGGCGCGGCAAAGGCGATGGGATTGGTGCCGAACATCGCCTGCGTCGAGCGCGTCGGCACGATCGCCAGGTTCCAGACGTTGGTCATCGCGATTCCGACGAGGCCGCGCTCCGCGGCCTGCAGCGCGTAGACGCCCGCCGCGCCGAAGTGGTTGGAGTTGCGCACGCCCACCGCGGCGAGCCCCGCGTGCGCGGCCTTGTCGATCGCAAGCTTGGTCGCGACATCGGCCGGATAGTGGCCCAGACCCCCGCCGCCGTCGACGAGCGCGGTGACCGGCGACTCGCGCACGGTCTTCACCTCGGGGTTCATCTCCAGGCGCCCCTCGCGGCGC
>Ga0137463_1000442_pt1 | contig 14373 bp, 13 predicted proteins | sample EasRivERMGT800_2_FD_102333 | JGI IMG/M metagenome (GOLD analysis project Ga0137463, IMG submission 102333) | Soil microbial communities from meander-bound floodplain in the East River, Colorado, USA - East River MetaG ERMGT800_2 | ecosystem: Environmental > Terrestrial > Soil > Floodplain ...
GCCAGCGTCTTCGGCCGCCGCCAGTGCGTCGCGCGCGGATCCGCCGGCGCGAGCCCGTTCGGCATCGCCGCGATCGCGTCGGTCACGCCCGTGTCCCACACGAACCAGCCGCTCGCGTGCTTGATCAGATAACAGTTATCGACGAAATCCATCGACTTGCCGACATTCACCCCCGGCGACCAGCGCGAAATATCGCCGGCGACGCCTTCGCCGCAATTGAGGATGTAGAGGCGCTCGACGCCTTTGCCTTGGGGGAGGGCGGCAGTACATGCGAGAGACAGGGAAGCGACAGCCAGAAAGCGAAGGGCTCCGTGCATGGTCATCCTCCTTGAATGGTGCCAGCCATTCTACCCGCCGGCCCCTTTGCGCTCAGCCCCACACCTCGCCTGACCTCGGACAAAGAGCGTCGGGATTCCGCGCGCACGAGGTAATCGAATTGGTCATATAATCGCTGCCGTCTTAACTCCGTAAGCGGCTTTGACGACTTTCAATACGACTGATCGCCGCGAAATCCCGGCCTACTCGATCGCCGAGGCCGCGCACTATCTGCGTATCCCGAAGTCCACCTTGCGGGCCTGGTTTGCCGGACAGCAAGGCTTTCGGGCGGTGATCCGCCCCGCCGACCCCAAGGCGCTGGTGCTTTCGTTCTCCAACCTCGTCGAGGCTTACGTGCTTTCGGCGATCCGCCGCAAGCACCATATCGGGCTGCCGACGATTCGGCGAGGACTGAAATTCCTTACCGAAAAGCTCGACTCGAAGCGCCCGCTCATCGAGAAGCAATTCGCCACCCACGGTACCAGGCTCTTCGTCGAGCACTTGGGTCAGATCATCAGCCTTTCCGAAACCGGCCAGGTCGAGATGGCCGATCTGCTTCACGCCTACCTCGAGCGCGTGGAGCGCGACGCGAAAGGCGTGCCGATCAAGCTATATCCGTTCATGCGCACGCAGCCGCTCAAGGAGCAGCCGCGTACGGTGGTGATCGATCCGCAGGTGTCGTTCGGCCGGCCCGTCATGGCGGGCACCGGCATCGCGACCGCCGTCCTTGCGGAACGCTTCAGGGCAGGCGACCAGCCGCCCGAACTTGCGAAGGACTACGGTGCAAGCGAAGAGGCGATCTGGGACGCGATCCGCTGCGAGTTCGACCTCAAGGCCGCTTGAGCCGGTAACGTTCTTCGTCGACGAGTCGCTCGACAGCGTTTCGGTTGTCGATGCCCTGCGCGAGGCAGGGGCGAGCGTCGAGCGGCTCACCGACCGGTTCCCCAGGGGCACGCCGGATGAGACTTGGCTTGCCGAAGCCGGACACAACCGCTGGGTCGTCCTTACCCGCGACAAACGCATCCGCTACCGGCAGCTAGAGCGCCTGGCCCTGCAAGCCGCGAAAGTACAGGCTTTCGTGTTCACCGGAGGGAACGTCACCGGCAAGGACACGGGGGCCATTCTCGCGAGTGCATTGCGTGATATGGAAAGGCTTGCTCGAGAGGAACCAGGGCCGTTTATCTACCACCTGGGAAGATCCGGAAAGCCAATCCGAATGGATTGATCCAATACGGTCACCTCGTAGAGAGTCTCGACGCAAGGAACCCGCGCGAGCAGCGAACGGTCTCACTCTGGCAGGGTGTCGGAGCCTACGTAGAGCTGCGGCGCTCAAGCTTGCAGCGAATCAACCTAGTATCCATAATGCAGGGGCTGCCCGGTTACGCTCCTGTCAAAGGACTCAAGTTCGAATGAATATTCAGTTCAACCTGGCGGAAAAATCGGCACCCGAGCGCTTTCTCGGCACGCGCATTCGCGCCTCCGCCCTGCGCGAGGATCTGGAGGCGCTGCTTGCTAAGCATGCGATCGTCACTCTGGATTTCTCCGGCATCGAAGCGACGCAATCCTTCATCGACGAGCTGATCGGTGTACTGGTGATCGAGCGCGGACCGGAAATCGTCGAACAACTGGTGTTCCGTTCCTGCTCCGAGGACGTCAAGGCGATCGTCAATTTCGTGCTGAGCGATCGCATCGAGCCGTACCGCCAGCGCGTTCCGGCGCACTAGCTTTTCACGCAGTCCTTCCGGCCGTCTAGATGAAGCTCTATACCTTCGGATACGAAGGACTGGATCTGGATACCTTCATAGATCGATTGAAGGAAGCCGGCGTTCGCCAGCTTGTCGATGTTCGCGAATACCCGTTATCGCGAAAGAAGGGATTTTCGAAGAATGCGTTGTCGGCGGCGTTGGTCGCGCGCGGGATCGAATACGTTTCTGTGACCGCGCTGGGCTGTCCCAAGGTGATTCGGCAACGCTTCAAGCTGGACGGCGACTGGGGTACCTACGAGAGAAGTTTTTGCCGGTATCTCAAGACTCAGGCGAACGCCGTCAGAGAACTGGCTCTCGCGGCAAAGAGAAAGACGGCATGCCTGCTCTGCTTCGAAGCCGATTACAACCGCTGCCACCGGAGTCTGGTCGCGCGCGCGGCCGTCGCTTCCGGCGCGCCGCAGCTGGTTCATCTCACCCGGGAAACAGAGGTTGCTGACGCTCCGCTTCGGGCCGCTGCCTAGGCGGGTAAATCAGGCTGACCGCGAGCCACTGGTTTTGAAAGCGGTGCATGTTACCCAGCATCAGAATCAGGTCTTTCCCGGTTAAGTCAGACTCGAGCTTCTGTCGGAATTTCGATTCCCAATCCGTTCCGTACGACCTCCGGCAATTCCAATAGAGAGCACCGACTTCCCAGTCAACCAGCTTGTGACGGTGCTCGACCACACCGCCTGACCCTTGCGCTTCGTAGCGGTAGTAGAAGTCGTGCGGGATCTTCTTCAAGAGACGCAGCTGCTTCACCTCCTCGTCCTCCTGGAACAGCTCCGTCTGGGCCTGCAGCTGAAGGAGCTTTTGCTTCTCCTCCTCGGTCCAGTCCGGCTTGTCGGATTCTTCGATCTCGAGTCCCAGGATGCGCCTGGGACGAAGCAATGCGAGGCTCTGACCTGATTTCAAGCGCCTCGCTTCGATCGCCTCGAAACTGTCGAAGATCGGCAGCTTCTCGACCCACTTCCTGCGCTCCTGCCAATTGTCTTTGGTGGAAAGAATGTCCGGATCGCAAGAGATCGTGTCGACGTAAACCTTGTAGCTCTCGGGACGGTTATCGGTATTCGATTTGTAGAGTCGAGCGCCTATCCACTGCCACTTTCTGAACTGTCGTTCATCCTGAATGTATCGGAAGGGGACAGGATAGAGACGCATCAACTCGCCAGCCTCCGAAATTCCGGCGACGCATGACGTCTCGACGTACCTCGCGCTGGGCGACGGATAGGTCTTGCAGAGAATCAATACTCGTTCTACTCGCGAGTCCATCGTACTTTAACGAAGAATGGCCCGCCTGGATGACATCCCGTCGGGGGCTTCGCCTCCTTCGTATTTTTTGTTCTCGCCCTTATCAAGATCCGCCGCAATCGCCCTTAGTTATTCCAGCGCCGCCTCCGAATCCTCGATCATCTCCTGTGCGATGCCTCACTTATGAAGGATCGGCTGGGCGCCAACCGTGCGGCAGTTCGCAGTTCGCCGGAACATCGGCGAACATCGGGGCAATTTGCGCGTCGGTGTATCCGGCCAGCCCGCAGCCTACGCGCGTGACTTCGAATCGCAGATCCGGGTGCGCCTTCGCGTACCGCAGAAACTCGAACACATAGCTCATGATCTCGGGCAACGGCAGCGTGCGCAGCGCCGCATCCTTGGTCGGTATCGCGTAGGCGTTGCCTGTACGCCCGACGCCCACGCCGTGCACCGCGCCGTGTTCGCATTTCGCGTGCAGCGCGGCGCCTTTGCCGTGCCTGCCCGCGAGATTGGAGCCGAACACAAATACTGGGCGCTCTGATGCGGAGGTCGAGTCCACCGTTAGGATCGTGCTTACAGATCAAAAGCTGCACCATTAAGCTTAAGCCAAGCCTTCCGCTCGTGGTAGTCGGGCATCACCTTATCGACTTCATTCCAGAACGCGTCCGTGTGGTCGCGATGACGAAGGTGGCAGAGTTCGTGCACAACGATGTAATCGATGATTTTGGGTGGTGCCATCATGCACTTCCAGTGAAACGCGAGATTGCCCGATGTGCCGCAAGCGGCCCACCGAAAACCGAGTTCCTTCACGACCAATTTTCCCGCTCGCACGCCCACCTTCGGCACGAAATAAGAAATGCGCTGTTTTAGACGCTCCTGACCCCTGGCCATGTAGTAATCGCTGAAGGCCGATTGGGTCGCCGCGACATCACCGCGGTCCACCAACTCCCGGCGCAGGCGAAAGCGCCCGTCCTTAAGTACCAGCGACTCCTCCTGATCTGTGACTAGAAGCAGTCTATAGGACGAGCCGAGGTACAAATACCCTTCACCGTTACGAAGCTCGCGAATCAACTTCGTTGCATTCAGGTCGCGCCACTCCGCCAGATTCTTGTAGATCCAATAGCGCTTTCGCTCGATCAGCTGATCGACACGCTCCTCAGCGAGGTGCTTCGGCGCGCGCACACTGATTTTTCCATCGCGCTCGATCACGATGTCGGCGGTCCGCCGCTCGCGGCTGCGAACCAGCGTGTACTCGATGTCGCCGTTGCGCCGGGCACTCATGCCTGACGGCTCCGCATCAGTTCGTCGTGCCGATTCTTCGCAAGCTTGGCGATCTCCACCGCCAAGCGCTCGTACGCAGCCGACACCTTCGGGATATCCGCCATCAGCAGCGCATCGGCAAGCGCACCACGCAGGCGGCGCTGCTCCGCCGGATTATTCCAAAAATCGAGAATACCGATCGTGTCTTGAAGCAGCTCGATCACCCGGTTCATCGTGCGTTTCATCGCCGCCTCGTGCTCGGCCGGTACCCCGCCAGCGCCGAAGGCCAGATTCACCACGTGTTCGTAGAAAGTACTTGCCTCTTTGTCCAGTCCCGCCACGAGTGTCCGCCGACCTTCAGATGCTTCCTGCCGCAGAAGGGTCAGTTCCTGCGTCAGTTCGTTCCAGTTCTCCCGATGCTGCTGGATCAAGTGTTCAAGCTTGTCCGACAACCGCTGATAGAACGCCGGGTCTTCGTCGAAGTGAATCGTGCAGTGCTTGCGGATGGCGTGCTCCATCTCGCTCGCCTTTGCCTCGCCGCTGCCGCCGGCGTGCTTCGTCACCTGGTCCAGAAAATCGTCCGCAAGCAATTCAATCGGCGGCACCTTGGGGTTGATTCCCAGGCTGATGAGGTGCTCGTTGATCAGGCGCTTTACCTTCTCGCCCGCGTCGCCGAGCTGAAGAGATTCGTCCTTGTAGCGTTCCTTGGCGACGGCAAGCAGGTAACCAAAACGCCGCGCCGGCCCGCGGAAAGGGTTGGCAGCCGAATGCGGGAGAATGATGTCCAGGCTCGTGAGAAACTTCTTCAGATACACTTCGAAATCAGCGCGCAGCTTGATATCTTTCAGCGCCAATACGGCTGCGTGAACGACGGCGACCTCATCGGCGGGCGAGGCCATCTCGCCGCGTACGAACGGTTCAATACCTGCGACACCTGCCCCGGAAAAATGCTGCACCAGCCGGTGATAACGCTCTTCGAGAACCGGCAGCTCGGAAAGGATGCTCTTCAGTCCATCGAGCAGTTCTTGCTGATCCTCGGCTGCGTAGATCGACAAGGCCTCGGTCAGATGGTTGGCAAGCCCGATGTAATCCACCACGTAGCCGCGGCGCTTGCCCTTCGTCACCCGGTTCACCCGCGCGATCGCCTGCAGCAGATTGTGTTCGGTCAGTTTCTTGTCGATGTACATCACTTGCTCGATCGGTGCGTCGAAGCCGGTGAGTAGCATGTCGCACACCACAAGAATGGCGATCCCGGTCAGCGTCTTGTCGGGGTCTTTCTGATCGAAAGGCTTGCAGAAATTTTCCACTGCTTGCCACTCGCGCGCCTGCTTACGGGCGAGGGTCACATAAGCTGGCTCGTTGGTGCCCTCGGACGAGATCACCACCGCGACTTTCAGAAAAGCAAGGCGTTCGATCAACTCCGCATCCGGAGCGGCCTTGAGCTGCTCGCGCTCGAGCCGTTCCGACAGCGAATCACGGATGGCCTTCTGGTAGCGCACTGCTGCAAGCCTCGAGTGGCACACGACCTGCGCCTTGAAGCCGTTGGGGAGAATATTGTCCACGTAGTGAATAACGAGATCCTTCGCAATCGCGGCGATGCGCTGCTCCGCTTCAAGAATGTCTCCGGTGGCACCATATTTCTTCTTGATGGCGAGCAACTCGGCCTCGCTGCGGTCGCGGAAGAGATCCTCGAACTTGGTGTCGAACGCGTGCTTTTCGTTGAGCGCCGTATCGGCTGTCTTGCCTTCATATAGAATGCGCAGCGTTGCACCATCGTCCACCGCGTCAAGCAACTTGTAGGTGTCAATGTACTCACCGAAGCGCTTTACGGTGCGCCTTCCACCATGCCGCTCGGTGATCAGCGGCGTACCAGTGAAGGCGATGCGCGTCGCGTTCGGGAACGCCTCGAACAGGTTGTCGCCGAGATCGGAACCTTGCGTGCGGTGCGCCTCGTCGATCATCAGGAGGATGCGGTCCGAGGCATTCACAACGCCGAAAGTTTCGGCAGGCGGCGCAGCCCGCGGTACGCGGTACGTTGCCAGCGCTTCGGCTACCTTCTGCGGCAGAACCTCCTGCTGCTCGCGGAATTTGTGGACCATCACCATATTGAGGTCCGACGCGCCGGAAGCAAGCCGCTCGCGCAGCGCCGCCGTGCTCTCGATCACGTTCACCTTCCCGCCGATCGTCTTGGCGGTACGAGCGAGCTGATCTTCCAGATCTACCCGGTCGTTGACCAGCACGATCTTGAAGTCTTGCAGATCACGCGCCGCCCGCATCATGCGCGCGACGAACACCATAGTCAGCGATTTTCCGGAGCCTTGCGTGTGCCACACAACGCCACTGCGCGCGTCGGGCGTCGCGCCCGTACGCAGGCGTTCGACAATGCGCCGCGCAGCACGGTACTGCTGATACCGGCAAACCACCTTGATGCGAGCACCGTCATCGGTGTCCATGAACACCGAGCAGGCACGGAGCACTTCGAGCAGCGTAGCGGGCGGTAGCAGGCCCTGGATCAATTTCTCCTGACCGCGCGCCACGCCGAGCGGCGGGGTGTAGACGCGATAGCGTTCGGGCCAGATATCCTTCCAAGCGTGGAAGTGCTCTTCGCCCGAGGTGATGGTCCCGAAATCCGCTTCCTCGCCGCAGGAGCGAATCAGCAGCAGATTCGGATGGAACAATCTCGGCTCGCCCTCGCGCGCGCCCACGGCAGCCGTCTCTGGCCGCGCGCCACGATAGCGTAGCAACTGCACGAACGCCTCGTACATAGGGTTCGCGCAAGTAGGGCTGCCAATCTTGCACTCCACCACCACCAGCGGCAGTCCGTTCACGAACAGAACTATGTCGGGAATGATGAAACTCTTGACCGCCCCAGGCGTATCCATGCGGAACTGATTGATCGCGTGAAAACGGTTGCGCTCCGGGTGCTCGAAGTCAATCAACTGCACTACGGGGTCCGTTTCGCCGGTCAGATCGTTGCGGTCCACTTGCGACTTGAAAAGCAGCGCCTGCACCGCTTCGTTGGATTCGAGCAGCGTAAGTCCGGGCTGACGCACCAACTGATCGCGCAGCTCGTCGAGCTGTCGCTCGCTCAGCCACTGGCGCCCATCCTCATTGCGGTTGATGCCCCGAACCGCCTCGCGAAACACTTGCGGCAGCAGCCACTCGCGAAAGCTACCGCGCAGGCTCGTCGCTGTATCGCTCGGAATAACCTGAATACCCTGGTCGATAACCGTCCAGCCCAGCGCGGTGAGCTGATCGAGGAATGGCCTTTCGACGTGGCTGTATTCAGACACTAGCGGCTGCGGGTTCGGGTTCGGGTCCCTTCACGCGCACACGACCGGTTAGAAGGTCGTGCATAAGACCATTCTTTTCCTGGGTGAACTTGGTCAATTGAATCCGGCCAATCTCTAGGCTTCTATCCACGCTGCTGAGACGCTCTGTTATAAGGGACTGCTCGACAGGTTCGCAGAGCGGAAAAAATAGGCGCTCCATTACTGTGTTGTTCAAGCTTGGCATCGTTGTGCCCACTGCCATGCCGGCAATTTGGCGTTGGATAAGGTCATGACGATAAGCGTAAGACGCAAAATCAGCATGTAACGCACTTCTACCCAAGCGAAGCAAGAAGCACCCTGTTCCGCATATCCAGCCCTCCTGCTCCTCTACAATCGCTGCGGCTCGCGAGAGTTCACCTCTGCGAGCAATCACTATGTCGCCGGTCTTCATTCGGTGGCGAGCAAGCTCATCGGTTCTTTTTTTGGCAATACGGGCTATCTGGTCGGTGGAAATTCGGCCGTCGTTGATGTCCTGCGGCATAACTACCGGGACGCCTTCGTACTGATATTCATGGGCATGCAATTGACTACCGAATGGGCCAGTCTGAATGTACCCGCCGCATTCCTTGAGGACCGCGCCCAGTCGCTTCACATGCCGCTCTCTTGGCATCCATCCAAGCTGGGATTCTTTGTAGAGTTCGGGCGCTTGCTCGCGGGTAGGGCGAAGGAGACCGTCGGCGGTGACGCCGTGGGTGAACAGGTCGTGCATCAGCCCGGCCTTGATCTGCTGGGTCTTCGCAATCAGTGCCTCTGTCTGCTCAATCGCTTGGTCCATCATCGTAAGGATTTCGGCAATGCGGCACTGCTCGCTGAATTCTGCGGAGCCCAGCAGCACCTTGCACAGCCAGTCCCTGCTGATGCTTGGGACACCGGTTGCCTCGTTTAGCTTTGTGAGATCGAACATGGCCAGACCGTAGTAGAGCCACTTCGCGTCAACATTCGGTTTCGGAAGGACCGCGTAAGTCGTGTCAGCCGGCCAGAAAGGTTCGCTGACAAACTGAGGATTCCCAAGCGTCCCCTTCCGTGGGACCACTACCGCTGGGCCACTGAACAGCGACCGTGTAGCGTGACCGTAGACACCACCAGTTCCCAGAATCGGAATAATTGAATCTTCCGAAAGCACCTCGTTCGGTGATTTCCCGTAGTGAACGTCGGCAAGATCGTGGAGGCGGTTACTCATACCCTAACACCACCAAGAATGCCTTCAGCTTCGCCGCTTCAGCGTCGCGCTTGGCTTCGATGGCTTTCGCGGTGATCGCATATTTTCCATGCAGATTTTCCAACGCAGCGGCACAAGCACGTTGATCGGCACGGAGATAGCCTTCGTAAGTCCGCACTAGCAGACGGTGCAAACGATCGAGGATGACGCGGCGGGCCTCGTCGCCGTCAATCTTTTCGCGAGCGGCGGCGACGAGTTCTTCCTGTTTCTTTTCTGTAACGCGTAGATCCGCCTTCAACTGTTTCGCTTCGTCTTCGAGCGCCTTGTGCCGGACGAGCCCTGCTTCTGCTGCTTGGACACGGCCTTGGAAGACGGTTGCGTCGCGCTTTTCGCGCTTTGCCAACTTGGCTTCGGCGTTGGCTTCTTTCAGTTCGGCTTTGAGGGCTTTAACCTCCTCCGCAGGCAGGACACCCGTATCTTCGCTGTCCTCGTAGTCCTCCTCGTCCGCCGCCGCAAAGAGTACCTGCAGTTCGGCCAATCGCGTACGTTTGCGCTCGGCCTCCTCCAGCACGTCAGGGAACTGACTTTGCAGGATCTCGTCGTCTGGGATCAGTTCCGGCCCCCAGCCGCTCGCCGCGATGGACTTCAAGTCCGCCTTCAATTCGGTGAAGTAGCTCGCCAATGCGCCGCGCACTTGATGCTCGCTGAGCAGGTCCTGACCCTGCATCACCCGGGCGATGCTTTTAAGCAGCGCGCTACGCAGCGCATAGACATTGCCACCACCGCCGTTGCGGGGCGCCAGTGCCTCAACGAGCGGCAAGTGCTCCCGCCACCAGGCTTCGAGACGCTTCAGAAATTCGGCGTGGCGTTTGAGGACGCCAGGATGCGCCGCGACCAGCGGTACGATCGCGCGCTTCTCTGCGATTTCCGGAGTGAAGTCCGCGTACTTCGTGTCCGCAGCGCGGGGCTGGAAGCAGCGCTCACGCACGCCTGCATAATTGCGCCAGAAGCGAGCGAGCGCATCGATCTCCGAAATCGGCACGCCGCCATGCAGATGGGCGCGCACGTCGTGGGGTTCGGGTGGTGGAGCATTGTCCACGTAGCGTCGGATGTTGCAATTCCAGTCCTCGGCCTCGATTTCACTCTCCGACACAAGCCGTGCGTACCCAGGCACGTCGTGCATCTGCCGGAACGTGTGGACGATCTTGTCGATGTCCTCCGGACGGAGAAAGTTCTGCGCCTTCCCCTCACGGTACTCGCGATCGGCGTTGATGAAGAACACATGCTTGCGCTGCGCCGCGTCCTTCTTGTTCATCATCAGGATGCAGGCCGGGATGCCGGTTCCGTAAAAGAGGTTGGCCGGCAGACCAATAACCGCCTCAAGCACGCCGCGCTCAATGAAGCTCTTACGGGCCACGCGCTCTTCGCCGCCGCGAAAGAGCACGCCGTGCGGCATGATGGTGGCCATCTTTCCGTCGGCGTTCAACACCGCGAGCATGTGCTGCACGAACATGAGGTCAGCCTTCTTGCCTTTCTCGGGCATGAAGACGCTGAAGCGTCCGGGATACTCTATTTCCTTCCTGATGTAGTTTTGGCTGAAGGGTGGATTGGCGAGCACGCGGTCGTAGCGGCGTAGTTCGCCGTTCCCGTCCTTGTGCTGGGGCTTCCTGAGCGTGTCTTCCTGGCGGATGTCCGCATGCGAGATGTCGTGCAGCAGCATGTTCATCTTGCAGATGGACCAGGTGGTACCAATCTTCTCCTGCCCGGCAAGGACGAGGTCCGCCGGATTACCGCCGCGTTCGCCGATGTAGTCGCGCGACTGGATCAGCATGCCCCCGGACCCGACCGTGGGATCGTAGATGCTCATGTGCTCCCGTGGGTCCACGATCTCGACGCACACCCGCACCACTTCGGCCGGGGTGTAGAACTCACCCGCCTTTTTGCCTGCGGAGTCGGCAAATTGCTTGATGAGGTATTCGTACGCGGCGCCGAGCAGGTCTGGAAATTCGAAGTCCTCGTCGCGCAGCGGAATATGCTCGAAGTTCTGGATGAAATTCGACAGCGTGTCGTCGTCCATCGTGCGCTGGCCGATTTTCTTGTTGAAGTTGATGCCTTTCAACACGTCCTGCAGCGTCTCGATGTTTTGATCTTCGATCGCTTCCAGCGCCTTGTTCAGGCCGGTGCCGACGTTGGTCTTGAGATGGCGGATGTTCGACCAATGTGCTTCTGGCGGCACGAAGAAGCTGTATTTGTCTGGATTATCGAGCTGCGTCGCGATCGCAGACTTGGGCATGCCTTGTTCACGATATTCGCGTTCGAGCCGCTCGCGTTCCTGATCGAAGAGGTCGGAGAGCCGCTTCAGGAACAACATGCCAAAGATGTATTCCTTGTACTCGCTCGCGTCCATGTTGCCGCGCAGGTCGTCGCATGCGCGCCAGAGCAGGCCGGAGAGGTGACCGAGGGTGAGTTTCTGCTTCGGGCCGAGCAACGAGGACATCGGGATAGTTCGTTTAGAGAAGATCGAAAGCGGTGATGACGCCTAGCAAGCGCCTGTCTTTGCTTATCACCAGACAGGGGATGTCCTTCATCTTCGACGCAAGCTTCGAAATCGGCTCATCGAGACCGCATTGCAGAGGCTTGATGTCATGCAGGCCTTCCTTCTTGGCCTCATCGAGCGTCATGAGCAATCGACTCTTCCGATTCTCAGTAGGCGCGCGGAGAAATTGCACGAGACGACTATCCGAGACGAGACGCCAAGTTCCGGTCTTCGTGCGATAGGGAAGGAAAGAGAAGGCGTTGAGTAACATGGTTCGCCTAATCGCACTGAGCGGGTGCCAGAGCTCAGCGCATGCCGGGTCACGCACCATGAATTGCTTAGCAGTCTGTGCGTCACTCATCAGGGCATCTTCCATGATTAACGCGAGTTCTTGCGCGTAGCGGGCGAGATGCCGGGCCACCGCGCCCTGATGCATCGCGTCATTTCGTCCAATCCGTACTTCCTCAAAGAGGGCGTCGAAGCCAAGGTGCAGTTCCGGATACTCTACGGACACTTCATGGGCTAGCGGAGAATGATTCGCCAATGCCCTCAGGTCGCTCTGGTATTTGCCGAGATGACGATGCGAACGTATCAGGAACGAACCGAGGCGCTCCATAACGAAAAGATGTTCCTCAAAAGCTTCCGCGTTGCGCAAGGCTCCCGCACGTGCAGCCTTGAATTCTCTCGCAAACGCCTCTCGCTCTTCTTTACCTAAACTCCGTACAGTCACACCATTTTCCCGAACAGAATTTACTAGGACTCTGGAGCGAGAAAGTAGATTGGTTTCAGCGGGAGACGTTTCCGCGCTTCATCAGTTAGTTTGCCGTAGTACTCCACCCATAGATTAAAAAGCGTCTCTAAATCTATAAGAGTGACTTTCCGCTTTTCTTGAGTTCGGGCTTCATCGGCCGCGTCCTTGGTGAATCCGCCGGTAGAGACGAAAAGGCCTACGTCGTCCTCGCCAAGCACAGCCATGAAAGACCGCAATCCGTCGACCCGTACAGCGTCGCCTTGCCGCTTAACCTGTACTTTGATACGGGGAGGACGAGTCCCGAGCGGATCGACACAAGCCAAGATATCGATGCCGCCATCTTTTCCCGGCGGTGCAATCCACGTTACGTGATAACCCATCGCTCTGAGCAGGCTCGCGACGAGGTCCTGAAAGTCGTACGGCTGCATGCCTCTAAGATATTGTTCAATCTCTCCCCAAGCTTGCTCTTCTGCTTCCTCAAATGTGATGCTTGCAGCCTTACCAGCAACTTCACCGGTCGATTCCTCTACTACCGTACTCTCCGCGTCTGGCTGACTAGCTTTCCATTCGTTGTATAGCTTCACGGCTTGCCGATAAAAGGCTTCAGGGTCCTTGTGGGTCTTGTAGGCGTCTTTTCCTGCTTCTGAAACGGACCAACGCCCCTTGTTCTTCAGGAGCCATCCTGCTTTAACGCAATCAATGGTTGCGAATCGTACGATCTTCTCGAATCGACGGGCACCCGCGGCATAAGCCCCGCGCTCGTATTCGGTTAATTGGACTGCGCCTTCCAGGCCCGTGAGAGCCTCTCGGGCTTGAAGTCCATCGGGATGCTGCTGAAGAATCTCAAAGAGCTTACGAAGAAGTTCGCCAGTCCGGCGACGTGTGATCTCGGCCATAGACTCCGCCTCCCACTTGATCTATTGCTGCGATTATGTCTTAGCGCCGAACTCGAACTCGGTACCAGATGAACTCTGCGTGGAGGCGATGCTGACGAGCAGAACTGCGGTGAGGTCCATGTTTCTCCCCTGTGGGGGTTTTGGATTGCTTTGGTGCGGAAGGATACCACCGAGGAAGGGCAGACCCTCGCCGCTGCGACCTCTGAAGCGGGTAACATCGCTGCTCCGCCGGCCAATCACTGAGTTGGCGCGCGTCGAAGCAGGGGAAGGAGCAGCGTGCAAAACCTGAAAACCATCCAGGCCGTCCTCGCAGCCTCCCTGCTCCTCTTCTTCACCTCGTCAGCCCAAGCCGACCGCCTCGACGAAATCAAATCCCGCGGCAAGCTGGTAGTCGGAGTCAGCGACACCACGCCGCCGTTCAGTTTCCGCAAGCCCGCTGACGGCACCCTCACCGGCTACGACCTCGATCTCGTGCGCGCGGTCGCCAAACGCATGGGCTTACCACTGGAGATGGTGCCGCTGTCGAGCGCCGAGCGCATTCCCTTGCTGCAGCAGGGCAAGCTCGATTTCGTCGCCACTTCGATGACGCGCACGCCCGAGCGGCTGCGCGAGGTCGCCTTCAGCCACATTTACTTCGTCACGCCGCACGCGGTGATCGTGAAGAGGTCCTCCGGCATTACCTCGGTGCGCCAGCTGCAAGGCCGCAAAGCCTCCTCGGCTAGCACGTCCACCGCCGGCGGCAATCTCAGGGAAGTCGTTCCCCAAGTGAATCTGGTCTACGTGCGCGACTATGCCATCGCGTTCGCGGCGCTGAAAGACGGCAGCGTGGATGCCTTTACCACCGACGCAACGGTGCTCGCGGCACTCGTGCGCCAGGACGCTCACCCGGAGGATTACCTGTTCCTCCCCGACTTCACCAAATCGCGCAACGTCGGCTTCGCCATGAAAAAAGACGAACCGCGCATGAAAGCGGCGATCGACCAGGCGCTGCTCGATATCGAGGCTTCGGGGGAAGCGGTGAAGATCTGGGAGGCGTGGTTCGGGCCGGGGGCGGAGCAGCCGATCAAGCGGACGTTCCGGATTACGGCGGGGTATTTGATGTATTATGTTCAATATGTTTAACATCGTCGA
>Ga0137463_1000443_pt1 | contig 14363 bp, 10 predicted proteins | sample EasRivERMGT800_2_FD_102333 | JGI IMG/M metagenome (GOLD analysis project Ga0137463, IMG submission 102333) | Soil microbial communities from meander-bound floodplain in the East River, Colorado, USA - East River MetaG ERMGT800_2 | ecosystem: Environmental > Terrestrial > Soil > Floodplain ...
CACGGGGCAGGTCGCTGTAGAGCGAGTAAAGATACTGCGTCGCATAGCGTTCATTGCCGCCGAAGAGTTCGTCTCCTCCGTCGCCACCGAGCAGCACGTCCACCCCGTCACCCTTGGCGAGTTTCGCGCAGAAATAGGTGGGCACGGCCGAGGAATTGCCGAACGGCTGGTCGTGGATCTCGGCGATGCGCGGAATGGCGCTTACCACGTCCGCGGGCGTGACGTAGTACTCGTGGTGCCGCGTGCCGAAATGGCGTGCGGCGATGCGGGCGTAGCCCATCTCGTCGTAGCCCTGCGCTTCGAACCCGATCGAATACGTACGCGCGGGTTGCCCCGTCACCTCGCCCAGCATGCCCGCAACGGTGGAACTGTCGGTACCGCCGCTCAAGAACGTCCCGACCGCGCCGTCTTGCGCGGCTTCGCGGACGCCTTGGCGCAGCACGGCAAGAAAGTCCTTCTTGAGCTCCGGCATCGGCCGCTTCTCGTTTTCGACGTAGCGCATTTCCCAGTAGGGGCGGGTTTCCAATTCGCCGTTACGCCAGATCAGCAAGGATCCCGGCAGCAGGCGATGGCAGCCGGCATGGATGGTGTGGGGCCCGGGCACCATGTGGAAGTAGACGTAATCGTAAATTGCCTGCCGATTGATCTCGGCCGTGCTCCCCGGGAAGGCGCCGATCGCGTCGAGGCTAGATCCGAACACGAGCCTATCCGCGACCATGCAGTAACAGAGGGGGCGCGTGCCCATGCGGTCGATCGCCAGCACCGCTTCGCCGCCGCGGCCGTCCAGGATGGCGAGAGCGCAGGCGCCCGAGAGGGCCGCGAGCACGCCGCTTCCCTTGCGCGCGTAGCCCTGTTCGAGCGCGCGCGCGACGCCGTGGCGCTGCGCGAGCGCGGCGAGGTCGGCGTCGGCAAAGCGCGCATTGCCCCAAACCGCGACGAGGCGCTCGTTGTCCTGAAAGACACTGGCGTTACCGCCCGCTGCCGCAACGGCGCCAAAATCGGTGGAGGCACTGTGCACCGTGCTGCCGTCGAACCGTTTGATCGCCGCAGCCATCCCCGCGATCACCTCCGGACTTGCCGGTCCGGTGTGCCCGCCGTGGAACCATCCGCAAAGGCCGCTCATGACTTAGAACCGTTCACAAGAAGACCACCTACGGCGATGACGGACTGTGCCCGACATAGTCGTTCCAGGCGAGGACTTCGAGACTCGACGGCTTCCTCCAACGCAGCGCCTCGACGATCGCCCGGGCCAACTGCAAGTCGGTGACCAGCGGCACGCCCAGGTCGACTGCGTGGCGGCGAATCCAATAACCATCGGGCCGGCCATACTGGTCGTAGTCCCGTGCGACGTTAATCACGAAATCGACGTGGCCTTGCTCGATAACGTCGAGCCCGCTCACGCCGGTTCCGGTGCTTTTCTCGACGGCGGTGCATGAAATTCCGATCTCGGCGAGCATTTCCGCCGTGCCCCGCGTCGCGTATATGGGCAACTGCAATTCGTTCGCAATGATCCGTGCTTCGTCAGCGAACCAGTATTTATCGGCCACGGGACCCAACGACAACAGCACGCCCTTGCACGGAAATTTCATCCCGGTCGCGAGCAGCGCGTGCTGCAATGCCTCGTGCAGATCCCGCCCGAGGCAGCCTACTTCGCCGGTGGAGAGCATTTCCACGCCCAGCATGGGATCCGCTCCTGCCAGACGCGAAAACGAGAACATCGGCGCCTTGACGCCGACATAGTCGAGATCCAGGCTGTTGTTGACGATCTCCCGGGACACGCCGAGCATCCGGCGCATGGCTTCGGCGGCAAAGTTCTCACCGATTACCTTGGAGACGAATGGAAAGCTGCGCGAGGCGCGCAAGTTGCACTCGATGACCTTCACCGCATTGTGCCGGGCAAGGAACTGCACGTTAAACGGCCCGGTAATCGCCAACGCGCGTGCCAGCATCGTCGCGATCTGCCTGACGCGGCGTATCGTCGCGATATAGACCGTCTGGGGCGGCAGCACCTGGGTGGCATCGCCGCTATGGACGCCAGCGTCCTCGATGTGTTCGGAGATGGCCCACAGCGCGAGCTCTCCCCGGTCGGCAACGGCGTCGATTTCGATTTCGCGCGCGTGAGCCTCAAATTTGGAGACGACAACGGGGTGCTCAGGTGAAACCACCGCGGCCCGTGCCAGGATTCGGCGAAGTTCATTCGCTTCATGCGCGACCGCCATTGCCGCCCCGCTCAGAACATAGCTCGGGCGCACCAGTACGGGATAGCCGCCGAGTCCCTCCACGATTCGGTCAGCCTCAGCCGCGTCGGTCACGTGTGACCACTGCGGCTGATCGATACCCAGGTCGTCGAGCAGCGAGCTGAATTTCGCACGGTCTTCGGCCATATCGATGGATTCCGCGCTGGTGCCGAGAACCCGTACCCCGGCTTTGGCCAGACGCAGCGCGAGGTTGTTCGGGATCTGGCCACCCATGCTGACCACGACGCCATCAGGGCATTCGTGCTCGTACAGGTCGAGCACCGTCTCGAAGCTAATCTCGTCGAAATACAGACGGTCGCAAACGTCGTAGTCGGTGCTGACCGTCTCAGGGTTGTAGTTGAGCATGATGGTCTCGTAGCCTAGGGAAGCGGCCGCTTGTACGGCATTGACCGCGCACCAGTCGAACTCCACGCTCGAACCGATCCGGTAGGTGCCGGATCCGAGTATCAGGACCTTCTTGCGCCGAGACGGGGCAGCGTCGCTGCTGTCGGCGTGGTACGTCGCGTACAGATAGTTGGTATCAGCGGGAAACTCCCCCGCCATGGTGTCGATTTGCGGAAAGCGGGACTCGATGCCGTGCGACTTGCGCGCGGCACGAACGGTTTCCTCCGCTGCGCCAGTAAGTTTTCCGACCGCTTCGTCGGAAAATCCAAGACGCTTGACATCACGCAGAACGTCGGCCGGAAGAGGAAAACTCGAACGCGCGAGGCGCCTTTGCATCTCGACGACGGGCTCGATGGCGTGCAAAAACCAGCGGTCGATCCGGGTCAGCTCGTGAATCTCGTCGATGCCGATGCCGTCCCGTATCGCCTGGGCAATGGCGAAAATCCGCAACGGGGTGGCGTCGTGCAGTTGCTCGCGCAGATCCTCGAAACGGAACGCGTCCGGGTCGAGGCCCCGCACGCCGATGTCGAGCATGCGCACCGCCTTCTGGATGACCTCAGCAAACGTGCGGCCGATCGCCATCACCTCGCCGACGCTTTTCATTTCGCTGCCGATCCGCGTGGACGCCCCCCAAAACTTGCCAAGATCCCAGCGTGGAAACTTGCACACCAGGTAATCCAACGCGGGTTCGAAGAACGCCGTGGTGCAGCGCGTGATGCCGTTCGGAATCTCGGTCAGCGCATAGCCGAGCGCAAGCTTGGCGGCAACGTAGGCGAGAGGATAGCCGGTCGCCTTGCTGGCGAGCGCACTCGAGCGGGAGAGCCGGGCGTTGACCTCTATGACGCGGTAGTCCATGCCTGCGGGGTCGAGCGCGAACTGGATGTTGCATTCCCCCACGACGCCCAGATGCCGGACGGTGCGGATTGCGACCGAGCGCAGCAACTGATATTCCGCGTCATTGAGCGTCTGGGACGGCGCGACGACGATCGAATCGCCGGTGTGTATGCCCATGGGATCGAAATTCTCCATGTTGCATACCGTCACGCAGTTGTCCCTGGCGTCCCGCACGACCTCGTACTCAATCTCTTTCCACCCTTCGAGGGATTCTTCCACGAGCACTTGGGTGACGCCGCCAGCGAACGCGCGCCGCAGCGCCGCTTCGATGTCCGCATCGAGCCGGACGAGTCCGCTGCCTTTCCCGCCCAGTGCGTAGCCGCCGCGCAGCATGACGGGCAACCCGATTTCCCGGATTGCGCTCCGCGCCGAGTCGAGCGTATGACACGCCCGGCTGCGGGCGGTCCTGACACCGATCGCGGCCAGGCGCCCGACGAATAGGCTCCGATCCTCCGTATCGCGGATTGCCTCGATGGGCGTGCCGAGCACCTGGATACCGTGCTTCGCAAGAACGCCCGAGTCATGCAATGCAAGGCCGCAGTTCAACGCGGTCTGCCCGCCGAACGAGAGCGCGATAGCATCCACGCCCTCTTTGACGATGACTTTCTCGATGAACTCCGGGGTCACGGCAACGAGATAGATGCGGTCGGCAAGCTCCCGGCTCGTCTGGATGGTCGCGATGTTCGGATTAACCAGCACCGTGGCGATCCCTTCCTCCCGCAAAGCCTTGATCGCCTGGGAGCCGGAATAATCGAACTCGCCGGCTTGTCCGATCTGGAGCGCGCCTGAACCGAGGACCATGGCGCGGCGCGGCTTCCTCGGAAGATAAACGCCGAACACGATCAGCCCCGCGCCATGGCCTCGACCAGCCGCAGGAAGTCGTCGAACAGGAATTCGGTGTCCTGCGGGCCCGGGCTTGCCTCCGGGTGAAACTGGATGCTGAAGTAGGGGCGGTGCCGCGACCGAATACCTTCGTTGGTGCCGTCGTTGATGTTTACGAACCAGGCTTCCCAGTCCTTGGGCAGAGACGGGTCGCTCACCGCATAGCCGTGATTCTGGCTCGTAACGTAGCAGCGGCGGGTCAGGAGATCCTGGACCGGTTGATTGACGCCGCGGTGCCCGTACGGGAGCTTGTACGTGTCGGCCCCGGCTGCCAGCGCCAGGATCTGGTTGCCGAGGCACACCCCGAAGATCGGCTTGCGGTAGCTGTCCAGGAGCGAGCGGACCTGACCGATGAGCGGCGCCAGGTCCTTGGGATCGCCGGGACCGTTGCCGATCAGAATTCCGTCCGCCTCCTCGGCCAACTGCGCAAGGTCGGCGTGCCACGGCACCCGGAGTACGGACGCGCCGCGGGCGAGAAGCGCCCGCACGATGTTGTCCTTCGCGCCGGCGTCCACCACAAGTACCGTATGTTTTCCGTCCCCGTAGCGAACCGGCTCGCGTGGCGCGACGGTCCGGAAGACCTCCTCGCGCATGTCAATCTCGCCGGAGTGCTTCCGGGCATCGTCCTCGCTCATGGACGACGGGGTGAGCCAGCCTTGCATGGTACCGTGCTCGCGCAGCCGCAGGGTGAGCAACCGGGTGTCGACGCCGGTCAAGGCCGGAATACCCTCGGCCGAGAGCCATTCGTGCAAGGAGCGGCTCGCCGCGTGATGGCTGTACGCCTCAACGTAGTTCTGGACCACGAGGCCTTGGACCTGGATGCGCCCTGACTCGTACGGCCCGTCCAGGCTTCCGGGCCTCCGGGGCGGCGGCACCCCGTAATTGCCCACTAGCGGGTAGGTAAGGACCAGAATCTGGCCGCAGTACGAGGGGTCGGTGAGGGCTTCCACGTACCCGGCCATGGCGGTATTGAAGACCACCTCGCCTCGAACCGGCCGGGCCGCTCCGAATCCGAAACCTTGCACCTGCGTCCCGTCGTCGAGTCTCAACCTGACCGTCGCCGCGCGAGCAGCGTCCGGACGTACTGCCGGGGTTGCGACGACGGGGCTCAATCGAGCTCGAACGCGTGTTTGTAGTCGAGCTTGAGCGCGGGATTCTGCTGCTCCTTCTGCAGCATGCAATTGCCGATCACCAGAGTCTCGATCTCGCTTCCCATGAAGCAGCGGAAGGCGTCCTCCGGAGTACAGACGATCGGCTCGCCGCGCACGTTGAAGCTGGTGTTAACCAGCACGGCGCAGCCGGTGCGCTGCTTGAACGTTTCGATCAGGGCATGGAAGCGCGGATTGGTCTCGCGGTGAACGGTCTGGACTCGCGCTGAATAGTCCACATGGGTCACCGCCGGGATATCCGAACGCGGCACGTTGAGCTTGTCGATGCCGAACAGTTTCTCTTCCTCCTTGGTCATCGAGCGCCGCCGTTCCGGCCGGACGCCGGCGACCAGCAGCATGTAAGGCGAATCGTAATCCAGCTCGAACCAGTCTGCCACGTCTTCGCGCAGCACCGCCGGCGCAAAAGGACGGAACGATTCGCGGTACTTCACCTTGAGGTTGAGCATCTTCTGCATGCCCGGCGATCGGGGGTCGCCGAGGATGGACCGTGCGCCGAGCGCGCGCGGGCCGAACTCCATGCGTCCTTGGAACCAGCCCAGCGCTTTTTGTGCAACGAGCGCATCGGCCGCTTGCGCGATCACTGTGGCATCGTCCACGACGCTGAACTTGGCGCCGGCCGCCCGCAAACGCTGCTCTATCTCGCCTTGCTCGAACCTCGGACCGAGGTAAGAACCACGCATGCCATCGAGTCCGCCATTCAGGCGGCGCGGTTGGCCCTTGTACAGGTGGTAGGCGCACAGCGCCGCTCCGACCGAACCACCGGCATCGCCGGCCGCCGGCTGGATCCAGATGCCGTCGAACTGGCCATCGCGCAGTATCTTGCCGTTGGCGACGCAATTGAGGGCGACCCCGCCCGCCAGGCAAAGGTTGCGCTCGCCGGTGTCGCGCGCAACGGCGCGCGTCATGCGCAGCATGATTTCCTCGGTGACCTTCTGGACCGACGCGGCGACGTCCATGTGGAACGGGGTCAGGAGCTGCTCGGGGGTGCGCGGCGGCTGACCGAACAGACGGTCGAACCTGCTGTTGGTCATGGTCAGCCCGACGCAGTAGTTGAAGTAATCCAGGTTTAGCCTGAAGGAACCGTCGGCCTTGAGGTCGATCAGCTTGTCGAGAATCACGCTGGCATAACGTGGCTCTCCATAGGGCGCCAACCCCATCAGCTTGTACTCGCCTGAATTGACCTTGAACCCGACGTAATACGTGAACGCGGAGTAGAGCAGGCCCAGCGAATGCGGGAAATGGATTTCCTTGATAACCTCGAGCCGGTTCTCGCGCCCGAGCGCAAGCGAACTCGTCGCCCACTCCCCGACCCCATCCAACGTCAGGACTGCAGCAGAAGTGTAGGGCGAAGGAAAATAGGCGCTTGCGGCATGGCTAAGGTGATGCTCGCTGAATACCAGACGCTCGCTCCAGTCGAAATCGGGCCGGTGCTCCCGCAGCTGGTCCTGCAGCAGATCCTTCAAGAACAGCTTCTCCCGCAGCCAGATCGGGATCGCCATCCTGAACGATTCGAACCCGCGAGGTGCAAATGCGAGGTAGGTTTCCAGCAGTCGTTCGAATTTGAGCAACGGTTTATCGTAGAACGCAACGAGGTCTACTTGATCGAGGCCGATCCCCGCCTCGGACAGGCAGTAATCCAGCGCGTGGCTAGGGAAACGCGAATCGTGCTTCTTGCGCGTGAACCGCTCCTCCTGCGCTGCAGCCACGATTTCGCCGTCGACGACCAGCGCGGCTGCGGAGTCGTGATAAAAGGCCGAGATGCCTACAACCCGCATCGCAGTCCCCTATCTCAGAACAAGGTGTATATGAACGGTGCCACGGCCGAGCCCTGGGCGAGAACGATCAGGCCGCCTAGGATCACCATCACCAGCAGAATTGGAATGAGCCAGTACTTCTTGCGCGTGCGCATATAGGCCCATAGTTCCCCGAGAAACGACATGGCTCCCTCCTAGAATTGATGGTTCAGGCTGTCCGGTTTCGGTCCGGGTGGCTCGCGCTTGATCCAGTAGCTCGTGTCCGAATCATCGCGCCGCAATCGCAGGTTGTCCTTGCCGAGCACGCGCATGAGCGCACCCACGGGCGTCACGACAACGTAGAACAGGATCGCGAGCGCGACTGGACTGATGATCCGGTTGAGCAGCAGCCCGAAGCGCATCCACAGCCGGTTCGGCAGAGCGAGCAACACTGGCGCCACGAGAGTGATCAGCATGAACAGCGCGGAGACGATCAGCGACCACCAGCGTAGAGCGCCGCCGTGGAACAGCGGCCACACCGCGATGACCAGGAAAACGGCGGTAAACACCCAGCCAAAGGCGCGATTGCTCGAGGCCTTGACTTCGTGGGTTCTGGAAAAATCCTCGTGAGCAAGCATTAGATGTCAATTCTAGCAGTTAAGAGCGACAATCAGCCACGGTAGGTGCGAATGTCACGGAATATCGACGTCATTCGGAAAGGCGACGACGCAGTTCGTCGGCAACGTGGGTGGCCGCAATCCGAATCGCGCGTTCGTTTGGATGCGGGTCAAGCCAATTCACGATCAGCCCGTTGTATTCGGCGCCCCTGAAGACCTCGAGCGCCGGTATGAGAGGGATTCCTGCCTTGTCGGCCAGGCGAACGAAATTCCTATGCCCGGGACGCGGACCGCCGGAGCGAGCCACGCTCGGATCGATCGGAACCACAAACACGCTGGCCCCGTGGTCGGTAGCGAGGGTGACGAACCGCTTGATATCGACCACGTGCCGGGTCACGAGGTGATCGTCCTCATAGGCCGCGACAGCATCGGTTCGTCCGCCCGCTGCGCGTTTGAACAACATATAGATCTGCTGGAAAAGATGAGAGTTCGAATACAGCACCCCGACCGGCGAATATCTGCTCGCCTTCCAATCGGGCGTAACCTGGTACAGATAGTCGATGTCATTGAAGACGTACAGGAGCACCACGAGTCGCGGCCGATACGGGAGCATCCTCCGCAGGAACTCGATGTGATCGAGCGTGTGGGTGTCTTCCTTGCTGGCGTTCATGGACACCCAGAATTCTCCGGTGGCCTCGACGAGGCGGGCCGTGACTTGCTCGCCGAATCGGTCCGGCGTCCGCTTGATGCCTTCCCCGTACGCGAACGAATCCCCGACCACGAGCAGCCGGCGGACCGACGGATCCGCTGCTTTGCCGTGCTCGGCGTCGCGGAATCCCTCGGAATTGTACGACACGTAACGACGCGCCCACAATTCACCGGCATGCGTCGGGAACCCCTGAGTCATCGGGGCGACTGCGAAAAAGACGCGAAGACCGCCTTCCATGACGAGCAGCATGAACACGGTAGCCGCAACAGAAACGGCAACGCCGCCGTGCCGATCGGTGAGCTTCGGCATGATCGTGAGCAACACCACCAATGCCCAAAGGCACAGGGCAAGCCACTCGAGAATCGAGGCTACTGGCGCAATCGACCCGACGAAGTCAAGATCGGTAACCCGCCCGGCATTCTTCCCGTCTTCCAAGGCGGAGATGGAGTAAGCAATTCCCCAGAGGAGAACGCCAATGTCGAAGGAGGCCGCGGCTCCCTTCGAATGAGCCGACCATTTCGACGCCGGACCTGAGTGCAGTGTTCGAAAAACCCATAACGCCAGCCCCGAATAGGTTACCGCGACGAGCGCGAGGAACGGATGGCTCCAGATACCGAAGACGGAATGGTCGGTGTGCGACCGATAAAGCAGCAGGCTGAACGCGAACAGGACCAACCCGAGACTCGTTCCTATCCGAAGGATCAAGAGGCGCGACCACAGATTGGCAACGCTTGCCATCAAACCAGGATCTCGGCCGGAGCCGGATGGCTGAGAAATGCCGTTGGGCTTGCGGTGAGACCGTACGCGCCCGACTGGAACACGACGACAAGGTCGCCGACCGCCGCCTCCGCCATTTCCATGCCGTCGGCGAGCAGATCGAGCGGCGTACATAGCGGGCCGACCACGTTCACGACTTCGCGCTTGCTGCCGACGACGCGGTTGCCCACCACCACAGGATAATTCTTCCGTATGACCTGGCCGAAATTGCCGGACGCGGCCAGATGGTGGTGCAGGCCCCCGTCGGTTATCAGGAATACCTGGCCTCGCGAAATTTTGCGGTCTATGACCCGGCAGACATAAATGCCCGCTTCGCCGACCAGATAGCGGCCCAGCTCGATCACGACCCTGGCTTCCGGAAGCCGTCCCTTCGTCCCGTCCAGCAGCCGGGCAAGGTTGGCACCGACCGCCGCGATGTCGAGCGGACGCTCGCCGGGAAAATACGGGATGCCGAATCCGCCGCCGATATTGAGGAGGCGCACCGAAGAGGGCGCGTGCTCGGCGAGCTTCGCCGCCAGCTCGATCGTCTTCTCTTGCGCCTCCGTGATCGCGTCGGCGCGCAGGTTCTGCGAGCCGCTGAAGATGTGAAAACCCTGGAAGTCGAGCCCGAGTTGCCCGATCCGCGCGAGCATTGCGGGCACGCGCTCGGCGTCCACGCCGAATTGCTTGGGACCCCCGCCCATTTTCATCCCCGAGCTTTTCAGCTCGAAATCGGGGTTGACCCGCACCGCCACGCGCGGACGCGAACCGTGGCTTCGGCCCAGCACCGCGATGCGCTCCATTTCGCGCTCCGACTCGAGGTTGACGACGATGCCGGCGGCCGTCGCCTCTGCTAGCTCCGCGTCGGTCTTGCCGGGACCGGCAAAGCTGATCGCCCCCGGAGCCATGCCGGAAGCAAGAGCGATCCTGAGCTCGCCGGCGGAAGCCACATCCAGGCCGTCCACGAGCGCCGCCAGATGCCGCACGACCTCCGGCATCGGATTGGCCTTGATCGCGTAATGCAGGTGCACCTCTGCCGGCAGGTGCTTGCGCAGCAGCTTGACACGCTGCGTGATCAGGCTTCGATCATAGGCATAGAAGGGTGTCCGGCCGACGCGCCGTGCGAGTTCCGTGAGCGGGATGCCGCCGACCTGGAGGCAGTCGTTGACCACCGGGAACTGGGTCATCGGCGCGTGTGTCGGTCTTGCATTGCTCATGAGTTCAATCCATGGCCGCAGGTGTGCACGAGCACAGGATCCGCATCGTCCGAGGCTAACCGTTCCGGTTTGCCTCGAATAGGTCCTGCATTTCCTGTGCCATCAGCTTACGGTCGATCTTGCCGTTCGGATTGCGCGGCAGACTTCCCTCGCGCACCGTCACGCGCGCCGGCACCATGAACGCAGGCAGGTGCTGCCGGCATTGCGCGAGAAGGTCTTCGGCGTCGAGCCGCGCGCCATCGCGCGCCGTAGCGACTACGACGATTGCCTGCCCGAGAACAGGGTGGGGAATGCCGAGCGCCGCGGCCTCGCCGACCCGCCCGGTCGCGTAAATCACCTCCTCGACTTCGGTAGGACTCACTCGATAACCCGAGGTCTTGATCATCTCGTCGCGGCGGCTGATGAAATACAGAAACCCCTCTTCGTCCATCCGCACCGTGTCGCCCGACCACACCGCGATCTCCGGCATGACCAGACCTTCGGGTTGGCCGGGGGCCGCCTTGAAGCGTTCCGCCGTCTTCTCCGGATCGTTCCAGTAACCGAGCGACACCAGCGCTCCGCGATGCACGAGTTCGCCCGGCTCACCCGGCGCACAGGGCGTGCCGTCCTCGCGCACCACCAGCACTTCGGCGTTCGGGATCGCCTTGCCGATCGAATCCGGCCGGCGATCGAGTTCCGAAGGGGGCAGGTAGGTGGAGCGAAACGACTCGGTCAATCCATACATCAGGAATACCAGCGTCTTTGGCAGCGCGGCCCGGAGCGAATCGAGAGTCGCTTTTGGCATTCGTCCGCCGGTATTGGCGATATAGCGCAAGCTGGCGCGCGCGGCTTCCGGCCACCCGAGCTGCGCGAGCTGTATCCACAGCGGCGGAACCGCAGTGAGCCCCGTGATTCGTTCTCGCTCAGCCGCGACGATGATGTCGCGCGGCACGAGATAGTTGATCAGCGTGACGCTGGCTCCGGCGTGAAACGCCGTGGTGAGCTGGCTGAAGCCGGCGTCGAAGCTCAGCGGGAGCGCAGACAATATCCGATCCCCTTCATGATTTTCGAGATATTGCGCCACGCTCCGCGCGCCGGCGACCATGTTCCGGTGGGACAGCACGACCCCCTTGGGCTTGCCGGTGCTTCCCGACGTGTAAAGAATCGCTGCCATGTCGGTGTCGATCACCCGGTGAGGCCGGGCCTTGCCTGAGGACGCTAGCGCGTCCTCCCAGTTTACGGAATGCAGTGTCTCCGCGGTTCCGGCTCTGCCGCCCACGACGATCACCGCGTGCAGGTCGTGACATTCGTGCAGAGTCGATGCGAGGAGCCCGAGCCGCTCGACCGATGTGACCAGAATGCGGACGTTGCAATCCCTGAGAATGTAAGCGACTTGCTCGGGCTTCAGGAGCGGGTTGATTGGCACGAACACCCCGCCCGCCGCGGCGGCGCCGAACATCGCTGCAACCGTTTCCGGGCGCTTCTCGAGATAGACCGCGACGCGCTCCGAGCGGCGAAGGTCGAGGTCGAGGTACGCACGCGCCGCTCTCGATATGCAGTCGGCTAGGGCCGCGTAAGTGATCGATTGTTTCTGGTAGACGAGCGCTTTCGCCAGGGGTGATGCTGAAGCAGATCGCGTGATCAAGGAGTGCAATAAATCGAGCATGCCGAGTTTCCCCTGGGAATTTACTCGAAATGATATTCGAACTGCATGGTTCGTGCACTGCGGGTCCGGCGTCCACCGGGTGCGTACTCGTCCGTGAGCGGGGCGCAGGATGCGAGCTCTGATGGAAAATCCGATTGCGCCGGCGAGCGATCTTCGCGGACTCTGCGGACCGCTACGGACATCATGTTTCCGTCAGCGGCCGAGTCCGATCTTGCGCGACCGCTCCGGATTCAGAGCATACGTCGGGAACGAACCGGCGTGAGTAGAGAGATGAATATAGGGAGGCACCGTCGATGCCGCAATCTGCCATGGCCCCACGGACAAGAAGGTAACGACCCCAATACGCTGAGCTCCCATTCTTGCATGGGACAGAATCGACCCACTGTTGAACGCGGAGATCCTGCTCAGTGACCATTGGATCTGGTGCGCCGTGAGAAAACGATTCGCCTCGTCCCATAATTTCAGGAAGGCGATGCCGTTGCGGTATTCGGGCTCTACGTGTACATCAAAATCCCAAGCCGATTTTCCCGAGGGCAGAGGAACATAACGGCATCGAACCTCGTCTTCCTGGTATGAAGCCAATGTCAACCACAAGAATCCGGCGAACGTTCCCGCCTTCAATGCGACGAGGCACACGGCGCCTTGACTAAAGCGGTAGGGGGCAGCCCAGTCAGGCCGGGGGAACTGCCTCACCACGGAATCGAACTTAGCGGCCTGCCGGATCTCGAAACCTTGTCCGCGATGAGGCGGAAGCCCGCGCGTCTTCGATACCGGTTGCGCCACGAAGTAGTACTTGTGAATGCGTACCCGGTCGCCGAACACGACTGCAAGCACCCGGGCAAGTGCGTACAAGCAGCCGTTCGACCAGCCCAAGTGGCGAATCGTTTGCCCGAAACCGAGGGCGCGGCTCAAGAGGCTTCTGGCCGCCATCCTGTCACCATGAGCTGATCGTCGCTCACACGCTCGCCGGCCCGGGGATGTGCGGTCGGAATGAAGGACTCACAGCCGAACCGGGGGAGATGGCGCGCGAAGGCAATGGTCCGCTGAACATCGCTGCTTCCCACGAGCGGCGGAAAGGGGTAGGCGATCATCAAAAGCTGTTTCACAAGTTTGAGAGGCTCAGTTCGTGCCCTTGAGGCTGCCCTCGGTCGCCGCGAGCAGCGCCTCGCATTCGGTGATCTCGAGCGTCGACCAGAAGGGCTCGCCGGCGACGGCTGCCGCGCGAACGTCCAATCCCTTCGATCGCCACGCTTCCAGCGCACGCTGAGTTGCCGGCGAGAGCTTCGGTTCCGCTGCGGCAGTTACTTCCAGGCAATGCACGCGCCTGACCGCCGGCACCAGGTCGGCAAGGCGCAGCGCATCAATCTCCGTCGCCAGTCGCGGGTGGAGATCGTAGCCGGCGATCTCGAGGGGCACCCCGCGGGAAAGCGTCTCCCGCAGCTCGCGCACCCCGGACTGCGCGGTCCCTTCGGCGAGCATCTCGGCCGCCAGTCGCAGCCTCAGGAATTGCCTGAGAAACAGTTCGCCGCTGCCGACCGGCTGCCAGAGGAGAAGCTGCTCGATGCCCAGGCCTGGGTCCTGGGCGACGTCCGCAGCCAGCGTCGCTCCGAGCCGCAATCCCCACAGCCCCAACGGACCATGCACTCGGGACCTCAGCCAGCCAAGGGCGATCTGCAGGTCCTGTTTCCAGGTTTCCCATCTTGCATCGGCAAAATCTCCGCTGCTGTCGCCGCAACCAAACAGGTCGATTTGCAGTACGGCATACCCTGCGGCAGCGAGCCTGCGGGACTGCAGCGCCGCCATTCTGCGGGCTTTGTTCATCTCCTCGCAAAACGGATGTGCGTAGACGATGCCCAGGCCCGCGCCGTCGCGCACACTGGGGTGGTAGACGCAGAACCGCTGGCCGCGCTCGGCCGGAAGGAAGAATGCGCTCGACACGTCCGCCAGCAGACCGGCGCCTATCGGGGAAGCTTGCGCTCGATAAATTGCGTCAAGCTGTCGAGCGTTTCGAAGGTGGACGCGCCGATCTCGTCGTCCGCGACCGTGATGCCGAAGTGCTCTTCCAGCGCCGTGATGAGATTTACCACCGCGATCGAGTC
>Ga0137463_1000444_pt1 | contig 14361 bp, 16 predicted proteins | sample EasRivERMGT800_2_FD_102333 | JGI IMG/M metagenome (GOLD analysis project Ga0137463, IMG submission 102333) | Soil microbial communities from meander-bound floodplain in the East River, Colorado, USA - East River MetaG ERMGT800_2 | ecosystem: Environmental > Terrestrial > Soil > Floodplain ...
CTGCTGCGTCTGGATGGCGCAGGCCACGTGATCCAAAAAACGCGCCTGTCCTGGGGGCAGTCCTCGCTGCAGCCGGTGATCGTGCCGCGATCGGAAGCCGAGGCGGTGGGTTTCATGCGCTACGCGGGGAATCCCCCGAATCGCATCCTGATGATCCGGACGAGCGACGGCGGAGCGCATTGGAGCGCGCCGGTGAAGACGGCGTTGCCGAATCCCAACGCCGCGATCGCAGGCGTGCTGCTCGCCGACGGCCGCTTGCTGCTCGCGTTCAACAATGCCGGGGAAAATCGCGAAGACCTTTCGCTCGCGATCTCGGAGGATTTCGGGAGCACGTGGCGAATCGCGCGCCGGCTCGAAGGCGATCCTGGCTCCCCCGGTGCGCCGGTCCCCGAATATTCCTACCCCTGGATCATGCAGGACGGGGCCGGCGAGATTCACGTGCTCTACACCTGGGGGCGTTCCCGTATCAAGCACGTGCGCTTCAATCGGGCTTGGCTGGAAGAAAGGCGCTGATGTCCGCAAGCGATGCTTTCGGTCTCTTCGGCTGCGGTCTTCTCGGCCTTGCGGCGCTCGCGACTTTGATTCCCCTGCGGCGTCTGGCGGCCGGTGCCCGATATGCGGTTATGCTGGCCGCGGCCTTGGCGGTGTTCATTCCTTTCGGCGACCTCCCGGCCGCCGCTTACCTGCGCGGCGTCACGGGGGACGTGAGCGTGACCACGCTTATTCTCGCCGGCTCGGCGTGCATCGCGCGGCTCACCGGGAAGGCGTTGATCGCGCCGCGGGACAGACAGGTGCTTTACCAGCTCCTCGCGCTCGCCGCCCTGTTCCTGTATCCGTTTGCGCTCGGGTGGACGCCGTTCGATCCGTATTCGCTCGGCTTTGGATCGATCGGACTTGTCACGGTTTTGCTGATGGTGACGCTCGCCGCGTGGCGCGCGAAGCTGTATGCCATCGTGTTTATCGTCATTGCCGCGGCGCTCGCGTATCTCGCCGGCGCTTACGAATCGCGCAACCTCTGGGACTATCTGATCGACCCGCTCGTGTCCGTCTACGCATTGGTTGTGCTACTGGCACGGCGACCCGTTTTCCAGCCGGCGGCTAGTCGATCGCCTTGATTCCCGCGGTCTCGATGATGCGCGCGTATTTCTCGGTTTCGCGCTTGAGAAACTCGGCAAATTCCCTGGGCGTGCTCGCGACCACCGTCATGCCGTCCGCCGCGATGCGATCCTTCATGTCGGGCTGATTGAGGATCTGCGCCGCTTCCTGCTGAAGCTTCGCGATCACGCCGCGCGGCGTCGCTCCCTGGACGAACAGTCCGTACCAGGTGCTCATCTCGTAGCCCGGCAGGCCCGCTTCGTCCAGCGTAGGCAGCTCCGGCGTGATCGCCGAGCGCCGCAGGGTGGTCACGCCCAGGGCACGCAGCCTCTCGTCCTTCAGGTAGGGCAGCGCGAGCACCAGGTTCATGTAGTACACCGGCACGCGCCCGGCGAGCACGTCGGCGAGGGCGCCACCTGAGCCCTTGTAGGGAACGTGGGTCATCCTGACGCCGGCCATGGCATCGAACAGCTCCGCGCAAAGGTCCGAAAGCGAGCCGCTGCCGGGCGAGCCGAAGTTGAGCTCCCCCGGACGCGACTTGGCGAATGCGATCAGCTCCCGCACCGATTTCGCCGGCAGCGACGGATGCACGACCAGCACCATCGGCCCCGAGGCGAGGCTGGAAACCGGCGCCAGGTCGCGCGTCTGATCGTAAGGCAGGTTTCTCATCAGGATCGGGTTCGACACGAAACCCGATTGGACGAGCAGCATCGTGTGCCCGTCCGGGGGCGACTTCGCCACGACCGCGGCGCCTATCGTGCCGTTCGCGCCGGCGCGGTTCTCCACCACCACCGGTTGATTGAAACGGTCCTTGAGCTTCTGCGCCAGCGTGCGCGCCACCATGTCGGTGGAACCGCCCGCCTGAAACGGCACCACGATGCGCAGCGGCCCGCTCGGGTAGTCCTGCGCGAGCGCCGTGCCCGATGCGAGGGCCAGGGGAAGAAGCAGCCCTCCCGCGGCGCATAGCCTCTTGCTCATTCACCACCTCCGAGCGTATTGTGACCCGGCTCGCGCGCATTCGAAACCCCGCAACGGAGGAAATCATGAGAGTCCGGCTGCTCGCCGTGGTCAGCGCCTGCTTGCTTGCGCTGCCTGTTCAGGCCCAGGATTTGGGCCCCAACGTCAGAAAAATCAAGGACGGGATCTACGTCTACGCCGCAAGAGCGCAGGATTCCAACGTCAGCATCATCCAGACCCGGGAAGGCGTGGTGATGATCGACACCGGCCAGACCCCGGTGGATTCTCTGGCCGCAATGGGAATCCTCAAGAAGCTCACGGCCCAACCGGTGCGCTTCGTCATCCATACCGAGCCGCACGACGATCATACGAACGGGGATTTCGTGTTTTCGCCGCCGGCGGTCGTCGTCGCGCACGCGGGCGCCGCCGAGTCGATGCGCAAGACGAACACGGTGGAGCGAAATCAAAAGCTCGCGGGCGAGTATCCCGGCATGGGCGAAGCGATGAAGGGCTACCGGCAGGTCCTGCCGCACATCGAGTATCAGCAGAAGATGACCCTGAATCTCGGAGAACGGACCCTGGAGCTCATCTACCTGAAAAACGTGCACAGCGAGGCCGACACTGCGGTCTGGCTTCCCAAAGAACGGGTGCTCTGGGCCGCGGCGGCCGTGGGGGTGAAACGCTATCCCAATATCCGGCCGTTTCTCACGATTCCGGATATCCTCGCCTCCATCAAATTGATGCGCGCGCTCGACCCGGAAGTAGTGATCGCGGGTCACGGCGCGCCGGGCACGACCCGGATTTTCGACGAGATGGAGCGCTACTACGCCCTGCTGCTCGAGCGCGTGGGCAAAATGGCGCGCGAAGGCAAGACGCTCGAGAGCATCAAGGCGGAGATCAAGATGCCGGAATTCGACGACTGGGCCGGCAAGGAGCGCTTCCCCAACAATGTCGACGCGGCCTGGCGGGCGGTGAAAGGAAGTTGATCTACCTGGCGAGCGCGCCGATCGCGCGCCGGTAGTAGGAAAGGTCGAGGTATTTTTCGGGCTGCGGGGCGCTTCCACCCTCGATCTCTGCGCGCAGCGCGAGGAGATTGCGGAAGCCCTCCGTGTGGAAGGCTGCGTCCGGGGTGAACCCGCGGACCGGATCGACCAGCAATCGGTAGGTGCGCTCGGCGACGTCGCGCGAGATCTTCAACTTGTCCATCAAGATCGCCACGCATTCGGCCTGGTTCCCGGGCCGCCTGACCCAGCGCAGCGACTCGACGTAGGCGGCGATGTAGCGCTCGAGCAGCGGGCCGTTCGACTCGACCCAGGCGCGCAGCGCAAAGGCGCCGTTCGCCTGATAGGGCCCGAGGATGTCCACGGTATTCCCCAGGCTCTTCATTCCCAGCTGCTCGGCCTGGATGGTAAACGGAAGATTGAGTATCGCCGCGGCGTAGTCCCTGTTCTCCGCCATGGCCTTCAGGCGCAGCTCGCCGCGACCCACCGGCACCACCGTGTAATCCGTGCCGTCCTTCAAGCCGTGCTTGAGAAGGATTTTCTTCGCCTGGATCGCGTAGGCGGTGTTCGGTGCGTCGACCACGAGCTTGCGCCCGCGCAGATCGGCGAACGACCGGACGTAGCCCTGGACGAAGAACTCGTTCATGCCGCTGTCGCCTCCGGTGACGATCACGACGTCCTTCTTCGCCGTTTCGACCATGGCGACGGCGTTGTCCACCGCCGAATGCACGACGTCGAACTCGCCGGCGGCGAGCCCTTCGCGCTGCTTCGTCGAGTTCTCGGTGAAGGAAAGCTGCAGGGCGAGGCCGTGCTTCGCGAAGATGCCCTGCGCGACGCCCGCGTGGAGGGGGAGCGCCTTGGCGTTCGGGAAGCTGTTGACGCGGACCGTGGCCGGGTCCGCGGCACCCGCGGCCGCAGCCAGCGCGGCAAATGCCCACGGGAGCGCGCGGCAAGACATAGCCGTGTCCCCTATTCCACCACGATATTGCCTTCGCGCGCGATGGCCCGCCACTTCTCGAAATCGGCGCGAACGTAGGCGGTGAATTCGGCGCGGCTCATGTCCATGATGTCCACGCCCATAGAGCGATAGCGCTCGCGCACGGTTTCGTTCGAGAGCGCGCGGCGCAACGCGGCGTAGAGCCTGTCTGCGGCGGCCGCGGGGACTGCGGAGGGTGCGAATAGTCCTGTGAACGTGCTCGCCTCGTAGCCTTTCACCCCGAGCTCGTCGAGCGTCGGAACGTCCGGCAGCAGCGCCGAGCGCGTTTTCGAGCTGACCGCGAGCGCCTTCAGGCGCCCGCTTCTTATGTGCTCTATCGATGCGGTCAGCTGGTCCATCATGGACTCGACCTGGCCGCCGAGGAGATCGATGATCGCCGGACCGCTGCCTTTGTAGGGAATGTGGAGAAGCTTGAGATTCGCCTGGCGCATCAGGAGCTCGATCGCGAGATGATTGGACGACCCGCTGCCCGCGGAGGCGATGCTCACCTGCCCCGGCTTCGCGTTCGCGAGAGCGGCGAATTCCTTGTAGCTCGACACCGGCGTCTTGAGCGCCGCCGTAAGCACGATCGGCACCGACTGGATCGGGCCGATCGCGACGAAATCCTTCAGAGGATCGTAGCTGACGCTCTTGAACACGGCGGGGCCCGAGGTGATGGTGCCGCTCGACCCGAGCAGGAGCGTGTAGCCGTCGGCACTCGCTCTGGCCACCGCCGCGGTGCCGATTCGTCCGCCGGCGCCGCTGAGATTCTCGACGAGGACCTGCTGACCGAGGGCTTCTGAAAAAGCCGGCGCCACGGTGCGCGCCGTGATGTCGACGTTGCCGCTCGGCGGCCAGGGAACGACGATCCTGACGGGGCGGCTCGGAAAATCCTGCGCGACGGCGCCCGCGGCGGCAGCCATCGCCAAGACGGGAATCCATCGTGTGATCATTGCCCCTCCCGGCCGGACGGAGGACGCGATTTTCGCATACCGGCGTGGATTTGTTGGAATATGCAGGTTATCCTTTTGTTTCCCGCGGGGAGCGCAGGGCGATCCCGCCGGTCTGATCGGAGAGTTCCAACATGCTTGCAGCCGAAAGGGTCAAAGTTTTCTGGCAGCCCGGTTGCACCAGCTGCCTGAGGACCAAGGAGTTTCTCACCAAGAGCGGCGTGGATTACGAGTCGATCAACGTGCACGGCAATCCGGCCGGAATGGAAGAGCTGCGCAAGCTCGGCGCGCGCAGCGTCCCGGTCGTCGCGCGCGGCGGCAAGTTCGTGTTCGCTCAGGCGCTCGGCGACGTCATCGAGTTCCTCGACCTCAAGGTCCAGGTGCAGGAACGGCTGAGCCCCGACGAGCTGGTGAAGAAGCTCGAGCTCGTGTTGCCCGCCGCGTGCCGGTACATCCGGCAGATCCCGGCGGAGTGGCTCGACAAGCCCTTTCGCAATCGCAACCGGCCGATCCGCGTGCTGTGCCACCACGTGTTCCGGATCGTGGAGGGATTTCTCGAATCGATGCACGACGGCCGCGAGCTGACCTACGAGCGCATCATGAAGGAAGCGCCCGCGCTTCGCTCCGGCGAAGACATCGCGCGCTTCGGCGAAGGCGTCCTCGCGCGGCTGCAGGCATGGTGGAAAACCTATCCGGACCGCAGCTGCTCGAGCGTGATGGACACCTATTTCGGCAAGCATCCGCTGCACGTGGTGCTTGAGCGCACCGCCTGGCATCCGGCGCAGCACACGCGCCAGCTGATGCTGATTCTCGAAACGCTGAATATCGAGCCCGACCGCAGGCTCACGCCGCAGGATCTCGCGGGACTCCCCCTGCCCGACAAGGCCTGGGACGACGAAAAGGAGGCAGCATGAGAAAAATACTCGCTGCAATGGCGGTCGCGGCGCTCGGTTCCGGCGCCTAGAAGTAGAAGCGAGGGCGCCCTGAGTCTCAGGCCGCGCCGGCGAAGTCGCTGCCCTCCTCGAGCTCGGAAAAACGCACCGGCAGCACCTCGCGGGTGGCGAGTCTTCCGTCCGCGGATTTCTCCACGAGCATCAGCTGCTGCTTGTCGGGAATCCCGGTCGGGATCACCATTTTGCCGCCGGGCTTGAGCTGCGCGAGGAGCGGCGGCGGAATCAGGTCGGGCGCGGCGGTGACCACGATCTTGTCGAAAGGCGCGTGCTCGGTCCATCCGTAGTAGCCGTTGCCGACGCCGATCTCGATATTGCGGTATCCGAGGTTTTTCAGCCTTTTCCGGGTTTCGAGAGCGAGCTCCTCGATGAGTTCGATGCTGTAGACCCGATCGACGAGCTCCGAGAGGATCGCGGCCTGATAGCCCACTCCGGCACCGACCTCGAGGGTCACATCGTCCGGCTTCAACTCCAGGAGGTCGGTCATCAGCGCAACGATAAAGGGCTGTGAAATGGTCTTGCCGTAGCCGACGGGCAGCGGCGAGTTGATATAGGCATAGGCTTGCAGCTCGAAAGGCACGAATTCGTGGCGAGGGATCTTGCCCATCGCCTCGATCACCCGTGGTGCGAACGAGGACTTGCCGAGCTGCGCCGTGAGGAAGACGGCATCGGCCACGATCTCGGCGATCATCTGCTGGCGCATCAGATCATGGTGCTGGTTTTCCATCGGACAGTGCTCCTTTGCCCGCGCGAGCCAGGCCGGATCGACCTTCGCATCGATACTTGGACCGATTCGAAGGATCGAGGTTGCCTGATCAGTGTAAAGAGGGCTTCTTGAGAAGATCCTGACGATCGGCTGAAGCAACGCTGACGCGGGAGACGGAGCCCTCGCGCACCAGGGTCATCGGAACTTCGACGCCTGCTGCGCCGGTGCTCCAGATTTTCCGGAACAGGTCGGCAAGCCCGCCGACCCGCCCGCTCGCGACCTCGATCACGATGTCGCCCACCTGTACCCCGGCGCGTTCTGCCGGTCCGCCGCTCGCGAGACCGGAAACCACGACATGTCCTTTGACTTCGGTCGCATACAGACCGAGCCAGGGGCGTGCCGGTCGCCGGGCCCGGCCGAGCTTCACCATGTCCTCGAGGATAGGCTCGAGCAAGTCGATCGGCACGATCATGTTGCCCTGTACGGTGCGGCCGCCCAGTTCTTCCTGGACCATCAGCGAGCCTATCCCGAGGAGGCGTCCCCCTTCGCTGATCAGCGCCGTGCCGCTCCAATGGGGGTGCGCGGGGGCGGTGAAGAGAGCTTCATCCAGCACGTACTCCCAGTAACCTGCAAATTCCCTCCTGGCGATAAGCTTGGCCTTGAGCGCATGCTTGCGGCCGCCGTGACCGGCCAGGACGACGTCGTCGCCGACGCGGCAGGAAGCGGCTTCGCCTCGTGAAAGCGCCGGCGCGTCCAGCCTGCCCAGGGGCTGCACCAATCCGAAGCCGGACGCCTGATCATAGGCGAGCGGATGGCCCGCGACCGCCGTGCCCTTGTTGGTGTTCAGCCAAAGGGTCGTCGCTTCGGTGATCAGGTAGCCGATGGTGAGCACGAGTCCATCGTCGCGGATGACGACACCGTTGCCGATTCGCTCGGTGCCGAGGATCCCGGCGGTAAACGCGTCCTCGGGAACCTCGGAGCGCAACAGCACCATCGAGTCGAGCGCCGCCTCCAGGTCGAAGCGCGACTCCTCGGGATTGGGCTGCATCTCGGGCGGAAACGCCCAGTTGCTCAGGTCAGCCATGGGATTTCCCGCAAAATTCTCGCCCTTCATTCTATGGCAGAGGCCGGTTTCGTGTCAGCTCCCGCGCGATAATTTCCCGGTACACTCTGCGCGTCGAGGACTGCCGTGAACATTCCAATCAGCATCGCAATGGCTTCCAATCCAAGGACCTGGCCGGTTTTCGACGGCAAGGTCAAGCCGGACGGGATCACGCTCATACCGAGCCCCGTGCATCCGTCGGAGCTCTTCTGGCGGCAGCTGCGCTTTGCCGATTTCGACGTATCGGAGATGTCGTTTTCCTCGCTGATCATGGCGAGATCGAAGGGCGATGACCGCTGGGTCGGTCTGCCGATTTTCACGACCCGAAAATTTTTTCATGCCGAGATCCTGGTGAGAAAGGATTCCGGGATCGATCGGCCCGGCGACCTGAAGGGGCGGCGCGTCGGCGTTCCCGAATACCAGCAGACGGCCGCGCTGTGGACGCGGGGCGTGCTCGAGCACGAGTTCGGCGTCGCGCCGAAGGACATGCAGTTCTGGATGGAGCGCGTTCCGTCCCACAGCCACCGCGGCGCGATCGGTTTCGCTCCGCCCCCGGGCGTGACGATCCACCAGATCCCGCCCGAGAAGAGCATCGGAAGCATGATGCTCTCGGGAGAGCTGGATGCCGCGATCCATTACATCGTCCACGCCAATCTCGTCGACCGCAGCACCGCCGACCTGTGGAACCACCCGGACGTGAAGCCGCTCTTTCCCGATCCGCTCGCCGAAGGCATCCGCTACTACCGCAAGACCGGCATTTTTCCGATCAACCACGGAATGGTGATCCGCAAGGAGATCGTAGAGAAACACCCCTGGGTCGTCCTGAATCTCTACAAGGCGTTCGAGCGCGCGAACGAAATCGCGAACCGCGAACGCATGGAGCACGCCGAGTATCACCGCGCCGCGGGGCTGCTTTCAGGCGACGCGAAAGACGCGCTGGGCGTTCAGCTCGTGCAGCACGGCATCAAGGCCAACCGCAAGGTGCTCGAAACCGCCGCGAGCTACTCGCACGAGCAGGGGCTGACCTCGCGTCCGGTGGCGCTGGAAGAGGTTTTTGCCGCGAGCGCGATGGAGCAGTGAGAGCCGGCCGCCGTCACTGCGCCGCGGCGTCCTTCCCGAGCAGCGCCTCGCGGAAACGGTGCCTGAGATGGGCGCCGTCCCGCGGCGGCAGGACGAGAGATGGAGCGTCGGGTTTTACCTTTACCTGAAAGAAGAGCGGACCCCTGCCCCGGTAGATGCCCGAGCGCACGGCCGCAATCCCGGCGTTCCCGCGGACGATGCGGGAATCGGCGAAGCCGCACGCGCGGGCGACCGCCGCGAGATCGACGCCGTAAGCGGTATGCGTTTTCTGCATGCCGGTTTCACCGTAGCGCTCGTTATCGAGCACCACGATGGCGAGGTTCCCCGGGCGCTGCACGCCGATGGAGGCGAGGCTCCCCAGGCCCATCAGCATCTCGCCATCCCCGGTGACGACGAGCACGCGGCGCGTGGGCTGCGCGAGCGCAAGGCCCAGACCGATCATGCACGCCGAGCCCATCGCGCCCCACAGTGGAAACGTGAGCGGGTGATCGCCCGCGGCCGTGCAATCCCATGCGGCCGCTCCGAGCCCGGCGACGACCAGCAGCGCGCCGCGCCGCTCGAGGAGCGCAGCCACGACCTCGCGCCGATTGAGCGCATTCACCGCTTTTCCTCGAAGGATTTCACGCCAATCAGCTCCTGCGAGATGAGGAGCGCCACCGCGCTTTGTTCTTCGAAAGCGGCCTTCGCCGCGGCGTTGGCAGCCGCGCTCGCCTCTTCGGCGCGCTCCAGGCGCAGCGTGCGCACGCCGGCGAGGCGCAGCGCTTCCGGCGTCGCCTGACCCATGGGGACCTGCCAGGGATTGCGCTCGCCCGTTTCGCCGCGCATGGTGACCAGCATCAGCAGCGGAAAGCCGCAGTTCGACGCAAGGCTCAGCGCATTGATGCAATTGCCCACCCCGCTCGACTGCATGAGAAGCGCGCTGCGCTCACCGCCCAGCCACGCGCCCGCCGCCAGACCGATGCCTTCCTCTTCGGTCGTGAGCGGCACGGCCGCCATGCCCTTGTCCGCGTGGCAGAGCTCGATCAGGCGCTTGTGGCCTGCATCGGGCACATAAGACACCTGCCGCACGCGCTGCGCCTTGAGCGCGCGATGAATCGCCGCGGGCCAGTCGACGGCCTCGGCGGACGACGATTTTGATATTTTCCCCTGCACTATTCGCCCTGTATGATTGCAGGCTTCCCCCGAACACCCCATCACCTGCAAGGAGGAACGGACATGAAACTCTACTACCACCCCGTCTCCACGACCAGCCGCCCCGTGTGGCTGTTCATCGCCGAGAACGGCATCGATTGCGAGCTGAAAGTCGTCGACCTGATGAAGGGCGAGCACTACCAGCCGGAATACGTTGCGATCAACCCGAACCGCATGGTGCCGGTGCTGGAGGACGGCGATTTCCGCCTGACCGAGAGCTCGGCGATCCTCAAGTACCTCGCGGAGAAAACCGGCTCTCCGGCGTATCCGAAAGAGCTGCGCTCACGCGCGAAAGTAAACGAGATGATGGACTGGATCAATACGCAGGTCTGCCGCGAGCTCGCCTACGGACTGGTCTACCCGCAGATCTTCCCCACCCACAAGAGGCGCAGCGACGAGGCGCACGCCGGCACGATCGCCTGGGGCAAGGAAAAGGCCCAAGCGTGGCTGAAAGTCCTCGATGAAAACCTGCTCGGACCGAAAAAGAAATTCCTGTGCGGCGATCAGATCACCATCGCGGATTATTTCGGCGGTCCGTTCGTCGCCCTCGGCGAGATCGTCCGTTGCAACTACTCGGCGTATCCCAACGTGAAACGCTGGCTGGATCGGATGAAAGCGCTGAAGAGCTGGAGCAAGGTGCACGAGGTCTTCCACGGATTCGCCGCGTCGCTCAAGGACAAAACCTTCGAGGCGGTTTGACACGCAGCGGGTGTAAGACCCGCGTGGCGGGCGGCGCGCGCTACCAGCGCTGGCGATGCCGGTACCACGGTTGATTCTTGGGTTTCTTCTTGTCCGGCTTGGCTTCCTGGGCTTCCGGGGCAGCGGCCTGGTCGGGGCTTGAGCTTACGGGAGACGGCCCAGGCGCCTGCTTCCGCGCGCGCTCCTTCGACGCGGAGGGCTTCTTCGGAGCCGATTTCGTGGGCTTCTCGGGCTCCCGATGTAACATCTTTTTTAGACCGCCAAGGATCGATTTGGAAAGCTTCTCGGCCATGACTGATTCGATCGGGGGTTGAGCGACGCCATTCTATTACATCGTTCGAAGCGCGGCCCGCCCGGGCCGCGGCAGGAGGGATAGCCCGGCGGCTCGACTATCCGGCAAGAATTCCCGTGGACCGGCCCTTCAGAAGGTAGTAGTGCCACATCTTCGAGATCACCTTCGGCTGCCACACCTGCTTTTGCGCGCGGCGCAGCGCGTCGCCCTTCATGGCTTTGGGCGTTCCGATCGCGCTCGCGCGGTACTGGAGCACGGCATTGTCCTCTAGGAGGATAGCCGCGACGAAGGCTTCCTCGATACTCCCGCCGACGATCACTGCGCCGTGCCCCTGCAGGAGCACGGCGAGGTTTTGTCCAAGCGCGCGGGCGACCACATCGCCTTGTTCGCGGCGCTGAATCAGCGTCGCGTCGGAGCACACCGGCACCGTTCCGCCGAACGGCGAGCCCATCACGCCGACCGGACGAAGCGGCGTCCCGGCGATGCTGAAGAGCGTCGCGGTAGGAAGGTGCAGGTGCAGAACCGCCATCGCATCGGCCCGCGCCCGGAACACGCCCGTGAAGATCGGCGTCTCGCTCGGCGGGTTGTTTTCGCCTTCGATCTTCGTTCCCTCGGGATCTACCACGACGAAATCGCCGGCGGTCATGATTCCCGGATGGCGCCCGGGGGTGCCGCGCATTTCGCGCGGGTTGAGCAGGAGATTCCCGGTTTCCGGAATGCGCGCTCCGGCGAGCCCGGCGTGGTCCATGAGTCCTTCCATGAAGAGCAGCCGGCAGGCGGTTGCAAGTTTTTCGCGAAGCTCCGTGGTGCCTTGCATCGGTTTTTCCCTCGTGTCGGCGCCGCCTAGAAGCGAAGCCTCGTCAAATCATGTAAAAGAGGCATACAGGGGCTCATGGCTACGTACGCGATCGGTGATGTTCAGGGCAGTTTCGACGAGCTGCAGGCCTTGCTTGGGACCTTCGGGTTCGATCGCGCGAAAGACAGCTTATGGTTCGTGGGCGACCTCGTCAACCGCGGCCCGGCCTCGCTTGCCACGTTGCGCTTCGTGCGCGATCTGGGGGATCGCGCGTTGAGCGTGCTCGGCAACCACGATCTGCATCTGCTGGCGCTTGCTCAGGGCTCGGTCAAGGCCCGCGAAGACGACACGCTCGGGGACGTGATCGCGGCGCCCGACCGCGACGGCTTGCTCGACTGGTTGCGGCACCGGCCGATGGCGCACGTCGCCGCAAACTACGTGCTGGTCCACGCGGGGCTCCTGCCGCAATGGGACGTCGCCACGGCGAAAGCGCTCGCCGGGGAAGTCGAGGCGGAGCTGCGCGGGCCCGGGCACAAGGAGTTTCTCGCGCAGCTTTACGGTTCGCGCCCGGACCGCTGGAACAATGAGCTGCGCGGGATCGACCGGCTGCGCGTCATCGTCAACGCGATGACCCGCCTGCGCTTCTGCACTCCCGAAGGCGTCATGGAGTTCCACACCAAAGGCGAAACGGCCGAAGCGCCCGCAGGCTACCTTCCATGGTTCGACGTGCCCGGCAGGAAAAGCGCCGATCGCACCCTGGTATGCGGCCACTGGTCGGCGCTCGGTTTGCGCATTGCGCCCAACCTCCTCGCCCTCGACTCGGGTTGCGTCTGGGGCGGAAAGCTCAGCGCGGTTCGTCTGGAGGACCGGCGTCTGTACCAGGTCTCTTGTGCGGCGGATGCTGCGCGCGTGAAGTCCCCTGCGGGGCGGGCACACCCAGGGCTCCGGCGATAGCGGCCTCCGCTTTTTCTGCAAGAGAGCGCCGGGTCTGCGCTTTCATGGAGATCGGCGCGAGAAAATTGAACTCCGCGACCATGTGACGCGTCGAGACGATGGTCCAGACCGATTCGAGGAGCGAGGTATCGCCGACGTAGCCGGCGGCGTCGGTGTGCCGGCCGGCGGCATCGAGATAGCGCAGCGCCACCGGCTGCAGCGTGGCCGCGGCGTCCAGTGCCGGCTGGAATAGCGCCGAGTGGAAGCGCTCGAGGCTTCGCCCGAAGGTCGTGATTCCCTCGGGAAAGACCGCAATCAGCGTGCCGCGCTCGAGCTCAGCGGCGATTATCCGGCGGGTGCGTCGCACCTCGGAGCGCTTGCCGCGCTCGATGTACAGCGTGCCGACCAGCGTGCTCAACCAACCTACCATCGGCCAGTTGCGGATTTCCGATTTGGCGATGAAAGTCGCGGGGAACCTTGCGTCGACGACGAAGATGTCGATCCAGGAAATGTGATTGAGCACCAGCATGCAGCGACCGGGGAGCTCTTTCGGTGCGTTCTTTTCGCGTACGGACACGGCGAGGATGGAGAGCAGCGTGTTCGACCAACGGCGCTTTTCCACTTCTCTTTGCGCTTCGGAAAGTTTCGGGTAGCGCAGCCACGCGATGGCGAGGCCGCGCAACAGATGAAGCGCGAGCCTTGTCAGGCGGACCAGGCGAAGCGGAAGCGAAGTGCGGTTTGACGCCTTCAAAAATCGGACCCGAAATTTCGGCGGAACAGGCGCTTGATTTCATCGAGGCTCATGGAATGATTCTGGCCGCCACGCGACGCGATCTTGATCGAGCCCATCAACGACGCGAGTCTGCCGGTCTTCGGCCAGTCGAAGCCCGCGGCGACACCGTAAAGAAGGCCCGCGCGGTAGGCGTCGCCGCAACCGGTGGGATCCACCACTTCGGCTGCCTTGACGCAAGGAATCTCGATCCGTTGGCCGTCGGCATAGATGATCGACCCCTCCGCACCGCGGGTAAGCACGAGTGCCCTGAGTTTTTTCGCGATTTCCTCGAGCTTGCGGCCGGTACGCTCCTCGAGCATCCGGCCTTCGTAATCGTTGACGGCCACGTAGGTCGCTTGCTCCACGAAAGCAAGCAGCTCTTCGCCCGAGAACATCGGCAGTCCCTGGCCGGGGTCGAACATGAACGGGATGCCGAGCGCGGCAAGCTCGCGCGCGTGCTGCAGCATGCCTTCGCGTCCGTCGGGCGCGACGATCGCGAGACGCGCATCCAACTCCCCCGTAATGTTGTTCAAATGCGAGTAATTCATCGCCCCCGGATGAAAAGCGGTGATCTGATTGTCGTCGAGATCGGTCGTGATGAATGCCTGCGCGGTGAGAGTGCCGGGTACCCGGCGCACGAAATCAAGCTCGATGCCCAGCCGCTCGAGCCGCTCGAAATACGGCGGCGAATCGTCTCCCACCGTGGCCATGACCAGCGGGTCGGAACCCAGGAGCTTCAGGTTGTAGGCTATGTTGCCGGCGCAACCGCCGAACTCGCGCCGTAGCTCGGGAACGAGGAACGCCACGTTCAATATGTGGATCTGTTCGGGCAGGATGTGCTCCCGGAAGCGGCCCTGGAAC
>Ga0137463_1000445_pt1 | contig 14350 bp, 17 predicted proteins | sample EasRivERMGT800_2_FD_102333 | JGI IMG/M metagenome (GOLD analysis project Ga0137463, IMG submission 102333) | Soil microbial communities from meander-bound floodplain in the East River, Colorado, USA - East River MetaG ERMGT800_2 | ecosystem: Environmental > Terrestrial > Soil > Floodplain ...
AAGTTTAATAGTTCAAAGTTACCATTTCCTATCAATCAGGCATTACTTCGATTTCACTGGTGGTATGTTGATTATAAATTAGCGATTGCCACAAAGCTATTGAAGGTGGGGTGTTTTATCCTTTGCGTCTTAGTGCCTTTGTGGCAAAACGGATTTAACTTAACCCTGGCATAGAATAATTCAAATGAGTGTATGAAATGGTTGGATAAAATGAATCATGTATCTTTCTTACTTAATAATTTTTATCCCATTCATTTTTTGATTATGTTTTTAAATCTCCGTTATTATTTCTTATTTGTTTTCCTTCTGCCCTTTAGCGGTTTTGCTCAAACTATCACGCGGCTTGATAATAGTAAAATCGGTGCCGCTCAGCTCGATGAAAAAGTTAAACAACTTTTGAAAGATGGAAATGTCCATGGCCTTGCCATAACTGTTTTTAATAAAAATAATATAGTCTATAAAAAAACATTCGGCTATAAACGTTTCGATACAAAGGAACCTTTGCAAACAAATACCAATTTCTATGGCGCCTCATTAAGCAAAGCAGTTTTTGCCGTGCTGGTGATGAAACTTGTTGAGGAAGCTGCAATTGAACTGGATAAACCATTGCAGGATTATTTAGCAAAACCAATTTATGAATACGGAAAAGGTACAAGCTGGAATCAAGACTACACAGACTTAAAGGAAGATTCGCTCTATAAAAAAATAACTGCAAGAATGTGTCTGGACCATACAACAGGCTTCTCTAACTGGCGCTGGGATGAACCAGATCAAAAATTACGTGTACGATTTCAACCTGGTTCCGTCTACAGTTATTCCGGTGAAGGATTATGCTACCTGCAATTTGTAATTGAAAAACTAACCGGCAAACCGCTTGAGCAATTAATGGAAGAAAAGATATTTCATCCTCTCCAGATGAATACCTCAGCGTATACATGGCAATCCCGTTTTGAAAAAAATTATTGTTTTGGTCATGACACAAACGGTAAAGTCCTGGAAAAAGATAAGGACAATGCTCCCCGCAGTGCCAGCACTCTTGAAACAACTCCCGATGACTATAGTTTATTTTTAAAAGCTGTATTGCAAAAGAAAATTTTGAAACCAGCTTTTTATAAAATCATGTTTGCTCCCCAGCTAAGGCTTCGGTCAAAAGTACAAATGCAGCCGCGGGTCTGGCTTGATACAACAAATACTGACAATGATAATATTAAACTCAGTTATGGATTGGGTTGGGGAATTTTGCAAACTCCTTATGGTTTTGGCGCTTTTAAAGAAGGTCATGGAGATGGGTTTCAGCATTATTCTATAATTTTTCCAGCTAAGCAAACCGGTATTTTAATTATGACCAACAGCGATAATGGTGAAAGTATTTTTAAAGAATTGCTTGAGTTTGCCATTGGAGATAAATTCACTCCCTGGCGCTGGCAGCAGTATATTCCTTACGATCAGAAAAAATGAGAGTCCCTCAATGATAAATAATTATATAATGAATATGCAAGATGTGATAATTATTTCTGGCTATTATACTTCCCAATCAATTTTATTATTTATTCATATTTATATAATCAAACACTAAATTACAAAGAGCATTTATTCCTGTTTTAAACCCGCTTTCATCGATAAAAAACTCAGCAGTGTGATGAGGTGCAGATATTTTCTTGTCTTTCCCCTTTGGTAAACCGCCAATGTAGAAATACAAGCTCGGAACTTTTTGTGCAAAATGTGAAAAATCTTCTGCTCCTGTTTCAGCAGGCACTAAAATCACATTTTGTGTGCCTGCGGTTTTTTGTAATGAAGGCAACATCATTGCGGTAAGTTTTTCATCATTAACCATAACAGGATGATGACCAGTATAAGGCAATTCTACTAAGGCAGAAGCCCCTTCACCTTCAGCCGTTTTTTCTGCAATCATTTTGAGACGGTTATATACCATCTCTTCATCTGCGTTGCTTAATGTTCTTACTGTTCCTATCATTTCTACTTGCTCCGGAATAATATTGAAGCGATTTCCGCCATGAATAGAACCAATACTGACTACGGCAGGATTTTCCGTAACGTTTACATTTCGGCTCACAATGGTCTGCAGACTGTTAATGATTTGGGCAGATACTACAATAGGGTCCACACCCGACCAGGGTTCAGCGCCGTGGGTTCCCTTGCCTTTTACTATAATTCTAAAATCAACCGCAGCGGCAAAAAAACCACCTGGTCGATAAGTAATTTTGCCGACTTCCACCTGAGCATTCATGTGCAAGGCAAACATTACATCCACTTTTGGGTTTTCCAAAACCCCTTCTTCTATCATCAGTTCAGCACCACCTTTTTCACCTTTTGGTGGGCTTTCTTCCGCCGGCTGAAAAATAAATTTCACCGTTCCGTTCAGGTCTTTTTTCATGCCCGCCAGTATTTCTGCCACACCCATCAGTATGGCTACATGAGCATCATGTCCACAGGCATGCATTATACCAGTTTCTTGTCCATTGTAGATCCCTTTTGCAATTGATGCAAATGGCACCTGTGTTTTTTCAGTTATCGGCAAAGCATCCATGTCGGCCCGTAAGCCAATTACAGGGCCAGGTTTATCGCCTTTTAATATACCCACTACACCTGTTACTGCAACATTAATTTTTACGTCCATACCCAATGATCGCAGGTGTTTGGCAATAAGTGCGGCAGTTCGCACTTCCCTGTTTCCTAATTCGGGATTTTGATGAATGTCTTCACGCCATTGTATTACCTTTTTTTCAATTTTGCCGGCACTGATACCGATGGCTTTTCGACAATCATCTTTTTGCCCAAAAACAGTATTGCAGGAAAGAAATAGAATGAGAAAAAATATTTGTTTCATTTTAAATATATTTCTTGTTAAGTAATTATTTGTGTAAAATAGTTTTATTCGATTTTTAAGGTACCATCAAAATCTTACCCGTACTCTGTCTTCCTTCCATATAATCATGCGCTTTTTTGCCTTCTGAAAGTTTGAAAATTGTTGGCGGAGAAATCTTTATTTTTCCATCAATAATCCAATCAAAGAATTGTTTGGACCTTTTTAGTCTTTCCTCTCTTGAGGTAAGATAGTTCCACAAATCGCCACCGGTAATTGTTATAGAATGTGCTATAATCGATAATGGATTTCCCAATTCTAATTTGCCGCCGGCAAGGCCAAAAAATACTACCTGGCCCAGAATTTTTGTTACTGCAAGGCTGTTTTCCATTGTACTTCCTATACTTTCGTACACAACATCTGCACCATTGGGACATATCTCTAAAATTTTTGCCTTCCAGTCCTCGCTATATAAAAAAACTGCATCCGCAGAAAGTGATAGTGCTAATTCTTTTTTGCTTTCTGAGGATGCTAAACCAATCACTTTTGCACCTAACATCTTACATATTTGTATGAGGAGCTGCCCTACCCCACCCGCTGCCGCATGAATGACTGCAGTTTCACCTGATTTTATTTTATGACAGTCAGCAGTTAAATAATGAGCAGTAAGGCCCTGCAACATTATTGAAGCTGCGGTTTCAAAACTAATTTCATCAGGCAGGGGAATGGCATTTTCCAGGGGAACTGCAACCAGCTCTGCATTGGCGAATGGAACATCAGCAAAAGCAACTCTGTCACCAGGTTTAAATTCAGGATGGTTATTGCTGTCCTTTACTATTCCTGCTCCTTCAAAGCCATTAATGTAAGGCGAATTACCTCTCATTGGAGAAACTCCGTTTCTCCGCATGAGGTCGGCAAAGTTTAATCCAATGGTTTTCATCTCTACTAATATCTCTCCATTTTTTAGAACAGGATCCTTTACTTCTTTGTATTTAAGTACATTGGAATTTCCAAATGTGGATAATGTTAATGCTTTCACTGTTTATCTTTTAAAATTATTTACTGAGGTCTATTGGAAATGTAAGAGAAAACAAAAAGCCGTCTTTTAATGCATAGCCAGGTCTTGCTTTAGTGAGATAGCTTTGATAAGTAATAGTTGGCTGAACAGAGAACCTGTCAGTAATTTTTAACTTTGGTAGATTCACGGCAATTGCAGCAGAAGCAGTCAGATCTTTTGTATCAAATACAACTCTTTGATGAAGACAAAAATCAAACCTGAATTTTTTGACTGTATATAAAAGCAGTAATCTGTTGATCAATTTTGGCTGAATAGTTAAATCGCCAAATAGCATTGTATTTTCAAGCCGGAGTTTTTTGTTTATATCCCAATGCTGGGATAAAGCTCCAAAATAATCTGATTCACCTTTATCCTTAAAACTATTTGTTTGCGAAAAAAGATAGCCAAAATACACTCCCAAAGTCAGAGAACTGCTTAAAGGAAATTTTTTGAACGCTGCGGGCTGAAAATAATTGATATATGATTTATTGTCCACTAAATCGAAAGATTGGAATAAGAAAAACCCATAGTTGTTTTTTTCAAAAGCAACTGTAAAATCGAAATTTGCATGGTGATTAAGCAACGCACCGGTAAAGGGGAAATATCCGGCAGAATTAAGCCGGGGAGATATTGTCAGGGTATATAGCTTCGCAGAATCAGTCTTTGTTTGCCCCTGGGAGTTTATAGCGATTGAAAATAATAAACTGATAGTTAATAAAGATCGCATCATTGAATTTATGTTTGATGTTTGTTGAAAAGAGAAAGAATTATTTGTATTGATTCATTCTCTTTTCTTAAATTTTGACCAAATGCATTATGTATTAGTCCCGTTATTTAGAATTCTGATTCGAACTAAAAGAATCTCTGAACATCTTCCAGCCACCAGGAGTTTTTTTCCAAAGAACCAAAAATTTGCCATTATCAAATAATTCACCTTTTTCATTGAGCGATTGCCATGTACCCTCTTCTGTGGCGTATTCTACACCATCACCATATACTGCCGTGGTAATAAACTTGCCGCCTCTCAGACCATAATCATCGTATGCTGCTCTAAAGAATTTTGCAGCCTCTTCATGTCCGCAGGCTTGCGGGGCATCAGGAGCCATGATACAAGCATCCCTGGCGTACCTGTCAATAAAGATGGAAGAATCATTTTCTACAAATGACTCAAAGTAAATGGCATTGCTTACGGCAATTGCCTTTTTAGCTTCTTCGAGATTTGAATTCGCAGTTGTGTTTGTATTGCTGCTATTACAATTGGTAAGCAGAAGAGTCAAACTCAGCAATAGTATTGCTTCAACATAGCCGCTTTCTTTCATGAGAAATATTTTTTTATTTTTTAAAAATTTAGAAGTATTCTATTGATAATAAAATCAACTATAAAATCTTTTGGAATTGGGCTCAATTAAAGAGACAGGAAAAATTATTGTCCTGCAATATTGCATCAACGGCTTCATCTGCTTTTTTGTTGATGTAAGAATTTACAAATGGGCCCATGCTGATTCTCTTTACACCCAGGGATTTTAATTCCTCAAAATCCGGAAGTCCAGGCATGCACATAACATTGATAGGAAGATTTGTAGCATCCACCACTTCTTTAATGTCATTTTTATCGGTAATACAAGGAACAAAAATTCCATGAGCGCCTGAGTCCTCATAACTCTTAATTCTCGCAAGTGTGTCGACAAGTGCGGTCGGCATACCCAATAAAAACCCATCAGTCCTGATATTTAAAAACATTTTTAAATTATTCCTGCTGATGTGTTCCGCTATTGCTGAAAGAATTTTTTGAAATTTCGCTATAGGTTGTAATTGACGTGCAGTACCGCTAATAGTGTCTTCCAGGTTTATTCCAATTACACCGGCATCATGCAATTTTTCTATATTCTCTATTATACCGGCAATTGATCTGCTATAACCTCCTTCCATGTCAACTGAAAAAGGTATATCTACTACTTCAACCACTCTTTTAGCCAATTGCAGAACCATTTCAAATGGTAGTTTTTCTCCATCTTCATAGCCAAGTGATTTAGCTACTGCCTGGCTGGATGTGCCAATCGCTTTATAGCCTTTTAGCTCAAATATCTTTGCGCTATTCACATCCCAGATATTTCCTAACAGAAGCGGTGTTGAATTTTGATGAAGTTGTGAAAATGTTTCAAAAGAGTTCATACAATAAAAGTTTATATTTTGCTTTAATAATTTTTAGCAAAGCTATTATAGCAATAAACCTTAAAATTGTACAATTCGGAACAGTCCCAATTATTGTAAGAATAATTGGTTAACGGGGAATTTATTTTCCAAATAAGCAGAGGGTGTAATTCCGGTAAATGATTTAAAATCCCGTATAAAATGTGATTGATCAAAATAGCCGCAGTCGTACGCAATAGACGTTAAAGATTCGTCATTTTTGGTAATGAGTTTGAGACTGAGTTGGAAGCGGTTTATTTTATTGAGTGATTTCGGAGAAAGGCCTGTATATTGATAAACTAACTTGTGAAGATAGCGCGGCGTAATACCATGTTGCAGAGCTATGTTGCTGATACTTGAATCACTAAATACAGATTTCATTCTGTTTAGAATTTGGCCTACCTTATTTATTTTTAAAGAATAGTCTTCATTTAAACCTAATTGGTACAATAAGAAATTTTCAATTAACTCTATTCTTGTTTTCAACTCTGGTGTTTCTAAAAGTCTTGCATGCAAAATTTTAATTGATGCGCCGAATAAATCAGCTGCGTCTGAAACCTGGTTGTTCAGCAAGTTTATATCCTCATTCAAAAAATAAGCTGCTGAATGGGGGAAAAACCGGATACCCAGCATGGTATGTTTTCCATTTGATTTTATGACCAATGGCTTTGTGATCTGGCCCCATAATTCAATTGATGGGGTCTTAAAGAATTTATTTTCAATCAATGATTCCCAGGTACCTTCTCCGAGATTAAAAATAATTTCCATTAAGCCACTTGGGAATACAGTATCCTCAAATTCAATGTCTGAATCGGATTCGAATATATAAAAACACTTAATGTAAGGTCTTAAGACTTCTGATGGGAGAATTTGTTGAAAATTCATAGTGCAAAAGTAACTTATTATATTGCCTTAGGAGGGAATTTGTGTTCCAATTATTGTGATTTTTTACTTGAATTGAAAGAATCTCTGAACATTTTCCAACCCGCGGCAGTTTTTTTCCAAAGTACCAGATATTTACCATCGTCAAGCATTACATTTTTTGCGTCAAAAAGATGATAGAAACCGACTTCTGTAACAAATTCCCCATCATCCCCAAATATGGCAATTGTGATAAACCTACCATTTCTTACGCCAAATTCGTAATAAGCTGTATTGAAAAAATCAAGTGGCGCATCCACACCACACAATGTTGGACTATTTGGGGACATAATCCAACAATCGTATGTATAGCGGTCAATAAATTTTGAAGATTCTCCTTTTTCGAAAGCCTGAAAATAAATTTCATTGCTTTTTGCTATTGCTATTCTTGCTTCCTCTAAACTGGATTTGACTTTTGCTTGCTGAGCATAACCATTAAAAAACAAAAATGAAGATGCAAATAATTGAATTACATAAAAAATTGTACTTCTTTTCATAATAAAAATGATTTTAAATTCCAAAATCTTTTACAAAACTAGAAAAGCCTTGAATTTTAAAATTGTATAAATCGGAACAAACGAGTTATAAGATTTGGAATCATGAATTCCCAAAAAAAAGACCCGTTAATATTACAGGTCTTCTGATTATTGCAGAGTATCGAAGTTCTTTTAAGCTACAAGATTGGCTTCAGCGCCAAATGCGTGGTCAATCAAAATTTTCCAGGTGCCATCAGCCTGCTGTTTCATTACCTCAATACCTTTCGCACTAACTTTTACTTCTTTGCCATCTGTAATATTCCATTCAGATCTGCCCACTGCAATGTTTCCGGTTTGCATACAATAAACCGTTTTAATTTCCATTTTCCCTTTAATTGATAAAATAGCTTTTATCGACTGTTCAAATTTTTCTTTACCAGATACAGGCTTTCCGGGCTCCGGTACAATAATGCCTGTAACATCATACATGCTCATTACTGTGGCTACATCTCCTGTGTTGAAAGCGGCTGCAAGTGTGGTGTGAGCATCTTCTGCTCTTTTGGGTAGATTCATTTTTTTTAGTTTTTATTTGTGATTAATTATTTGACTTTGGCAATACAAATAAACCGGTTGATTGGTGTAAGCCTTTAAACGTTGAAAATTTTGAAGACATGATTTTTCTATTTATAATGAACAAATTTGTTTTTCTGATACTACTTCCATATCAGCAACAAAATTATTCCAATAGAAAAACCTGGAATTGTACAAAACGGAACTAAGATATGCCACCATTTGTATTCAACTGTTCTGAAATCGGGTTGCTTTATATTCTTTAGTCAACCGATAAATTGCGTAAATACCGGGTATCATTGGCAGAACTGCTGTCCACATTCCTGCAAAATAATAATGTCCTGTGGTTTTGTAATAGTAGTTGGGCATATTGGTAACCTCTGTTCCGTTGATGGTTTGAGTGATGCTGCTCAAATTTGCTGGTTCAATGTGAGGTTGTAAAAGAGGAAAAATAAAATGAGTAAATTCTGCAACGCCAGGACCAATAAAAATAAACCAGGCAATGAAACCAGCAATGGGAATCCGGTAATACAAACCAAGTGTGGTGAGTGTATAAATGGTGGGGCCCACAATAGCAAAAACCAACAGAAAACTTTTTTCACTCCACGGAATATTAAAAAGTCGGCTCATGGCAGGTCCAAAACCTGTGAGATATTCTTCACCGATATGAATTTGCAAAGCGGCAACAGTCAAAACAAAAAGCGGCAAAATAATTTTCGGGTCTGTAGGATTTTTGAGATAAGTAAGATACCAAAAGAAAAATGCGACGATTGCCGAACCTCCAATAATAATTACCGGTGGAAGTCCGATCTTTATATAACCCATAGTTGGCACAATAGTGCAAAAAGCTATTGCTATAATTAAGCTGATTATTTGTAAAGGTTTGCTTGCCTGCATAGCTGAATAATTTTTATTTTAAATTTAATTGCGAAAAGTTTTTTCATACGAGGAGAAGTGATTTTTTTTCCGAAAGCTATTTTACGGATTGAATTCTATTTAGTTTATGAAAGTAAATGTTCGAAACAGCCAATATTATTAAGAATCCCATTGGCTCTATTACATTTAAAACAGGATCTCCCGTACTAAAATGTGCTACAGAAGCGGAAATCAGTACAATGCCAAAACCTGCATAAGCCCATTCTTTGATTCTTGCAGGAATTCGGGGAATAAGTAAAACTATTAAGCCCAATATTTTGGCTATGACGAGTTCAGTCCTGAAATAGGCTGGAAATCCAAGGTGCTTCCATAAAGGAGTATATATTTTATATATGCTAAACACCATAATTAGAATAATAACTCCCGCTGTTACCCAATAAATTATTTTATTCTTTTTCATTTAATCTTATTTATGTACGATTATTTAAAAGAAACCGGTGCGAGCACGTTTTGAAAATACCCCGAGGTCTTAATTAAAATGCCGCCTGGTTTTTCTGAGTTTGTATATAAGCTTTGAAAATAAAGGTTAAACCTATTGCAGCAAAAGCCATCCTGAAAACACTTAAAATGTTAAAAAGAATGACCTTGCCCGGAATTATATCAGCATATTTTTCCAGGTTGCCGAAACGCATTTTAAAATTGATTTGTGTCAGGATATAAATTGTCAATGCTAATGATGCTATTTGAAATATACTTGCCCATTTTAATCGTTTTTTGAGTTCTGCTTTTTGTTTTGCTGCCCTGGAATACAAAACCACCAGGGTAATTGTAGCCAGATATACCCACGGAACATAATAGATAACCGGGCTTATGATGGAAGTGAAGTTTTTCCAAAAAAGCATTCTCTCCACAGAGACATCCAACAGTTTTGGTCCATAAACAACTCCTTCGTAAAGGATGCCAAAAAAACCAAGTGCAATACCGAAAAGAGAAAATAATAACAGGTTGTTGAATAATTTGCTTTTCATTTTTGTTTATTTTTTAAATTTTGTAAATTTCTTAGTAAGCAACTTCAACAGTGGTCTTATAAATCGCCTCATTTGTTATGTTACTAATGATAAAATGTGCAAGGTCAGCTCTTGAAATGCTAAAACCACCTTTTAAAAAACCGTTGATAGCTGAACGGTAAATACCCGTGAATGGAGCGTTTGTAAGCCGGGGGGGACGCATAATTGTCCAATTCTGACAGCTCTCTTTTATTATTTTTTCCATTCTTTCCAGGTCTGCATACATGTTTTTCAAAAGCCTTTGTAATATGGACTTCGTTGCGAACCTCATAAAAAAAGAGTGAGCAGGATTGACCTCAAGACCTGAGGCTGATATGAAAAAAACCCGGGTTGTTCCTGTATTCATCAAAACATTTAAAAGATTTTTATTCCCCTGAGAATATAGCGTTGTTTCTTTTAAAGAAGATTTGCCTATTGCAGATATAACTGCATCCTTGTTTCGCAGGTAACTTTCTAATGTTTCAGGCTTCATAATGTCACCTTTTACTACTGTAAGATTTTGATGTGTAAATGTTAAGTTAGCGGGATTGCGTAAAATGGCTGTAACACAATGACCTTGTTTTAAAGCCATTTCAACAACCTGGCGACCTATGCCGCCATTTGCCCCCAAAACTGCTATATCATAGTTGGGCAATGTTTTTTCGTTTTTCATTTTATTGAATGTTTAGATTTAATTTTTGGCATTTTTTTCAGTAAAGACAGTATTGCATTTTTGTTTATATACCTACTACAATCAGATACATAAGACAAGTTGCTGTTTGTTTTTGTGACAGGGCGGAAAAATTAAGCCCGGCATTTGCCGGGCTTAATGGGAATTAATGAAAACTAGTGTTTGTTCAGGCTAAATTTTTTTAATTTTATCAGTATTAGTCTGCACAAAAATATTAGAAATTTTATCATCAACTATTTCGAGTGACATTAAGCAGACAGGAACATCATTTGAAGATGTAACAACCGAAGGCACTCCATTTGCATACACAATTTTATTGGATACATTGGGAACATTGCTGTTAACTTTTTCAGTAATATTCAGAATAAATTTGGAAACATTATTTTTACCAATAATAGGCTTACGGCCTACAGAGAATTTCTGACTACCAAAACTTGTTGATTTTCCACCGCCATCGGCAATGAGTTCAATGTCATCTTTAAAAATCGAGAACAATCCTTCCATGTCGCCTTTTTTGACAGCACTAAGAAACTGCTGGAGTAATTTTTCGTGCATCTTGACATCCACTTTGAATCGTTGTTCTTTTCCGCCTAAATGTTTTTTTGCACGATTGAAAATCTGACGACAATTGTCTTCGGACTTTCCGGTGATGCCGGAAATCTCGGTGTAGTCGTAAGAGAATACTTCTTTTAGAAGAAACACTGCCCGTTCGGATGGCGTGAGTTTTTCAAGCAATACCATCATGCCGATTGAGAGTGAATAATAAAGATCAACGGCGTTGGAAGAATCTAACTGTTTTTCTTTCATCAGGGGTTCGGGTAGCCAAAGCCCGATATAATCTTCTCTTGCTTTCCTGGCAGTCTTGAGTTGATTTATAGAAAGATTGGTAATTATTTTAACAAGAAACGCTTTCGGGGTTTTTATTTCGTCAATATTAACAGCATCCCATTTGATGAAAGTTTCCTGCACCAAATCTTCAGCATCTTCAACGACACCCATCATATTGTAAGCAATGGTAAATAACAGATTCCGGTATTCGGAAAATATTTCTTCGTGGGTCATGTTTTCAGATTTGCGAATTAATTTTTTGAATGTAAACCGACTCGATTTCCTTCTGTGTCCTGAAACTGAGCAATGAAACCGCTACCATTATTAATGGGTGTTTTAGGCAAAAGAATTTTTCCTCCTGCTTCTTCAATTTTTGAAAGAGCAACAGAAAGATCCTCACCTGCATTGAGCAATACGGTTGTGCCATTTATATTGGGAACAAAGCCATTACCGCAGTAAAGTGCTCCTCCAACTGTCCCGGTTTCACGATGGTGAGGAAATAAAGCAACCTCAAAGCCCATTGCCTTTGTCTTTGTAAATTCTACAGAAAGAATGGAGCTGTAAAATTTTACTGCCCTCTCAAAATTTGTTACCGGAATCTGGAACCAGGAGATTGCATGTTTCATTTTGTATGTCATAATTTTTTTTGAGCTTACTACTTTATATTTCTAAACATATGACAGGAGGGGAGGATGGTTTGTGACAGGTCCTGGAAAAAAAACTCTATTCATGAATTAATTGTCTGATTCCCGATAAATACCTCTTTCCATAGTTATATCCGACTGCTGAAGAAATTCAGGAAGATTAAAATTTATGCGATTATACTCCTTCTGAATGGCTTCTTTTGCTCTATTTACAAAATCAATACTTTGCCAAACTGCAATGGTTATAATTACCAGGTTACCTTTTTCATCAGCTTGCTCATAAGCTTCATCTCTTATGAAACCAGGAAGCGTTCTAAGAAAGTTGCGGTTATAAGCTATTCTTTGAAGAAATTCCTTTTTTACATCAGCAGGAACAAAAAATTTATCAATAAACCGAACTGCTTCTTTCGTGCTCTTCCTGGCAATCGAGGAGATATCTGCCGGAAGCACTCCCAATTCCTGCAAAAAACCAAGACGATCAGTGAGAACCTGGGCAGTTATTATTTTATCTTTTTGCAATTTGAAAATTGCCATTCCCGTATTTTCGAATGTCTTTCCCGTTGGAAGCACATATTGGAATTTCCCTGTTTGAGTTCCATGCAATTTCCATTTCACCACAACTTTATCGCCTTCACTGATGAGTTCTTCAATTTTATATTCGAGGTCAGGGGCGGCTTCAATTAAAGCAAGAAAAGGTTCTGCAAATGCTTCCTGTCCTTTCTTACCTTTAAAGCCAATGAAATCATCTGCGATATAAATTTTAAGTAACCCCAGGTTCTTTTTATTAAGAGCATTTTCATAAAGACCCCGAATTATTTCCTTGTTTTTTAATGACTGACTATTTTCCATTTCTTGTCCTTTGTTTTTATTAATTACTGAATCTTTATTCCTGTTCTGTGAAAAGTTCCATATGCTTATTGATAAAAAAATACCAACAAGAAGGATTGATTTGCCTTTTAATTTCATAGATCGTTTTGAATTGAAAAGGCAAAATTAACCTTACATTAAAAGCTAGAATTGTAAAAAATCATTGATCTCACCAGAACTCGAAACTTCTGAAAAAGTCCGCCGGCGCCAGTCCTGTAAATAATTTAAAGTCTTTATTGAAATGTGATTGGTCAAAATATCCGGAATCCAATGCCAGATCAGTAAAGAGTTGAGCTTTTTGCCTATCCTTTATGATGGATTGTAAACGAACAATAGAGGAAAACTGTTTTGGGGATGTTCCAACAATCTTTCTGAACCTCTTTTCAAAAGCATCATTGCTGATATAAAGCGAATCGGCTAATTCCTTTATTCTAATGGTGCCTTTCGTCAAATAGACCTTTTCTATAGCCGTTGAAATTAGTTTATCGGGTTTAAAGTGGTACAGTTTTGTGATTAGAAATTGCTCTATTATCTCAATTCTTTGATCATCGTTTCGAGCTGCGGCTAATTGCTCTTCTATTATGGATATTTCTTTCTGCTTAACGAAATTTTCAAGCGAAACACTTTCCTCGAATAGTTCGTGAAGCGGTTCTTTAAAAAACGCTGTAGCTCCTGCTTCTTTAAACAGAACGACAATGGTTGATGTGTCTTTTAAATAATTAATTAGACGCACCGATTTTCTTAAACCTGAAATAGTTGCGCCTGGTAAACTGACCTTTGTTTCATCCGTTATGTAATTAACCTGCCCCTTAACACGGAAAGCAATTGCAATGGAGGTGTTCGGTAATACTCTGTTTACCATTTCATCATGGCTTTCAATAATTTTATAAGCCCCGATGTATGGTATCAATAATTCTGATGGTATATGATCACGAATATTCATTATTCCTTTTGTGAATAGTGTTACTCCACTTTTATAGCGAGCCGCCGTGTTTTATTTACCTTATTAAAACGAATTTAATTATTATTAGTTCAATGAGAACAAGAGGAAGTGGCTCAGTTTGGTTCTTTATATCATTCAAAATTTTCAAACTTACCCACTACCGAACAAAACGGATTGCGTTTGATAAGAAATATGCCGGTATATTCCGGTGCGTGCTTATACACCCATCTCATTATCAACGCATGACTTTAATTCGCTTGTTATCGTTTAGTGGCCGGGTTTAATTCTGAGTAATCACTACTTTTCCTATAGGCTGAACTTTCTTGTAATAATGAAAAGCGTCAATGGCCTCGTCAAATGAAAATACTCTGTCAATGACCGGTCGTAAATGATTCACGGCAATGGCGCGGTTCATAG
>Ga0137463_1000446_pt1 | contig 14283 bp, 12 predicted proteins | sample EasRivERMGT800_2_FD_102333 | JGI IMG/M metagenome (GOLD analysis project Ga0137463, IMG submission 102333) | Soil microbial communities from meander-bound floodplain in the East River, Colorado, USA - East River MetaG ERMGT800_2 | ecosystem: Environmental > Terrestrial > Soil > Floodplain ...
AGCTCCACCGCGGTCGGTGCAAGCTCGACGATGCGCTGCGGCGCTTCCATCGATTGCCGGAAGGTCCGGAAATGGCACACGCCCAGCGCCCTGAACCGGGGCAGGGGCGAGAGCTTCAGATGGATCTGCCTTGAATACGCGAGCGTGCCTTCGGAACCGACCAGGAGCTGCGCGAAGTTCCACTCGCTCGCGGGCCGCACCAAATCCAGGTTGTAGCCTTGCACGCGCCGCAGGACTTTGGGCCAACGCGATTCGATCTCCATGAATTCGCGCTCGGCGATGGCGCGCACCTTCTTCGCGAGCTCGACGTAGCGCGCTTCGCCGGGCAGCCGCGAAATATCGGCCGGCACCACGCCAAAGTGGTGCTCGCTCCCGTCGGCAAGCAAAACGTCGATACCAAGCACGTTGTGCACCATGTTTCCGTAGCGGATCGAGCGCGAACCGCAGGAGTTGTTGCCGGCCATGCCGCCGAGGGTCGCCTGCGCGCTGGTCGAGACGTCCACGGGAAACCACAATCCTTGCGGCCTGAGAGCGGCGTTGAGCGCATCCAGAACCACGCCCGGCTGCACCACCGCCGTCGCGCTTTCCTTGTCGAACGAGACGATGCGATTGAGATATTTCGAGTTGTCGATCACCAGGGCCGCGCCGACCGCCTGGCCGCACTGCGAGCTGCCGGCGCCGCGCGGCAGGATCGGGACGCCCTCCTCTGCGGCGATCTGCAGCGCGATGCGTACGTCCTGCTCGGTCTTCGGCACGACGACGCCCACCGGGTCGACCTGGTAGATCGAGGCGTCGGTGGAATAGCGGCCGCGGCTGGCGGCATCGAAGAGGACTTCGCCTTCGATCTCGCGCCGCAAGCGGGCCGCGAGCGCGCTATCGCCGGCGCGCGGATGAAATGAAACGGTGGAAACCGTCGAAGGCGCGCGGTCCATGCGTCACGCGGCTGCGGATTCCTTTTCGGCCTCGAGCATCGCCTGGAGCAAGGTCTCGGGCGGCTGCGCGCCTTCGACCACTATGCGGCCGTTGAAAATGAAAAACGGCACGCCTTGCACGCCCATGCGGCGCGCCTTTTCCTCTTCTTCGGACACGGCGCGGCGCAGTTCCTCGTCGGCAAGGCTGGCATTCGCCTCCTCGCGCTCGAGGCCCGCGCCGACCGCGATGCGCACCAGCGTCTCCGTGTCGGTGAGATCCAGGCCGTCGACAAAGAAAGCCTGCATCAGCGCCTCTTTCACCGCGCTTTGAACGCCGCGGCGGCGCGCCGACTCGATCAGCGCGTGGGCGGCGAGGGTGTTGGGCTGGCGCTCTATCCTGCCGAAGGCGAAGGCGATACCGAGCGGCTTGCCCGCCTGCACCAGTCGATCGTGGGCGCTGTAGCCGCGCGCACCGAATTTCTTCGCGATGTAGTCGGCGCGGGCGACGCCTTCGCGCGGCAGGTCCGGGTTCAGCTCGAAGGGATGGTAGGCGATCTGCGGCGCCGCGGCCGCGGGGTTGCGCGCGCGGTACAGATCGAGCGCGGCCTCCAGCCGGCGCTTGCCGATGAAACACCACGGGCAGACGACGTCGGAGACGATGTCGATGGTGAGGCTCATTAAAAAAGTCCTGTGCGAAGGCGCAAGTCGAGCAGAACATGATAACCGGGATGATCGCCGTGCTGCGCTTCCTCCAACGCCGCTATGGATTCGCGCTCGGGCGAGCCGGCTTGAGCGCGTGCAAATAGCTACTATACTTTAAATGGTAAGCCGCCCTGCCCGGGGCGCCTGATGACATACAAATATTGCGAACAGTTCGGCTTCGATGCCGATGGCCGAAGCCGCCGCCTGGCGCTGCTCGGCCTGGGCGAGGCGGATGTCGCCTGGGCGGAAACGCTCAATCGCCGCGTCATCGCCCCGAATGTCGAGTCCATCGTCGAGGCCTTCTACGACAGACTTCTCGCCCAGGACGAATTTGCCCGGATTCTCAATCGCGGCTTCGAACTCGATCACTTGAAGCGCACCCAGAGGCTTTATCTGCTCAGCCTGGGCCTACACTTCGACGAGGCCGCGTATTTCGAGGAACGGCTGCGAGTCGGGGTCATGCACGCGCGCGTGGGCGTGCCGCTCGGCCTGTACGCGAGTGCTTACGGCATGCTGCAGCAGCTGATCCTCGGTCACATCCCGCCGGAGATCAGGGCGGTGGACGCGGACTACCAGCCGCTGGTGGCGTTCCTTCTGAAAATTGCCGCTCTCGACATGTCGCTCGCGAGTGACACTTACCATCTCGCCAGGGTACAGGTGCTGGAAAGCTCGCTGCAGGTACTGCGTCGCTCCGGCAAGGAGCTGCGGCACAAGGTCCAGACCGACGCCCTTACAGGCGCCGCCAGTCACGACAAAGCCATTGCCACCCTGAAGCACGCGTTGCACGTCGCCCAACGCAACGACACGCCGCTGTGCATCGACATGGTCGATCTGGATCTCTTCAAGAACGTGAACGATACCCACGGCCATCTCGTCGGCGATGAAGTGCTGCGCGACGTGACCGCGCGCATGCGCTCGAGCGTCAGAGACTTCGATACCATCGGGCGCTACGGCGGCGAGGAGTTCATCATCATCCTGGAGAACGCGCCGCTCGCCACCGCGAGAAGCATCGCCGAGCGCGTTCGCCGGCACGTCGAGGAAAGCCCGATCAAGGTGAAGGAGCTGAAGATCCGGCTCACCCTCAGCCAGGGTTTGGCGGTGGCGCACAAGAAAGACGACGTCGAATCCTTCCTCAAGCGCGCCGATACCGCGTTGTATGCCGCCAAGGGCGCCGGGCGCAACTGCGTCAGGGTGGCGGAGGCGGACTCCACCGTCCCGTAGCGGGACTTTCGACGCCGCCTGGCCCGCGAGATAGAAGACGCGAGGCGAGCAGCTCGGGGCCCCGCCAGCGTTTCCGCCGCCTGACCGAAATCAATTGTGGCGACACCGCTTTTCGATTAACTTAGCCGTTTTCCATCATGCCGAGTTCGCCATGCCCCACCGCAGCGGACGCCATTTCCTGCAGATCCCCGGGCCGACCAACGTCCCGGACCGGGTGTTGCGCGCGATCGACAGCGCCACGATCGACCATCGCGGCCCCGAGTTCGGCAAGATGGGTCTGGAAATCCTCGAGGGCCTGAAGACCGTGTTCCAGACGAGGCAAGCCGTCGTGATCTACCCGGCCTCCGGGACGGGCGCCTGGGAGGCCGCGCTGGTCAACACGCTCTCCCCCGGCGACCTCGTGCTCATGTTCGAGACCGGTCACTTCGCGAGCCTGTGGAACAAGATGGCGGCGCGGCTCGGCATTTCCGTGGACCTCGTCCCCACCGACTGGCGCCGCGGCGTCGACCCGGCCGCGGTCGAAGCGAAACTGAAAGAAGACCGCGAGCACAAGATCAAGGCCGTGTGCGTCGTGCACAACGAAACTTCGACGGGCGCCACCAGCCGCATCGGCGCAATCCGCAAGGCGATCGACTCCGCAAAACACCCCGCGCTCTACATGGTCGACACGATTTCCTCGCTTGCCTCGATCGACTACCGCCACGACGAGTGGGGCGTGGACGTCACCGTCGCCGGATCGCAAAAGGGCCTGATGTTGCCGCCCGGCCTCTCCTTCAACTGCGTCGGCGAAAAAGCGCTCAGGGCCTCGGAGTCGGCCAGGCTGCCGCGTTCCTACTGGAGCTGGGACGAGATGCTTCCCAGCAACAAGACCGGCTTTTTCCCGTACACGCCCGCCACCAACCTGCTCTACGGCCTGCGCGAATCGCTGAAGATGCTCCGGGATGAAGGCTTGCCGAACGTATTTGCGCGACATGCGTGCCATGCGGAAGGCACGCGGCGCGCGGTGCGCGCCTGGGGCCTGGAGATCCTGTGCGCGGTGCCCGAGGAATACTCCAACTCGCTCACCGCGGTGATGCTGCCCGCGGGCCACGATGCCGACAGGCTGAGAAAAGTCATTCTCGACGCCTACGACATGTCGCTCGGCACCGGTCTGGGGAAACTCGCAGGAAAAGTATTTCGAATCGGACACCTCGGCGACTTCAACGATCTGATGCTCGCAGGGACGCTTGCCGGCGTGGAGATGGGCCTCGCGCTGGCGAACGTGCCGCACAAGAAAGGCGGCGTGCTCGCGGCCCTCGAGCACCTCGCCGAAAGCGCGCGCACCGCGCCGCGCAAAGCCGCTTAGTAGAACGACCCGCGGACGCCGCATCGAGCGGCCGATCCCTGCGGGACATCACCAAGAGGAGAAAGCACCATGCTGAACAGACTCGGGAAATTTGGCTTCTTTGTAAGCGCGCTGGTCGGTTTCACACTCGCCTCGGCCCCGGTTTCTGCTTGGGAGCCGACCAAGCCGGTCGAAATCGTCGTCGCCGCCGGCGCCGGCGGCGCGTCCGACCAAATGGCGCGGATGATGCAGGCGGCGATCCAGAAGAGCAAGCTCATGAACCAGCCGATGGTGGTGTCGCTCAAGGGCGGCGCATCGGGCGCCGAGGCGCTGATGTACATGAAGTCGGGGTCGGGCGACCCCCACAAGGTGCTGATCGCGTACTCGCTCATCTACATGCTGCCGCTTTCGGCGAAGATCCCGTTCAACTGGCGCGAACTCACGCCGGTCTCGGTGATCGCGCTCGACCAGTTCGTGCTCTGGGACAACACCACACTGCCCTACAAGAACGTGAAGGAATTCGTCGCGGCAGCGAAGGCCGCCAACCCGCCATTCAAGATGGGCGGCACTGGCTCCAAGCGCGAGGACCACGTGCTCACGGTCTTCATGGAGAAGAGGACCGGCGCCAAGTTTGCCTACCTGCCGTACAAGTCCGGCGGCGAGGCGGCGACACAGCTCGTGGGCAATCACACGCAGTCGAACGTGAACAATCCGTCGGAGAACCTCGAAGTCTGGCGCGCCGGGCAGGTGCGGGCCCTGTGCGTGTTCGACAAGGAGCGCATGCAGTACAAGGCCAAGGTCACCGACAAGCAGTCCTGGAACGACATCCCGACCTGCAAGGAGGAAGGCCTGGACGTGCAATACCTGATGCTCCGCGCCATGTTCCTGCCGGGAAAGGTGACCGCCGACCAGACGGCGTTCTACATCGATTTGTTCAGGAAGGTGACGCAGACCGCCGACTATAAGGACTACCTGGAGAAGCAGGCGCTGAAGCCGGTTTTCCTCACTGGAGCGGACATGCTCAAGTTCCTCGAAGAGGATGACACCCTCAACAAGAGCCTGATGACCGAGGCCGGGTTCGTCGCCAACTGATCGCGGCGCGAGGGCAGCGCCGCCGCTCCGCGCACCCGGGGAGCGGTGCCCGCGCAGCCGTCGACCAGGCCCCATGGCGGAATCCGAAAACGAAATCGTCGTCGAAGACCCGACCGCGCCGGCGGAGGACTCGCCGGCGATGGCGAGCACGCGCAGCGCCGACATCGCCGTGTCGCTCTCGCTGCTCGCATTCGCCGTGCTGATGGCCTGGGACAACTGGCGCACCGGCATGGGCTGGGCGCCCGACGGCCCGCGCGCGGGCTACTTCCCGTTCTACCTCTCGGTCATCCTCGGCGGCGCGAGCCTCTTCGGGCTGGTGAAGACCCTGCTCGACCGGGGCGGCGCGGGCGCAGGCTTCGTCACCCGCGCGCAACTCGTGCGCGTGATGCAGGTGTTCGTTCCGACGCTCGCGTTCTGCCTCCTCACGCAGTGGCTCGGCCTCTATGTCGCGAGCTTCATCCTGGTCGCCGGCTTCATGCGGATGATCGGGCGCATCGCGTGGTGGAAGTCGCTGCTTACCAGCTTCGTGTTCACCATTTCCATGTTCGTCACGTTTCAGCTGGCGTTCGACGTCATCATGCCCAAGGGGCCGCTCGAAGCCCTGTTCGGCTACTAGAGAGTAGCGGGTGGAAGCGCTCGGTCTTCTGCTCCACGGCTTTGAGGTACTGCTGACGTTCAAGACGCTGTCGCTGATGATGGTGGGGCTGGTACTCGGCATCTTCGTGGGCGTGCTGCCGGGCCTGGGCGGTCCGAACGGCGTGGCGATCCTGCTGCCGCTCACCTTCACCATGGATCCCACCTCGGCGATCGTGATGCTCTCGTGCATCTACTGGGGGGCCCTCTTCGGCGGAGCGATCACCTCGATCCTGTTCAACATTCCCGGCGAGGCCTGGTCGGTGGCGACCACCTTCGACGGCTATCCGATGGCGCAGCAGGGCAAGGCGGCCGAGGCGCTCACCGCAGCGTTTACCTCGTCGTTCATCGGGTCGCTCGTCGCCGTGCTGCTGATCACGTTCCTTGCCCCCGGCATCGCCTCGTTCGCGCTGCGCTTCGGGCCGCCGGAGTTCTTCGCCGTCTACTTCCTCACCTTCTGCTCCTTCGTCGGCCTGGGGCGCGAAGAGAAGCACAAGACGCTCATCTCGATGTCGCTCGGCCTCTTGCTCGCCGGCATCGGCATGGATACCGTTTCTGCGCAGCTGCGCATGACCTTCGGCTGGGAAGAACTCTTCCGCGGGATCAACTTCCTCGTCGCGGTGATCGGCCTCTTCGGCATCAGCGAGATCCTGCTGACCATGGAGGAGCGCCTGGCGCTGCGCGGCCACGCCGCCCGCATCAGCCTGCGCGTGGTGTGGAACGTATGGAAGGACATGCCGCGCTACTGGGTGACGCTCGCGCGCTCCTCGGCGATCGGCTGTTGGCTGGGCATCACCCCGGGCGGGGCGATCGCCGCCTCGTTCATGGGCTACAACCTGGCGAAGCGCTTCGCCAAGGACAAGGAAAGCTTCGGCAAAGGCCGCATCGAAGGCGTGTTCGCCCCGGAGACCGCGGCGCACGCCTCCGGTACCGCGGCGCTGCTGCCGATGCTCGCCCTGGGCATTCCCGGTTCCGGCACGGCGGCGATCCTGCTCGGCGGCCTGATGGTGTGGGGACTGAATCCGGGGCCGCTCTTGTTCGTCGAGCACAAGGACTTCGTCTGGGGCCTGATCGCCTCCATGTACCTCGGCAACGTGGTCGGGCTGGTGATCGTGCTCAGCACCGTGCCGATTTTCGCCTCGGTGCTGCGCGTGCCTTTCTCGGCCATCGCGCCGATGATCGTCGTGTCGTGCGCGGTGGGCGCCTACGCGATCCAGAACGCGATGTTCGACATCTGGCTGATGCTGGCGTTCGGCGTGCTCGGCTACGTGTTCAAGAAGATCGCGATTCCGCTCGCGCCGTTCACCCTCGCCCTGGTGCTCGGCAACCGCGCCGAGGACTCGTTCCGCCTGTCGATGATAGGCGCGGGCGGCGACATGCGCGTGTTCTGGTCGAACGGCCTGGTCGGCACGATCACGACGCTCGCGCTGGTGCTCCTGTTCTGGCCGCTGATTGGCGGCGCGTTCGGCCGGATGCGCGGCGCTCTCGTCAAGACGACAACATAGGGAACAGGTTATGTCCGGTGAAATCCTTCTCGCCCGCGCGGGCGATATCGCCACCATCACGCTCAGCAATCCGGGCAAACTGAACGCGCTCGGGCTCGGTTCGTGGAAGCGGCTGGGCGAAGCGATGCGCGAGCTCGACGCCGACAAACGCTTGCGCTGCGTCGTGATACGGGGCGCAGGCGAGAAGGCCTTTGCCGCAGGCGCGGACATCGCCGAATTCGAAACGACGCGCAAGAACGCAAAGCTCGCGAAAAAATACGGCGCGGTGCTCGAGAAGACGATGGGTGCGATCGCCGGGTGCCGGCATCCGATCGTAGCGATGATCCACGGCGTCTGCGTCGGAGGAGGCCTCGAGATCATCTCGCAGTGCGACCTGCGCATCTGCGGGACATCGAGCCGCTTCGGCATTCCGATCGCGAAGCTGGGGCTTGTCGTCGGCTACGGCGAGATGAAAGGGCTGATCGATCTCGTCGGCCGCGCCGTCGCGCTCGAGATCCTGCTCGAAGGGCGCGTGATCGGGGCCGAGGAAGCCAAAGACAAGGGCCTCGTTAACCGGGTCGTGCAAGACGACAAGGTCGAGGAAGAATCGCTCGCGGCGGCGCGGCGCATCGCCGACGGCGCGCCGCTGGTGGCGCGCTGGCACAAGAAATTCGCGCGGCGCCTCGCCCAGGCGCGCGCCCCCACCCAGACAGAGCGCAACGAGGCCTACGCGTGCTTCGATACCGAAGACTTTCGCGAAGGCATCAAGGCATTTCTTGCCAAGCGGAAGCCCGAGTTCAGGGGCGAGTAGTGCCGTGGCTCCGCACCCCCGCGAAAGTCGTTTGCGCAAGACGGCGAGAGACGTAGCGATCGTCGTTCTTGCCGCGGCCGCCGTACTGGGAGCTGGTCAAGCTTGCGCGAGCGGCGAAGGACGAGATCGAGAATAGGCCCTCGAGCGCCGATGCGCTCGAAGGGAGCGCTTTGCGCTGATCGACCTCAGACGACTTTCTTCCGAGACAGCGCCTGCATTTCCGCCTCGCTGTACCCCAGCTCGGAGAGGACTTCGGCGGTGTGCTCGCCCAGCTCGGGCGGCGCGGTCGCGAGGCTCGCCGGCGTGCGCGAGAGCTTCACCGCCTGGTTGACGACGCGGATCTCGCCGAGCTTCGCGCTCTTCACGCTCACCGCGGCGCCGATGTGCTTCACCTGCGGGTCCTCGAACATCTTGTCGATGGCGTAGATCGGACCGCAGGGGACGCTCGCCGCAACCAGCGTCTCGATCCACTCCGCGGTGGTGCGCGAGGCGAGCGCCGCATTGATTTCGGCGTTGAGCGCGACGCGGTTCTTCGAGCGGTTCTGCTCGCCTTTGAATTCGGGATTCTCCAGCATGTCTTCGCGGCCGATCCCCTGGCAGACGCGGCGCCACATGGGCTCGCCCGTGGCGGCGATGTTCATGTAGCCGTCCCGGGTCTTGTACGCTGAGGTCGGCATGCTGGTCGGATGGTCGTTGCCCGCCTGCCCGGGAGGCACGCCCGTCATCAGATAGCGCGCCGCCTGGAAGTCGAGCAGCGCGATTTGCGACATCAAGAGCGAAGACTGCACCCACTGTCCTTTTCCGGACTTCTCGCGCTCGAGCAGCGCCGTCATGATCCCGAGCGCCGCGAAAAGACCCGCCGAGATATCCGCGATCGCCGTGCCCGCGCGCACCGGTCCTTGGCCGGGAAGCCCCGTGATCGACATGAACCCGCCCATGCCTTGCGCGATCTGATCGAAGCCGGGCCGGTCACGGTAGGGTCCGTCCTGCCCGAAGCCCGAAATGCTCGCGAGGATGATGCGCGGGTTGACCTTCGCGAGCGACTCGTAGTCGATGCCCAGCCGAAACTTCACGTCGGGGCGGTAGTTCTCGACGACGACGTCGGCGGTTTTCACGAGCTTCATGAAGACCGCGACGCCCTCCTTGTCCTTCAAGTTGAGGGTGATCGAGCGCTTGTTGCGGTGCAGGTTCTGGAAATCCGGGCCGTGGCGCGGCCCGCCCATGGTTTCGCTCTCGACGCTCGGAGGCGTTTCGATCTTGATCACGTCCGCCCCGAAATCCGCGAGCTGGCGCACGCAGGTCGGCCCGGCGCGCACGCGCGAGAGATCGAGGACGCGAAAGCGCGAAAGTGCGGTGGAAGCCGGGACGTGGGGCATGTTGGAAGGCAGGATTGCGGACGGATGTGACTGCTATGATAACCTGTCGACCGGGAGACGAAATGACCGCTCGCGAACAGAACTTGAGCGAAATCCGCGACGCGGTGGCGAAGCTCTGCGCCACATTTCCGATGGAATACTGGCGCGAAACGGACCGCGAGCGGCGCTATCCCACGGAGTTCGTGCGCGCGCTCACCGAGGCGGGCTGGCTCTCCTGCCTCATCCCCGAGGAGTACGGCGGCGCGGGCCTCAAGCTCAGCGCGGCCGCCGCGATCCTCGAGGAGATCCAGCGAAGCGGCGCGAACGGCGCCGCCTGCCACGCGCAGATGTACACCATGGGGACGGTGCTGCGCCACTGCAGCGAGGCGCAGAAAGAGAAATACCTGCCGAAGATCGCGAAGGGCGAGCTGCGCCTTCAGGCGTTCGGCATCACCGAGCCCTCGGCCGGCACCGACACCTCTTCGATCCGCACGACGGCAGTCCGCAAGAGCGACCGCTACGTGATCAACGGCCAGAAGGTCTGGACTTCGCGCGCCGAGCACTCCGACCTCATGCTGCTCCTCGCGCGCACCACGCCGCGCGAAGAAGTGCAGAAGAAGACCGACGGCCTGTCGGTGTTCCTCGTGGACATGAAAGCCGCGCTCGCGCGCGGGCTGACGATCCGCCCGATCCGCACCATGATCAACCACGCCACCACGGAGATTTTCATCGACAACCTGGAAGTGCCCGCGGAAAACCTCGTCGGCGAAGAAGGCAGGGGCTTCCGCTACGTCCTCGACGGCATGAACGCCGAGCGCATCCTGATCGGCGCGGAGTGCATCGGCGACGCGAAATGGTTCCTCGCCAAGGCGACGGCCTACGCCAACGAGCGCAAGGTGTTCGGCCGCGCGATCGGCCAGAACCAGGGCGTGCAGTTCCCCATCGCGCGCGCCTACATGGCGACCGAGGCCGCGGCGCTGATGGTCGAGCGTGCGGCGGCGCTCTACGAGCAGGGCAAGCCCTGCGGCCCGGAATCGAACATGGCGAAGCAGCTCGCGGCGGAGGCCTCCTGGCAGGCGGGCGACATGTGCCTGCAGACCCACGGCGGGTTCGGCTTCGCCGAGGAGTACGACGTCGAGCGCAAATTCCGCGAGACGCGGCTCTACCAGATCGCGCCGATCTCGACCAATCTCGTGCTCTGCTACCTCGCCGAGCACGTGCTGCACCTGCCGCGCTCCTACTAGGGCCCGGTCGCCGCGGGCCGAGCGTTTCCATCTGGCGGAACACCGCGCTTTGCGGGGTGCCCGGGGGCGGATCCCTGCTTGGACCCATCCTTGTTTTGTTAAGATGCGTGGCAGGTCCCGCGCGGGAAACCACAGGAGGAGACCCCGATGACCCAAGCTCGCAAGAAGACTACGCAAACCCCCGAAGACGAATCCGGACTCGACCGCCGGACGTTTCTGAAAGGCGCGGCCGCCGCGGGCGCCGCGACGGCCGCCGCGATGGCCGCAGCGACAAAGGTCGCTCAGGCCGCGGAAGCCAAGCCCGCCCAGCCCGAGGGCGAGGCCAACATGCGGGGCGATGCCTTCATCTCCCGCCCCGGCTCCGATTTCATGCTCGACGTGATCAAGACGCTCGACATCGATTACATCGCATCCAACCCGGCCTCGAGCTTCCGCAGCCTGCACGAGTCGATCGTCAACTACGGCGGCAACAGGAAACCCGAGTTCCTCACCTGCATGCACGAGGAATCGTCGGTCGGCATGGCCCACGGGTACGCGAAGGCCGCCGGCAAGCCGATGGCGGTGCTGTGCCACTCGAGCGTCGGTCTGCAGCACGCGGCCATGGCGGTCTACAACGCCTGGGCCGACCGCGTTCCGGTCATGATGTTCGCCGGCAACGGCATGGACGCGAACAAGCGCCGGCCGGGCGTGGAGTGGACGCACTGCGTCCAGGACCCCGCCGCGATCGTGCGCGACTTCATCAAGTGGGACGACCAGCCGGCATCGCTGCAGCACTTCGCCGAATCCACCGTGCGCGCGTACAAGATGGCGCTGTCCCCGCCCCAGGAGCCGGTGCTGATTACGCTCGACATCGACCTGCAGGAAGAGGCGATCCACGGAGAAAAGCTCTCGATCCCGAAGCTGTCCCTGTCCGCTCCACCCCAGGCCGACGAGCGCGCGCTGCGCGAAGCGGCAAGGATGCTCGCCGGCGCCCAGAATCCTGTCATCGTCGCCGACCGCTGCGTGCGCTCGCAGGAGGGCGTAGAAGCGCTCGTCAAGCTCGCCGAGACGCTGCAGTCCCCGGTCATCTGCACCGGCAACCGCATGAATTTCCCGAGCACGCACTACCTGAATCTTTCGGAGAACCGGCCCGGGCTCGTCCGCAATGCCGACGTGGTCCTGATGCTCGAGGTGCAGGACCCCTGGGGCATGCTGCACGGCATGGGGGATCCCTGGAAGGACATCCGGCGGGTGGCCAAGCCGGACGTCAAGGTGATCCAGATCTCGCTCGCCGACTTCATGATGAAGTCGAACTACCAGGACTTCCAGCGCTTCCAGCCGGCAGACCTCGCGATCAGCGGCGATTCGCAGACTTCGCTGGTCCCGCTGACGGAAGCCATCAAGCGCGAGCTCTCCTCGACGCGCGCAGCCGAGCTGGCGGGCAGGGCGGACGGGCTGCGCAAGCGCCACCGCGACATGAAGGAGCGCATGAAGACCGCCGCCGCGCTCGGCTGGGAAGCGAGCCCGGTGAGCACGGCGCGCCTTTGCGCCGAACTGTGGAATGCGATCGGGAACGAGAACTACTGCCTGGCCGTCTCCGACCGCATCGCCTGGCCGAAGCGGCTTTGGCCGACGACGAAGTACTCCAACATGATGGGCGGCTCGGGTGCGGCCGGTGTCGGATATTCCGCTCCCGGAGCTGTCGGCGTCGCGCTCGCCAACCGCGACAAGGGGATCCTCACCGTGACGCTGCAGCCCGACGGCGACATGTGCTACGCGCCCGGCGTCCTCTGGACTGCAGCGCACCACAAGATCCCCCTCCTCATCGTGATGTACAACAACCGCGGCTACGTGCAGGAGGTCATGCACCTGCAGCGCATGGCGGGCCTGCACCGGCGCGACCCGAAGACCGCCAAGGTCGGCACCATGATCTACGACCCCGAAGTGGACTTCGGAAAGCTCGCGCAAGCCTTCGGCGTGTATGGTGAAGGGCCGATCAGCGACCCGAATGCGGTCGGGCCGGCGCTCGCGCGCGCGCTCAAGGTCGTGAAGAGCGGCGCGCCGGCGCTGGTCGACGTCGTGTGCCAGCTTCGCTAGAGAGGATCGGACGATGCGTATGGCCATTCTTCTCGGCGCAGCGCTCTTTGCCGGCGCCGCGTTCGCGCAGGACGCGCCCAAGGGTTCCGCCGAGCGCGGAAAGAAGCTCTACATCGATCTCAACTGCCATTCCTGCCACGGCACCCACGGCCAGGGCGGCGGTCGCGGCTCCGAGCCGAGCATCCCGGCGGGCTATCCCTGGCAGGGATTCTTCAATCAGCTGCGCAAGCCGCGCCGGGACATGCCGGCCTACGAGGAGAAGCTGGTGGGCAACCAGGACGTCGCCGACTTGTACGCCTACTTCGCGTCGCTCAAACCCGCGCCCGCCGCGAAAGACATCCCTCAGTTGAGAAACTTCTGATGCACGTGTGCTTGAAGGAGAACGCATGATGAAATCCCCGCTGTGCGCGCTCGGCCTTGCGGCGGCGCTCGCCTCCGCCGCCGTGCCGGCACAGGACTATCCGAGCCGCGCGGTGCGGATGCTCGTGCCGAACGCGCCCGGCAGCTCGATCGACACCATGAGCCGGATCGTCGCCGCGAAGCTGGGCGATGCGCTCGGCCAGCCGGTGTTCGTCGAGAACCGCGACGGCGCAGGCGGCCTGATCGGAGTGGAAGCCGGCAGGAACGCGAAACCCGACGGCTACACGCTGATCTGCGCTTCCAACGGCTCCATGATCATCGCCCCTCTGCTCAGGAAAAACATCCCCTACGACGCGATCGGCGATTTCGCGCACGTCGGAAGCTTCGCCGTGACGCCCAACGTGCTGATCGTCAACCCCGAGCTGCCGGTGAAGAGCGTGAAGGAGCTCATCGAATACGCAAAAGCGAACGCGGCGAAGGTCAACATGTCCTCGGCGGGCGTGGGCTCGCAAAGCCACCTGAGCGGCGTGCTGCTCATGACGATGGCGGGCTTCGATTCGCTGCACGTTCCGCACAAGGGCGGCGGCCCCTCGGTGAATTCGGTCGTCGCCGGACAGACGCACTGGAGCATCACGCCCGCTCCGGCGGTGATGTCCTTCGTCAAGAACGGCAGGCTGCGGGCGATCGGGCAGAGCCTGCCGCGGCGATCCGAAACGCTCGGTGACATTCCGGCGGTCGCCGAGACCGTTGCCGGATACGACTACAGCGGCTGGGCGGGCCTGGTCGCGCCCAAGGGCACGCCCCGGCCGATCCTCGACAGGCTGAACGCGGCGCTTTTGAAAACGCTTGCGCTGCCCGAAGTGAGGGACGGCCTCGCCAAGCAGGGAGCCGAGGTGTTCACGGGGACCGCGGAGGATTTCCGCAAGTTCCTCGCGCAGGATCAGGCGAACACGGTCAAGGTCATCAAGGCGGCGCAGCTGCAACCGGAGTAGAGCGCGCCCAGGCCGCTCAGTGCTTCACGCCCATCATTTTGTCGGGCAGCCAGGTGGCGATCTCGGGAAACACGCACA
>Ga0137463_1000447_pt1 | contig 14275 bp, 8 predicted proteins | sample EasRivERMGT800_2_FD_102333 | JGI IMG/M metagenome (GOLD analysis project Ga0137463, IMG submission 102333) | Soil microbial communities from meander-bound floodplain in the East River, Colorado, USA - East River MetaG ERMGT800_2 | ecosystem: Environmental > Terrestrial > Soil > Floodplain ...
TGAAAAGTTGGTAATGAGCCTTGCAACCTTTGTTGGAAATATTGGCAGTATGCTCGAAGAAGATGAACTCACTTGTCACACGGTAGCATTGAAACATCCTGTTTTAAATAATCATGAGTTAGAAAAAATAAGAAGTATTGATACAGGAATTTTCCAGGCAAAGACCCTGCAATGTTATTTCCGTGCCGATGGAAAACCTGGATCATTGGAAGCGGGTCTTGATCGTTTGTGCCGTTATGCAACCGATGCTGTGGAAGATGGTTTTGAAGTACTGATACTACAGGATAGGGCGATTGATTCTGATCATGCAACAATTCCTTCATTACTGGCAACAGCTTCGGTGCATCATCATCTTATCCGCAAAGGCTTGCGTGGAAAGGTGGGCATTATTGTAGAAGCAGGAGATGTTTGGGAAGTGCATCATTTTGCCTGCCTGATCGGCTTTGGCGCTACGGCTATTAATCCGTACCTGGCTCTCTCTTCCATTCGTGATATGAAGGAAAGTGGAAGAGTGCAAACTGAATTGGAAGATGAGCAGCTAAAGAAAAATTATATCAAAGCGGTGAATGATGGATTGTTGAAAGTTTTTTCCAAAATGGGAATTTCTACACTGCAATCTTACCAGGGCGCACAGATATTTGAGATCATTGGTTTGAATAAAGAAGTTGTAGAGAAATATTTCACAGGCACTACTTCCCGCATACAAGGCATGGGATTGGATGAGGTTGCGCGGGAAATCTTAGCCAAGCATTTTGTTGCTTTCAGTAAAAAAGAACTCCCTGTTGATCGTTTGCCCGTCGGAGGAATTTATCAATGGAAGAAACAGGGTGAATTTCATTTATTCAATCCACAGACCATTCACCTGTTGCAGTATTCGACAAAAATGAACGATTACAATACGTTCAAAAAATATTCTAAGCTGGTAAATGAGCAGGGTGAGAAAGCCTGCACCCTGCGCAGTTTACTTGAGTTCAAAAAAAATCGCCCTTCTATTTCCATTGATCAGGTAGAACCCGCTGAGAATATTTATAAACGTTTTGCTACCGGCGCCATGAGTTTTGGATCCATCTCATGGGAAGCACATACAACCTTAGCTATTGCTATGAATCGTTTAGGTGGTAAAAGCAATACAGGCGAAGGTGGTGAAGATGAACGCAGATATGATCCGCTGCCAAATGGTGATTCCATGCGCAGTGCCATCAAGCAGATTGCAAGTGCAAGATTCGGAGTAACCAGTTTATATCTTACTGAGGCAGACGAATTGCAAATCAAAATGGCCCAGGGAGCCAAACCCGGGGAAGGAGGGCAATTACCAGGTCATAAGGTGGATGAATGGATTGGTAAAACGCGACATTCTACGCCCGGAGTGGGATTGATTTCTCCGCCGCCACATCATGATATTTATTCTATTGAAGACCTGGCACAATTGATTTATGATCTGAAAAATTCAAATCGTAATGCAAGAATTAATGTAAAACTTGTGAGCAAAGCAGGTGTGGGGACCATTGCCGCAGGTGTTGCCAAAGCAAAGGCAGATGTAATCTTAATTTCCGGTCATGACGGGGGAACAGGTGCATCACCCATCAGTTCTATACGTCATGCTGGATTGCCCTGGGAATTAGGTTTGGCTGAAACACATCAGACTCTTGTAAAAAATAAATTACGCAGCCGTGTTGTAGTGCAGGCAGATGGCCAAATGAAAACGGGAAGAGATATTGCTATCGCCGCATTGCTTGGTGCTGAGGAATGGGGTATCGCCACTGCAGCATTGGTTGTTGAGGGCTGTATTCTCATGCGTAAATGTCATTTGAATACTTGCCCTGTGGGGGTTGCCACGCAGGACCCTGAATTAAGGAAAAGATTTACAGGTAACGCTGATCACGTGGTAATTTTTTTCAAATTTATTGTGCAGGAATTAAGAGAGATAATGGCTGAACTTGGTTTTAAGACGGTGAATGAAATGATCGGCCATGTAGATAGCTTACAGCAAAGAGAGGATGTCTGGCATTGGAAATACAGGAGACTTGATCTTTCCCCTATACTTTACAAAGAACCCGCTTCATTGTACACTGGATTACATTGCTCAGAGTTGCAGGATCATGGACTTGAAGAAGTAATGGATTGGAAATTACTGGAAGCGGCAAGGATGGCGATGGAGAACAAAGAAAAAGTGTACCAGGAGTTTACTATAAAAAATACAGATAGAACGTTAGGAACAATTCTTTCCAATGAGATCACAAAAAAATATCGTGGTGAAGGATTGCCGGAGGATACGATTCATTTTAAATTCACAGGAACAGCAGGACAAAGTTTTGCCGCCTTCGCTACAAAAGGAGTTACACTTGAGTTAGAGGGTGATGCCAATGATTATTTCGGAAAGGGATTGAGTGGTGCAAAGCTCATCATTTATCCGTCCAAACAGGCCAGGTATAAGCCGGAAGAAAATATAATCATTGGTAATGTTGCTTTTTATGGAGCCACTTCGGGTGAGGTATTTATTCGTGGTAAGGCCGGCGAACGTTTTTGTGTCCGCAACTCCGGTGTTAATGCGGTGGTGGAGAGTGTTGGCGATCATGGGTGCGAATACATGACGGGTGGAAGGGTAGTGGTGCTTGGTGATACAGGAAGAAATTTTGCGGCCGGTATGAGTGGTGGTACTGCTTATGTATATGATGTGAAAGGAAAATTTGCCGATAACTGTAATAAAGAAATGATTGACCTTGACCCATTAGATGAAGAAGATGCCCAAATATTACAGCAAATGATTTCAAAACATTATAGTTATACAGAAAGTACCGTGGCTAAATTTATTCTGAATGATTTTGAGAACCAGTTGAAGAATTTTATAAAAGTATTTCCAAAGGATTATAAAAAAGCTCTTTCGAAGAAGAAAGTGGGTGTTGAGATTAACAAATAATACCCTATCCCTGGAAAAAAAACAATAAACGAAAAACGATAAACTTTCAATGGGTAAACCTACGGGCTTTTTAGAATTTACAAGAGAACTTCCTTCCAAAAAACCGGTTGAGGAGCGGCTTAAGCATTTTAATGAATTTATCGAGCCGTATCCTGATGAAAAACTTAACCAGCAAGCGGCCCGTTGCATGAATTGCGGCATACCTTTTTGTCATCATGGATGTCCTTTAGGAAATATAATACCTGAATTCAATGATGCTGTGTACCGGAAAGATTGGAAAGAAGCTTACGAGATTTTGAATGCCACGAATAATTTTCCTGAATTCACCGGTCGTATTTGCCCGGCGCCCTGTGAGAGTGCCTGCGTGTTGGGAATTAATCAGCCTGCCGTAGCCATTGAAGAAATTGAAAAACATATTATCGAGATTGCATTTGAAAAAGGATTTGTAAAATCCCGGCGTCCGAATGTGCGAACAGAAAAAAAAGTTGCAGTTGTGGGATCTGGCCCTGCAGGTTTGGCCGTGGCGGCACAATTAAATTGCGCGGGTCATTATGTAACGGTTTTTGAAAGAGATGATGCTCCGGGTGGTTTGTTGCGGTACGGTATTCCTGATTTCAAATTGGAGAAATGGGTGGTTGACAGAAGATTGAAATTATTGGAGGAAGAAGGTATCGTATTCAAATGCAACGCAAATGTTGGTGTAAATATTCATATCAATGATCTGCTAAGGGAATATCATGCAATTGTACTGGCGGGTGGTTCTACTTTTCCGCGAGACCTGAAAATTCCCGGCCGTGAATTGAAAGGAATTTATTTTGCCATGCAGTTTTTAAAACAACAGAATAAACGGCTTGCATCCAAAGATCCGTTTGCAAATGCAAATGTTGAAAGCAATATTTTCTCTGAAGATATTCTGGCTAAAGAAAAAAATGTAGTAGTAATTGGTGGTGGTGATACGGGGAGTGATTGTGTGGGCACATCGAACAGGCAGGGAGCCAAATCAGTAACTCAATTTGAATTATTGCCTAAGCCACCTAAGGCAAGAACAGAATTTATGCCCTGGCCAACCTACCCGATGGTTTTAAAAACTTCCACTTCTCACGAAGAAGGCGTAGACAGGAAATGGGCAATCGCCACCAAAGAATTTATTGGCGACGCTAATGGTAATTTGAAAGCTCTGAAAGTAATTGACCTTGAATGGAAAATTACTGAAGATGGCAAACCGGCTCAATTCGTAGAAAGAGCCGGAAGTGAAAGAGAAATTCCATGTGAACTTGCTTTATTAGCCATGGGATTTACACATCCTCAGCATGAAGGCATGCTTGAGGAACTCGGAACCGAACTGGATGAACGTGGAAATGTAAAAGCTACAGATAAATCCTATCAAACAAATATCTCCAAAATCTTTACTGCCGGTGATATGCGCCGGGGCCAAAGTCTTGTTGTTTGGGCCATAAATGAAGGAAGGGAATGCGCCAGCTCCGTAAATGCTTTCCTGGGTAAATCCTGATCATTCAGAGGTAAATCGCTTAATAAAGTTATTAAAGATCGGTATCTTTAATATTAGTTTTTTAAGTAATTTATTTAATAATCAAGCTTTATCCACATTTTATCATGATTGACATAAATAATTTTTAAAACTAACAAGTGTTAACGTTATTAAATAGTAATTTCAATTGAAATAAATCATAAAATAATTATTTTTAATATTTAATTTTTTTTTGCGAATGAAACAAATAACCCTAAAACAGGTTTTACCATTCCTGGTATTAGCAACGATTGCAGTTCTCGCTTGCTTTATTAAACCTATTGCCGATTTTGCTGGCACAGGCAAATACAATTCTGCTGACATAGCCTGGATCACTGTAGCAACAGCTCTTGTGTTCATAATGACTCCCGGTTTGGCTTTTTTTTATGGTGGCATGGTTCACCGAAAGAATGTGCTTTCAACCATGATGAAAAGTATGGTAGCAGCAGGAATCGTAAGTGTTCTTTGGGTTGTAGTGGGTTATAGCCTTTGTTTTGGTGATGATATTGGTGGATTTATTGGAAATCCAATGACTCACTTATTTTATAAAGGAGTTAATTCAGGCGAACCCTGGGTTCTTGCAACTTCAATTCCAAAAACATTATTTTCTCTTTTCCAGTTAATGTTTGCAATTATTACTCCTGCGCTTGTTGTTGGAGCGGTTGCAGAACGGATACGTTTTACATCGTTTATATTATTTATAGTATTATTCAGTGTACTGGTATATGCTCCTCTTGCTCATTGGAGCTGGCACCCTGATGGTTTTCTTGCAAAAATGGGTGCTTTGGATTTTGCCGGAGGTACCGTCGTTCATATTTCTGCGGGTTGCGCTGCACTTGCAGGAGTATTGGTATTAAAACGCAGAAAAGTACACATCGAACAGAGAGAAATTCCTCCTGCCAATATCCCTTACGTTTTAATTGGTACTGGCCTTTTGTGGTTCGGTTGGTTTGGTTTTAATGCGGGTTCAGCCGGCGCTGCCAATGCATTATCAGTTTCAGCATTTGCAACTACAAATACAGCCGCTGGTGCTGCAGGTCTATCCTGGATGTTCTTTGATATATTGCGTGGGAAAAAGCCTTCTGTGATGGGCTTCTGTATTGGCGCTGTAGTGGGTCTTGTGGCCATTACTCCTGCTGCAGGTTTCGTGGCTATTCCGCAAAGTATATTTGTTGGTGTAATAGCTGCTGTTATTTCTAACCTCGCTGTTCATATTAAACAAAGATCAACAACATTAGATGATACATTAGATGTATTTCCTTGTCATGGTATCGGAGGTATGGTAGGTATGTTGATGACGGGCATATTTGCCACGAAGGCTGTTAATGCAGCAGGAAATGATGGTTTGTTTTATGGAAATGCTGCATTCTTTTTTACACAGGTAAAAGCAATGGCAATAGCTGTTGGCTACAGCTTTGGTGTTTCATTCATCATTTTCAAATTTATCAACTTCGTATTACCTATGCGTGTTAGCTCAGAGGATGAAGAAATTGGATTGGACGCATCACAGCACGATGAAAAATATTTGCAGGGAACATTATTGATTCATAATAACGGCAAGATGGAAGAAAAACTTGCAGAAGAAACAAATTAACCCAATTAAGGAGAAAGACAACCCAATTAAAAAAGGTACAGCATAAATACAAGTTGCGCTAACAACTTATACGCTGTACCCTTAACAATTAAAAATCAATTGCGATGTTACGAAAAATTTCGATTTTCTCTCTGGCTTTTGGCTCTTTTATTTATGTAAGGGCCCAGGATTCAACTGCAAAAGGCAATTTAACGCTTACGGGTTCGGTGGATGCGTATTACAAATCCAATTTTCAAAATGCAAAAGAATCACCAATTGTATTTGCGAAGAGTGACTCATCAAAAACAGATACGCTGCCGGTGCCAACGCCAATGCCACCATCAGCTATGGCGGGAGCTTCTCCAATGACAACGCCCGGTATGGCGGGACCTTTGCAAGCTAATCCAAGACCATTTGGTTATAATTTCGGTCATTTTGGTACTATATATGTAACCGGTGTAGTGAGTGGTATTGGAAAATTGCAGAATAATGTTTTTACGGGAGAAAAAAAATCCATTGTAGACCTGAGCAATGGACAGGTCTTTATTCAGAAAGTTGATGGTGTCTTTCAGTTTTTTGTGCAAGCCGGAGCTTATTCACTTCCTGATCTTGGTCTTCCTTACGTACGTGCTGGTAATACAGAGAAAACGACCGGCATAGCGACAAACGCATACTTTGGAGTATTGCCGCAGGCTTTTGTCAAAATAGCTCCCGTGAAAAATTTCGCTATTATGGCAGGCAAGCTTCCTACTCTCATAGGAGCTGAATATACTTTCTCATTTGAGAATATGAATATTGAGCGGGGGCTGCTCTGGAATCAAGAGAATGCTGTTAATCGTGGTGTGCAAGCAAACTTTACAGCAGGTCCGGTAACTTTTGCAGCGTCGTGGAATGACGGCATGTACTCAAACAGATACACCTGGGCATGGCTCTCTGCAGTTTATGCAATTAACAGCAGTAATACGCTAGCTCTTATTGGCGGGGGAAATACAAAGACTACTACAGTTTCAAGTTCTGCCACCCCTCTATATCTGAACAATGAGCAAATTTACAATCTAATCTATACACATCTTTCTGGTAAGTGGACAATAGAACCGTACTTTCAATATACCAGTGTTCCGAAAAAAGAAGTGCTTAATACAACAGACGATGCAAAAACTTATGGTGGAGCCCTGTATGTAAATTACGCGGCACTTTCAAATCCGGATGCATCCAGTTTTTTTTTACCAATACGCCTTGAATACATTAAATCAACTGGCAGTGTAAATGGGGCACCCAACCTGTTGTATGGTCAGGGCAGTAACGCTTGGTCGGTTACACTAACGCCCACTTATCAATATAAAAGATTATTTGCACGTGCAGAGTTCTCTTTTGTAAAAGCGAATAACATAATAAGCGGATCTGCATTTGGCTCTGATGGAACAAAAACCTCACAAACAAGAGGAACACTGGAAATAGGGATGCTCTTTTAATCAACAAATAAATCTTTGCTGCCACTTATCATTTTTAAACCTTATTGTGAAAACATGAATAAAAAAACAATTAAAACGACCTACCAAAACTTCAGATATGAAATTTAAAACACATCATACAAACAAAATAAGGTTTACTATTTCAACACCAGTATTATTTTCAATAGCTGTTGTATTATTATTGATGGTACTTCCATTCATATCGTTTGGCCAGGATCCTTCGGGCGGAGCAACAGGAACCATCAATGATGTGGCTGCTGCAACGGCAGGTAAACCAACATTAGAAGAAGTAGGAACGCAAGCCGGTCACAATAAAATTTCTATCAACATTGTCTGGACATTAATCACCGGGTTCCTGGTAATGTTTATGCAGGCAGGTTTCGCGTTGGTAGAAACCGGCTTCACACAAAAAAAGAATGTGGCACACACCATGGCCATGAACTTTTTAATCTATGTAATTGGATTATTAGGTTTCTGGATCTGCGGTTTTGCTTTCATGTTTGGCGGAGTTGGCGCCGTAGGAGCATTAGGCGGAACTCCCGGCTTAACGCATGAGTTTTCCATTCATTTATTCGGACATGATTTTGGTTTATGGGGCTACGCCGGTTACTTTCTGAATAGTAAGGTTTACGATGTGGGAATATTTGCTTTGTTTTTATTCCAGATGGTGTTTATGGATACCACTGCAACCATTCCGACAGGTGCCATGGCTGAAAGATGGAAATTCAAATCATTTGTAGTTTTTGGATTTTTCATATCCATGTTTGTATATCCGATATATGGAAACTGGGTTTGGGGCGGCGGATGGCTTTCTCAATTGGGTAACATGTTTCATTTAGGGCATGGTCATGTTGATTTTGCAGGATCATCTGTTGTACATATGGTAGGTGGTGTAGCAGCCCTGGCCGGTGCAATTGTAATAGGTCCACGTATCGGCAAATATGGTAAAGATGGAACGGTAAATACAATACCGGCTCATAATATCCCGATGGCATTACTGGGTTGCTTTATATTAGCTTTCGGATGGTTTGGTTTTAACCCTGGTTCAACATTGGCAGGTACTGATTTGCGGATTTCTGTTATTGCAGTAAATACAATGCTTGCCAGTGCAAGCGGAGCTGTTATAGCAGCCTTTTACATGAAACTAAAAACCGACAAATGGGACCCCGGAATGATGGCTAATGGCATGCTCGCTGGTCTTGTTGCTATTACTGCTCCTTGTGCTTTTGTAACGGCAACTTCTGCTGTTATTATCGGGGCTATTGCAGGAATTTTAGTGATATGGGCATATTTCTTCATCGATACGAAACTAAAAATTGATGATCCTGTAGGAGCCATTGCTGTACATGGTGTAAATGGTTTCTGGGGAGTGCTTTCATTAGGATTATTTGCAGATGGCTCTTATGGTGATGGATGGAATGGCGTTCCCGGAACAGTGAAAGGGTTATTTTATGGTGATGCCAGCCAGTTTTTCGCTGAACTGATCGGAGGCCTTACCTGCTTTGTATTTGTGTTTGTGGTGATGTATGTCTTCTTCAAAATATGTAAGGCAACAATTGGGTTACGTTCAAGCGCTGCAGATGAAGAAGCAGGACTTGATATACCTGAAATGGGCGTGCATGGGTATGTTGATTAAGATTTGAAATGAAGAGTAGAAAAACCATTGAAAACTAAATATCATTTACAATGAAATGGGCCATAATCCCGCCTCAGGTGGGACCATCTGGCCGTTAAAAAAATAAGAAATATACAGATGAAAAGACTTGTGACAAAAGCCATCAATCCACTGAAGTTTTTTATTTCTGACAGCCGTTCAGTTGGGATTATGTTGCTTGTGTGCACAGCCTTTTCTCTGCTGATGTCAAATACTGCAAGTGGCGAATGGTACAGGGCAATCTGGAATGATGGAACTTTTTCTATAATGAATCTGCCTCATTCGCCACTCAAATGGATCAATGATTTTCTGATGGCTTTCTTTTTCCTGATGGCCGGCATGGAAATAAAACGCGAATTGGTGAGTGGAGAATTAGCCAGTTTCAAAAGAGCCGTTTTGCCGTTTGGAGCTGCATTGGGCGGCATGGTAGTGCCGGCATTAATCTTTCTCGCTTTTAACACTCATTCAGGATTTTCGCATGGCTGGGGTATCCCTACGGCTACTGATATTGCTTTCTCACTTGGCATTGCTTCATTGTTTGGAAAAAGAGTGCCAACAAGTTTGAAAATATTTTTGATGGCCCTGGCTATCATTGATGACCTCGGGGCCATCATTGTCATTGCTTTGTTTTATGGAGGCAAAATAGAGGGAATGTATTTTGCTGTCGGTGTCGTTTTGTATGGTCTCCTTTGGCTTTGTAACTATTTAAAATTTAAACCTGGAATTATTCAACTGGTATTATCTCTTTTACTTTGGTATGCAATTCTCAATTCAGGGATTGAAGCCAGTATTACAGGTGTATTAGTTGCATTCGCCATGCCCGTAAATTCATTGGCTAAACTTGAAAAAATAATTCATGGCGCAGTGAATTTTTTAATCCTGCCTCTTTTTGCATTAGCAAACACAGCCGTTCTGATTCCCGCTGATATTTCTGTTTCGTTGAATAGTTCGATCGGGTTGGGAGTGATGGTAGGATTGGTTGTGGGAAAACCTGTTGGAATATTTCTTTTCAGCAGGTTGCTGGTAGCTCTTAAAATTGCCAGGTTACCCAGCCATACCTATTGGAAACAATTTCTTGGAATGGGTACCCTGGCCGGCATTGGATTCACCATGTCAATTTTTACGACTACACTTGCTTTTAGCGGAGAAGTTCATCGTGATATTGCTAAGATTTCAATTTTGGCAAGTATGATTTTATCCCTGGTAATAAGCTGGATGTATTTTTTAATTATTGGGCAAAGGGTTAAAAGTAAATCAATGGCTGTCCCAAGCCCTGCGGTCAACCAGGAAATGGCATTGGGTTAATGACAAGAAAAATTAAAGAGTTAGGTCATCATATTTTACATGGCAAGCAATCGTCGATGCCTTCCATTTCCATGGAGGGCTCTTTTTAATAAGGCTGCCATTGATAAAATCAAGGCTTGCCACGGTTCAAAAATTCATTATTAATTTGAAAGCGTGGCACTTGCATAAAAATCACTTAAACTTAACAATAAGACTAACGGGATATAAACTGTTTGTATGAATTTCACTTCGGCTTTGCTCTTTTTCTCCTTTTCTCTTTTAGCTCTTAGCCCATATTCTAAAATCAATTTTATGATTACTTTGACCATTGACTGATTGGTTCAAAATTTTTTCCATAAGGCGTTCCTTCCCCGGTTTCAAGAAATTTTCTTAACCCAATTAAAAAATAAGCCCATTGAGTGCTGCAATGGTACATAAACTCAACTTCTTCTCTCCAACCTCCATGTTTAAATAACAAATATATCTCTTTATTATCGTTTGAAATGTTGAATTCAATGTGAGTATCTATCCACTCCTTTGGTCCCTGAACACATTTCCATTCAACTTTTTTTGGGGGCTGCAAGTCGATGATTTCAAAATCAGGGCCTCCTTTGGAAAAGCGAAATTGAATGATATCTCCAATTTTCGTCTCTCCGTTTACATTTGTTGTCCACCAATTAGACAGCCCTTCAATAGTAGAAACGGCATCATACATTTGTTCAACCGTTGCTTTTTCTGTCCCAATTCTGTGAATTATGTTAGGCATATTTTAGTATTTATTTTGTTTATATCCTATGAGAAATGAAATTTGAAAATGAGGTCAACTATTTTTTTATTTCCCACCAAGGATAAAACTCACTACCTGTTTCCCATAATCTTAGCCCTGTGTTTAATTCCCCACATTTCAATTTCAACAATTAATTTTTTTAAGGTTCTTCCATAAGGTGTGATGGAATATTCACAGGCATCACTGTTTTTACCAAGCGGTGTTTTTTTAATCAACTGGTTTATCTCCAGCTCTTTTAATTCTTTCGCAAGCATTTTTGGAGTAATGCCTTTTATTTCCCGTTCAAGCCCTTTAAAACGAAGATCATTAAACATCAATGAAAACATAATTGGGATCTTCCATTTGCCATTCAGAATATCCAGTGTATCCCTTATCGGGATCAATGAACGGGTGCAGGTTTCTAATGTTACTTTTTTCATTTTTTAAAACTACTTTCCTTTTGTATAGCAGTATACTAATGGAAAGCAGAGGCATTTGCAGGGTTTATAAAAATAATTTTACAGCTAAAATATAATTTTCTGGAACATGAATATCAAACTGAAACTTATTCTTTTAACCGCATTCTTAACCGGAGTATTTTCAAAGGAAAGTATAGCACAGGGTTCGCAAACAGCCCGCAAACTTTCGATAAATAGAACCACTCCAAAAATTAATGTTGATGGAATATTGGATGAAGAAGCATGGCAATCTGCAGCAGTAGCAGACAGTTTTATAAATAAGTGGCCTATTGACACCGGGAAAGCGAAACTGCAGACCGTTATAAAAATCGCCTACGATAACCAGTTTATATACTTCGGAATAAAAGCTTACATGGCTGATAAATCAGCAGTGATACAATCGTTAAAGAGAGATGTCAATCCGTATTATAGTGATGGCGTTTCTGTGGTAATTGATCCATCAGGAAAAAATACATCAGGTTATACGTTTGGGGTAAATGCCGTCGGTGCTCAAATGGAAGGCATTGTCGAAGTAAACAGTGCATCATTTGATTGGGATACTAAATGGTTTTCTGGTACTAAAATCTACAAAGAGTTTTGGACAGCAGAATTAGCAATTCCTTTTAAATCATTTCGTTTTCCAAAAACACAAACGCAGTGGGGCATTAATTTTGTCAGGAACGACATGACGAATAATTGCTTTTCAACATGGAACCAGGTGCCGATTCAATTCTTTGGCGCTAATTTAAATTGTCTTGGTAAAATATCTTTTGCTGGTGATGTGCCGAAAGTGAAAAGCAACAACGCCATCATTCCATACATTTCTGCAAAGGTGGGTGAAGAAAAAAATAGCTACACTGCTTCAGCCAATATAGGCTTTGATGCAAAGATGGCAATCAATTCTTCTTTAAATCTTGACATAACAGTTAATCCTGATTTTTCGCAGATAGATGTTGACAGGCAAATCATTAACCTTGAAAGATTCAATGTATTGTTACCGGAAAGAAGAACGTTCTTTTTGGAGAACAGTGATCTTTTTGCAAACATGGGTTTGCAGAATATTGCCAGTCCTTTTGTGTCAAGAAGAATTGGATTAACAGATGATGGAAGAATTGTTCCGATCATTGCAGGGCTAAGGCTTACAGGCAATCTCAATCCTGCTTTACGGATCGGCATTATGGATATTCAATCAGGAAAAAAATATGGCCTCCCTGCCCAAAACTATACTGTAGCAGCATTTGATCACAAGATTTTTAAGCGGTCGAACTTGCGGGGAATGGTCGCTAACCGGCAAGAAATTGTTAGGGATAAACAAACCAAAAGCGATTTCAGTTTTAACCGTGTGGCTGGAAGTGAATTTAATTTTCTGTCAAACAATACAAAATTTAATGGCCGTGCCGGGTATTATCATTCATTCAATCCAGGCAATCTTTCTGCCGCAGGGCTTGCCTTTGCAAGCGTTGGGTACACAGATAAGAGCATCAATATTTCTACCGGATGGTATAAGTTAAATTCAAATTTCATCACTGATTTAGGATTTACACCCAGGCTATATAATTATGATGCGTTGAATGATACAGTTGTAAGGATTGGATATAGTTCTTTCACGTCAAGCTTTGATTATTTATTCTATCCACAATCAAAAAAAACTATTAACTCGGTTGATTTCAACGTCAGGACAAATAACTATTATACTACTTCCAACAATTTTATTGAATTCAATGGAACGGCAGGATTAGATTTTTTATTTGCCAATCGAAGGGAAGCCGTTATTTCATGGACACAAAACAGTGTCAGTCTTCCCTTTCAAACCACCATCTTTCCTGAAACAGGAAGCCTTGCAAAAGCGAAATACGATTTTGGTTTTTTGCAGATGAAATATTTATCGAATTTTTTGCGCCCTTTTTCATGGGGCATAACATTGGAACATGGCAAATATTACAATGGCAGAAGAACCACGTATGCTGGCAACGTAAAATACAGGAGTCAACCCTGGGGCAATTTTGGAGTAGATTTTATTTATAACCAGATCAAATTGAATGATAAAAAAATCCATCCCTTTATCATTGGACCAACTGTTGAATTTGCATTTTCAAATATATTGTTCTGGACAACATTTTTACAATATAATACACAAATAAAAAATTTCAATATAAACAGCAGGTTTCAATGGCGGTTTAAACCCATGTCAGATATTTACCTTGTTTACACAGATAATTATTTTACAGACCGACTATTACACAAAAACAGGAGCTTAGTTTTAAAAATCAGTTATTGGCTTAATTAGTTTTGCGCCGTTATTGGTGTTCCAGCATTAGTTCTTTCACTACTTTAATTCATTTCACCAACAACCGAAAATGTAATATGCTCGGGTTTGTAGATGAAGAATCTGAAATGGAAGTTCTAAAATAGCATGCCGCACAACTACTATATAGATGGTGGGATTTTAGTTAGGAACTTCTCTCCCGAAGCAGCCTTCGGCCGAGCAGGAGGGTCCAGAACGGAAGCCTGAGAACTCCCATTAACGAACCAATCCAAATGAAATAATGCAAAATGTAGTTTGCAGGAGTAAGAGGGATCTTTATTATCTCATCAAGCGGCGCAGCCGGGATTTGGAGAAGAA
>Ga0137463_1000448_pt1 | contig 14244 bp, 19 predicted proteins | sample EasRivERMGT800_2_FD_102333 | JGI IMG/M metagenome (GOLD analysis project Ga0137463, IMG submission 102333) | Soil microbial communities from meander-bound floodplain in the East River, Colorado, USA - East River MetaG ERMGT800_2 | ecosystem: Environmental > Terrestrial > Soil > Floodplain ...
AGCCAACCAACGGCCCGGCACCGTCCTAGGCAATACTCGGAGGGACGAGCAGAGGCCGAACGATCTTGTGCAGGGCTGCGCCACGGCTCCGGGTCTGGATGCCTGACTGCGCCAAACTCCTTTGTGCCTGTGGGGCGACCTTCCCTTGCGGGGGAAAGCCGCCTTCGTTTTTCCGAAGGGTTGGACATAGCGGCGCGCATACCGCCCAACATACCCCCGGATAAGCCAGAAACCCGGATACCTGGTTTATCGACTCCTTCTCGCCGGACAGTTTCCACGCCTGCGTAACCCATACGCTGGACATTCCACTGGCGGCGGCAACACAGGCCAATCTACTTATCACAACGCGAGAACCGTAAGTAACCCATACTCTCGGCCTTGCGCCGCGCCACGAAAAGCAGATCAGCCCATGCTGCGAAAAGATGGTGAACATAAGGCCATACACCGTACTCCACGCATAGAACTTATGTTCTGAACCAATTTTATCGGGGGCAGCGGATTTGTCAAGGGGTTTTCATAGAACGTTCGTTCTATAAACCATCTATTGACGATATATCGAAAAGCGATTTAATATGGTTATGAGCAAACCCAAAGCGTTTTCCAATTCGAACGCGCCCTTGACACCTCCCATCTTCTACATCCTGCTGGCGCTGGCCAGCCGAGAGCGTCACGGATACGAAATCATGAAGCAGGTCACCCACGACTCGAATGGCACGGTCAGGCTGGGGGCAGGCACGCTGTATGGGGCAATCAAGCGGCTGCTGGAGGATGAGTTGATTGTTGAAGTGGATCGCGACCATGCGCGGCGGAAATACTACCAGCTCACCGACAAAGGCCACACGATATTTGCCAACGAACTTCAGCGCTACAGCAATGCCGTCGAGTTAGCCAAGACACGAAGCCTGTTGGGTGACATCCCTCTCGCGGAGGCAGCCCTGTGATGCCATCTCACGTGGACGAAAGGGATACTGCCACCGATCAAAGACTTACCATCAGTGAAGCGCTACTGTATCTGTATCCCGAATCCTTCCGAGATAAGTTCGGTGGCGAGATACAAATGGTGTTTCAGGATGCCTATCAGGAAGAATTAGCCATGCGCGGAACCGTCAGCCTCGGCTTCTGGCTTTCAGCGCTGATTGACCTTGTTCAAAGCGTTGTGGCGCAGCACGCAGACATCATAAGGAAACAGGGTATGAAAAGCTATTTACAGGAAACACTGCAACTCAACAAATTTCACGTGATTGGCGCGATTCTCCTGCTGCCGTTTGCGTTCCTGCTTGGCGTTGACTTTGTCGGGCGGGTGATTCAGGGCGACCTGCTGCGTTCCAACGCGGAATTTGCGCAAGGGTTAAGTCTATGGATTGCAGGGTCGGGGCAGGCGCCACTGCTGTGGATCATCTTTGTATCTTTGCCGCTGGCCGCCGTCGTCCTCAATATGATCCCTGTCATTCGCTCCCGATTTGCGCCGAAGCAAGCGGAAGCAGCAACCAAGCGGCTGAACCTGCTGACTGTGGCGATCATCGTGATTGGCCTCGGCTTAGTCACATTCGCCTTCGGGCACGATGTCATCCCATGCTTGGCGCGTCATCTGCTGCAAAACGGCCTGAACAACCTGCCCAACACACTCGCCGTGTGTGGAAACGCCTGATGAAAGGGCTGATCCTCTCCGCCCTGTCCGGCACGGCGTTGGGGATAGTCGCGACCCGGATGCTGTTCTTAAGCTGGTTTACGCTCGTTCCGTGGGGATTGGCCGGACTGGTGGTCGGCTATTTGACGGGGCGCACCAAGACCGCCGCGATTAATGGTGCGGTCTACGGATTTTTCCTGGCGTTCTTCTTCATGCTGTTTGTCTACGTCGGCAATGAACTGATCAGCAAAGTACCCTTCTATATCCTGCTCGGACTATTCGGGGCGTTGTGCGGGGCGCTATTGGCGTTTGCTGGGGCGTATCTCAAGCCGAGGCTAGCAAGGCCAAAGCAGTAACTCTTTGCTAATCAAGCCAAATGTAGACAAAAACGCGGTAAGGCACACTGCTGGTATCGATCCAAACATTCGCGCCTTCGGGATACTTGGAATATTCACCATAAAGATACGTGACATTTTGGCGCGGATTCCCGAAAGTGGGCGGTTCGCTGGTTGGCTTTAGTGGACGAACATCCCAGCGCATGCTATCGATGAATGGATCCAATTCGCTTGGATCCATTTCAAACCACACCTGGATGCTTGCGCTTTGAAAAGCCGTGCAACTACTCTCGATATTGGTTGCGCTAGACGGGAAGACAAAGAGACGAGTTCCCCCATTGCGGAAGATGGCAGAAGAGCCGGGACTTCCATCAACGCAGGGAAAAGAGCTACCAACAATAAGCCAAGGAACTACCGCAATGGATGCAATCAACAAATAGATACATGCAACACACACAACAACTAGCGCAAGTGCGCCAACCAATTGACCCCAAAGGGGTATTTTTTGCCACCACCTTGTTCCAGTTATACTCAGCATTCTATTGTTCTACTTTAGCCACGAACTCACAGCCAAAAATCGCGCCGAAGGCCACCCAGAACGCAACGACCAATTCCCCATCGCCGAGCATGATATAATCTCCACAATAGGAGATTCGTGATGGCCGTTACTCGCGCCCCCTGCTTTTGATGAAGTTTACGAGTTTCTAGTGTCCGGGCAAAGCCGACAGGCGATAATCGACTTTCGGCCATCGACTGAAACCCAGACGCGGATCAGCGAGTTACTTCATCGTAACAAGGAAGAGTCGCTGACATCGGATGAAGAAGCGGAACTGGACGAATTCTTAAAAGTTGAGCACTTCGTACGGATGCTCAAGATCAAGGCGCGAGAGAAGCAAGGATAAATCATGAGAAGGAAGCTTCTTGCAGGAGGGCTATTGTGGCTGCCATATCATTACGCGATCAAATTATGAGTCAGGTAGACAGACTCAACGCTGAACAGCAGCAGCAGGTATTAGAGTTCACAACCGGGTTGACGAGACCACGCGGGACGCCCGGCCCGACTTTGCTCGAACGAATGAAACATATCCACATCGAGCCAGCCGATCTTGCCGTGATGGAAAAGGCGATTGAAGAGGAGTTTGAAAAGGTTGACTCGCAGGAGTGGGACAAGCCGATCTTTCCTGATTGACACTAACGCCGCCATCGCGCTCATCGCGCACGATCAGTCACTTGGCCGGCTGCTGGAAGAGGCTACCGAGACTTTCGTTTCGGTCATCACCCTCGGAGAGATGTATTTTGGCGCGGAGAAGTCGGGGCGAGTGGCGCATAACCGCCAACGTGTGATTGATCTCGCCCGCGCAATAGCTGTGCTTACGCTCGATCACGACAGCGCGTCAGAGTTTGGAAAGATCAAACAGTATTTGCAAACAAGGGGGCACCCAATCCCAGATCACGATGTATGGATCGCGGCGCTGGCACGCCAGCATAGCCTGGTCGTTGTTACGCGTGACGCGCACTTTAAGGAAGTCGATAACCTATTACTTGCGACATGGTAACAGCAGATGCGCCCAGATAGTTGTATGAACATTCATTAGTTTCGCAGCGCGGCACTCTACCACCCAGGCAATCACTCCACTAGCAAATCCGCTACCTCAGATTTGAACTCATACCCAAATATTGCGCTGAATGCCGCCCTAAATGCCCTAATCACCTCCTCCATCGTTGGGCAATCCTCGCCGAGCAGCGCCGCCATCGACGTGACCGGCTTATCGAGGCCGCACGGGATGATACCTCTAAAGTATTCGAGATCGGGGTTCACATTCAGGGCGAGGCCGTGCATACTGACCCCCGCCGCCGTCACTCTGACCCCAATCGCCGCGATCTTCTCCACGCCGGACGGTGTATCGACCCATGCGCCGGTGAAACCCTTATCGCGGCGCGCTTGGATGCCAAAAGGCCGCAGCGTGTCGATGATCACTGCTTCCAGCTTGCGGATATAGCCGACATAATCAGCCTGCGGCAGCCGCCCGGATAGATCGGCCTTGCCCAGATGCAAAATCGGGTAGGCCACCATCTGGCCGGGGCCATGATAAGTAATATCCCCGCCGCGATCCACATTCAGCACCGCCACGCCGCGCCGGGTGCGCTCTTCCTCGCTCATTAGCAGATTTTCCAGGTGGCCGGAGCTTCCCAGTGTGTAGGTATGCGGATGTTCCAACACGATCACGGTATCGGCGACGTCACCCCGCGCGCGTTTCTCCGCAAGACGGCGCTGCAAGTCCCATGCCTGTTGATAATCCACCTGTCCCATCTCCAGCCAGTTGGCATCCATGTTTCAAACCATTTCCTAACCTTCGTTCACGGGGTCGGAGTAGGGGGGGCTGCCCCGCTGGGCAAGATACCGGTAATCAGCCAGGGCTGGTCGGGGCTGCTGCCGGGCGCGGGCCGCTGAAAGGTTGCTATAAACGATCCCTGCCGTCCCTGAAACCCGATATGGGTATCGTCCTGAAAGATCACTGTGTACGTATTTTCTGGAAAGCCCAGCCCAAACGATTCAGCGGTGGTGACAATCGCCGGGTCGGTGGTCAGCGCCGCCGCCCCTGCCGAATCGCGCACGCGCATGCGTTCCAGGCATTCCACCAACGATGCATACGCCGATGGCTCGGCGACCTGCCACAGCCAGTTCTGGCGATTGGTCGCATCACCCAGCGCCGGAACAGGTGTGTAACTATCGCCTGTGCGATCCCAGCCTACCCGGAAGCGGCGGTGCGGGGTGTTCTGATCCTCCAGAAAGACCGAGGTTGTTTCAAATGCCTGCCCGACCACCGTGACATGGGTCAGGTCTGGCGCCAGCGCCACGCTTGAATCGGTGGCATTAAACCACCATTCTGGCGTCTCGTCACCCAGCCAGACCACCGCCCAGCCCGTCTCGCCGCGCCGGAGCAGCGAGAAGTGAACCCTTCTCAGGCTGTCCATGCCCAGCGTGGTATACACCAGCCCGGCCTCATTATTATGGGGGGTCAACTCGACCGAATCAAGGCCCGCCGTCCAGGCGCTCACTTCAACCGGCGCTTGCGATACACCCCCCACACGGGTGATCAGGTACAGACCCATCGCGTCCGGCAGCCCCACGACCGCCAGATCACCTGCCCGCCGGATAAACGCGGGGTCAGTAAAAGTCATTTTGCGTGACGCAAACGCGATATCGGTCAGCAAGGTTGATGCATTGTGATCGTCCGTCGGACGCAGTTCCAGATCATCGAGAAAAGCGGGCAGCACAGCCAGCACGGATTGCAACCTTTCCGGGCGCGTATCGATCTGGAAGGCGGCGCGAAGCTGATCGTGGATACCGGCAACAGGGGTCGGGGTCGAGGGGGGATAACCGCCTGGTTGAGGTTGAGACGCGCAGGCGACCACAAACCCCATCATCAGGACAGCCACGCCCATCCCCCTGATCCCTCCAGGCGGGAGCACGTGGCAAAGCCATCGCCATCCCCTTACTCCCGCTATCATCGCTTTGCGGGCTACCAGCGAAACAGGGGCACAACAGCCAGCCATCGATGCACCAATCATGGGGGGTCAGGCGGACTTGCTGGCCTCGCTCATCGTCTGGCGGATCATCGCCACGACTTCTTTCAAACGGCCAGTCGCTGACCTGATACGGTTGACTGCGCCGCGCTGTTTTTCCGTTAGGGGGTCAAAACCACCCGACAGCAGCGTCTCGACCTGCGCCTCAATTCCATCGACCGGGTCAAGCAGCGTTTCGGCATGATTCATGACCGTTTTGGCCGACGCGCCCGCCGCGTCGATACGTGCCTGCATCTTTGACAGCGCCATGGCCTTGTCAAGAGCGATGGCGGCGTAATCGGCCAGATTGATCAACACTGCCTGATCGGAAAGCTCAAAGTTGTGCAGTCCCAGGCTGTAGACTGCCAGCACCCCCGCCACGCCCTGCCCGACTACAATCGGCACGTTGACGAGGGCGCGCGCCAGATAGCCCGTTTTGACTTTGTGCTCGGTTTCGCCGCCCTTGAGCACCGGCTTGCCGGTTTGCAGGACGGCCATCGCATCCGAATCGGTTGAAGGCTGCTTGAGCGCCTCGGCGCGCTTTTCGCCCATACCCTGCTCGGCGCGGAGCAGCAAGGCTTTGCTGGCGGCGTCGACCAGAAAGACCGCGCCTTCGTCGGCGCGGGCCAGAAACACCGCCGCTTCCACAATGTGTGACAGCATCGAATCGATATTCGTTTCGGAGCCAATCGCGCGGCCAATCCGCGACAGCGTGGACATCTCCTCCAGGCGGCGCGCCAGATCGCTCTGCGTGGTCGCCAGAGCCTGCTGGATCGAAGTCTGATTGCGCTCGGCTTCGACCTTGGCCACGAATTCTTTGACTTTCGCCAACCGCGCCTCATCCTCAATCGGTTTGAGCACCAGGTCGCGGATGCCAAGCGGAAAGATTTCGGCGGCCATCTGCTCGGTGACACGCGGCACAAACAGCAGCGCAGGAGCCTCGCAACCCATCCGGCGCTGCGCCTTGAGGGTGGCGAACGGGCTGGCGCTGCGCAGCATACTGATATCGACCAACACGACGTCACAGGCAGGCGGCGCATTCAAATCATCGGCGCGCGTGGCCTGGAATCCGGCAGTGGGCAGCAGCCTTAGCAGCGCATCCCCGGCCTCCGGCGTGTCAGCCGAAACAAGAATATGAGCTTGGCCCATGTCGGCTTGCTCCGTGTGAGAGTGGATTCAATTGGCGAAAATGCTATACGACCGGCCCAGAGCTGAAAAGACTTCCCCGTACAACTATCACTGGCTGCTACTCGAATCTAAGCACCGCGGCGTCCCTGAAAACGCGCCACTGGCGCACCGTCATCCTCTGCCAGCGAACCCTTCCGCCGATACGTAGCAGGCGAGTCCTGAGGCATGCCCAGCAGCAGGTAAAGCCGTTTCATCGTTTCCTCATCGTACTGGAACTCGCCGCACACATCACACGCCCAGACCATGACATTGGGCAGCAACACGAAATGTTGATCCATCTGCTGTGTCACAGTCACCCGCCGCGCATGCAACATCCCAATATGACAAACGGCGCATTGATTTTCTGGCATGAACTCAACCCCCGCTATGGTTTACCGGCTGTTCCCGCTGGAACATTTTTCACACGATAGTGCTTGATAATCCCCCACTCCTGAGGCGGCCAATAGGATACCCATGCTTTGCCGATAATATCCTTGATCGGCAACAGCCCCCAGGTGCGTGAATCGCTGGAATGGGCCCGGTTGTCACCCATGACAAAAAAGTTGTCAGCGGGGACTGTCCAGCGGCCCGGGCGCCCTTCAAAGCCTGCCTCGGCTGAGATGTAAGGCTCCGTCAATTGGACGCCGTTGACAGACACCTTGCCGTCCTGAACCTCAACCGCATCACCGGGCAGCCCGATAATCCGCTTGATATAGTCGTCAGTCAGGTTGCCGGGATACTGGAACACAATCACGTCGCCGCGCTGGGGCGCCCCCCCTAGCTGGTATGCCAAGCGGCTGACGATCAACATCTGCCCGGTGTGAAAATTGGGCTCCATGCTGGAGCCTTCGACAATAAACCGGGCGGTCGTAAAGTTGACAACCACCCAAATCGCAACCGCCAGGACGACCGTTTCCAGGATTTCGCGGATGATCGGCTTCCAGCTTGCCTTGACATCAGGAGCGGCCACGGACTCAGCCGCTGGCGATTCGGCCTCCGCAGGTGGGGTCGGCGATGCGACAAGCCCTTCCGCTACGGTGAGAGTCTCTGTTGTTTCAATCGATTTCATACGCTTCGCCACGATATTTTTCACAAGTAAAGTTTAGTTCGCATACGGATTATAGAGCCAGCAAGCATTGCACGCCAAACTTCGAGCCGCTAAGGTCAATCGATGAGCGCCTCCGCCATTATGTGGGGCCGACCAATATTATTTCAGCTTCGTTCCACACCGGCTGCATGAACTGGCCTGACTGGTGTTGAGGGTATTGCACACAGGGCAGCGCCGTCCCAATACGTGACCGCACGACACGCAGCGCAGCGCCTTGAGCGCATTGGGCGAACCACACGAAGGGCACACCAGAGGGCGCGCACTGACGGTGGGCGACTGCGGGGCTGGTTGGCCCTGGCCGGGTGGCACGACAGCACCCATTGGCAGGGTGTGATCCGGGTAGACATCGGCGCTTCCATCGTGTGACGGGGTGGCCCCGTTCGCGATGGGTTGAGGCGACCCGCTAACCGGCTCGCCCAGCGACCGACTCAGCCGCTCGGCGAGCACGCCTGCGCGGGGCGTGCGCTGGGCGGGGTCTTTTGCCAGCGCCTCCAGCACAACCGCCGCCATCGCGGCTGGCATATCGGGTCGCAGACGCCGCATGTCGGGCACCGGCTGCGTCATATGCGCCAACAAAACCGCCACGGGTGTATCCGCTCTGAACGGAAGGTCGCCCGTCAGCATCTGGTAGAGTGTCACCCCCAGCGCATAGATGTCAACCAGGGAGCTGAGTGTTCCAGACTGCGACATCTCCGGGGCCATATAATACGGCGTGCCAATTGGCCCGCTGCCGGTCAACTGGCTCATCTCGACGACGGCCCTGGCGATGCCGAAGTCTGACAGATGGACATTACCTCTGGCATCGAACAGCACATTGGAAGGCTTGAAGTCGCGATGAATAATTTGCTGCTCGTGCGCGAAGTCCAAGCCTTCGGCAATCTGGCCGGTCAGCCGCACCACCTCTTCCAACGGCATGCCCCTTGCCGAGGCGCTGATGCGATCGGCCAGCGTGCCGCCGCTCAGATAGGCTGCCACGATATACGGTTGGCCGTTGTGCTCGCCAAAATCATAGACCGGCAGAATGCGTGGATGCTGAAGCTGTGCGCTGATGCGCACCTCGCGCTTGAAGCGCTCCAGAAACGTCCGATCCTGTAGAAAATGCGCCGGCAGCAGCTTGATTGCCACTTCGCGCCCGACGTTGGGCTGGATGGCCTTGTAAACGTCGCTCATCCCGCCGTGCCCGATCAACTCCATGATCTGGTACGGCCCAATCTGTTCGCCGCTCAACCCTGGCATGTCTTGCTCGTAGCCCCCATCAGCGCGCTTCACCGCCAAAGACAACGTGTCGAAGTATCTCATACCCTGAGCGGTTGAACAAACAACACAGGCCACGACGCCGAAGGCTGCCGGTTCGATTTTTCGTTGACAAATGACCCGCAGCCTGTAAAATAGAGTTGGCAAGCCGAAGTGGCGGAATTGGCAGACGCGCTACGTTCAGGGCGTAGTGATCGTAAGGTCGTGAGGGTTCAAATCCCTCCTTCGGCACTGACCGGGCCGGGCAGACGCCCCGGCCTTTTGTTATATCTGAGATTATGCATGGTAGAACCCAACGCCTCGCCTGATCCATCACCCGCCAGCCTTCACCGACGGCCCACCCGCTGGTGGCAGCGCTTGCCGCTCACCAACCTTCAGATACTGCTCATCCTGCTGATTATCGTCGGTGTGCGGCTGATCATCGATTTTAGCCAGCGAATTGTCGAGGGACAGCAAAAAATATCGGAACAACGCGTTCTGGAAGCGCGCATCGCCGCGCTGGAAAAGGAACAGCAGCAGCTTGAAGCGGATAAAGCCTATTACAGCAGCCCAACGTATGTCGAAGCGTGGGCGCACGACGACGGCAAGATGGTGCGCGATGGGGAAAAGCTGGTGGTGCCTGTTTATCAGGGCAAACCCCAGCCCAGCCGCCCCGTCACTATTTCCCAGCCTGTCGCGCCGCTGCCGCCGTGGGCAATCTGGTGGACTCTTTTCATCGATGAGCCGCCGCCGCTGCCCGCGCGCTAAGAAAACCGCCGATTGGTTGCAGTTCCCCCCATCGCCTGAGTAGAATCCACCTATTAGCCAGACCTCTCTGATCTGCCAGCACGAATCGAGGCATTGTGAAAATCGACCTGCATCACACGCCAGCCGTGTTTGACACGCTGGCGGCTGAGTGGGATTCACTGCTGCCCTCCGATAACGCGTTGAATTTCTTCATGCGCGTAGACTGGCAGCGCACCTGGTGGAAGCACCTCCAGCGCGGTGAGCTGACCATCGCCAGTGTGCGTGACGACCACGGCGCTTTGCGCGGGGTTGCGCCCTGCTTTATCGCAACGGATGACGCAGGCCAGCGCGTGATGCACGTCATCGGCTGTACCGATATCACCGATTACGTCGATTGGATTGTCGCGCGCGGCTATGAGCAGCCGGTCGCCGCCGCGTTGTGGGATTTCTTCAAGTCGCCCGACGCGCCGGGCTGGGATGTGATCCAACTGTGCAATGTGCCCGAAAACTCACCCACCCTCCAATTGCTGCCCGGATTGGCCGCCCGCGATGGGTTCAAGGCCGCTGTGGCCGTCGAGGATGTGTGCCCGGTCATCCTCTTGCCGGACAGCTACGAAGCCTACCTCGAATCGCTGGACAAAAAACAGCGCCACGAACTGAAACGCAAGCGCCGCCGCGCCGAAGAATACCCCGTCGCGTGGTATGTGGTTGGGCCGGAGCATAATCTCGAACAGGAGATCGACGCTTTCCTGGACCTGATGGCCTCCAGCACACCGGATAAGGCCGAATTCCTGACTCAGCGCGGTCACCGGGCTTTTTTCAAAGAGATCGGCCCGATCCTGTTTGCGCGCGGCATGCTCGATCTGAGCTTTCTGTCCGTCAACGACAGGCGAGTGGCAGCGATGTGGAATTTCGCCTACGGCGACCGCATGATGTTGTACAACTCCGGCCTTAACTCGCAAGAGTTCATGGCGCTCAGCCCCGGGATCGTCTTGCTGACATTCAACATTGAACACAGCATCGCCGATGGATTTGCCCGTTACGACTTCCTGCAGGGGAACGAAGGCTACAAATATCGGATGGGCGCTCAGACAACGCATGTTTGCTCGCTGACCATTACTCGCTGAGCATCACATGGCGAAACGATCATTGCATGTCGCGTTATTAAGCGTTCACACCTGCCCAATGGCGATGCTGGGCGGCAAGAAAGCCGGCGGCATGAACGTCTATGTCCGCGAATTGAGCCGCGAGTTGGCCAAGCGGGATATTCAGGTCGATATTTTCACCCGCCTGCAAGACGGCTGCGAGGGTCACTTGAACAATCCTCCACCCGTTGATGGTGTCCGCGTGATCCACATCGCTGCCGGTCCGCCTGATCTCACCTCGACCGTCACTATGTTGGAGCACCTGCCGGCCTTTGTCGCGGGCGTTCTGGATTTTGCAAAAGATAACAATGTTGCCTACGACCTGATCCACAGCCACTACTGGCTGTCCGGCCAGGCCGCGCGCGAGCTGAAGGCCGTTTGGCGCATTCCAATCATCCAGATGTTCCACACCCTGGGCCACATGAAAAACCGGATTGCACTCAGCCCGGAAGAACGCGAACCGGATATTCGCTTGCAGGTTGAGGCCGATGTGATGAATGCCGCCGATGTCCTGATCGCCGCCACCCCCGCCGAAAAGATTCAACTCATGTGGCTGTACGGCGCGGACATGCACAAAATCAGGGTCATTCCACCCGGCGTTGACATCGAAACCTTCCATCCCATTGATAAAGCAGCAGCCCGCGCCGCCATCGACATTCCGGAGACAGACCGCCTGCTGGCATTTGTCGGCAGGATGGAGCGGCTTAAAGGGCTGGATACCCTGCTGCGCGCGATGGCGCACCTGAAACGCGATGACCCACGCGGTCTGGAGAATATGTATCTGGCGGTGATCGGTGGGGTAGCGGGCCGTGAAGCCGACGATGATGCCGAATTTCAACGTGTCAAAGCCCTGCGCGAGGAGTTAGGCGTGCAAGAACTGGTGACCTTCCTGGGCGCGCGCGACCAGCCCACTCTTCCTTATTATTATGCCGCCGCCGAAGCGGTCATTATGCCATCGCATTACGAGTCATTTGGCATGGTCGCCCTGGAAGCCATGGCCTGTGGGACACCCGTTATTGCGTCTGAAGTCGGCGGGCTGGCATATTTGATCCAGGATGGACTGACCGGGTTTCATGTCCCCGATCAAGACCCGGTCGAGCTGGCGGGCAAGATACGCTTACTGCTGGACAACCACGAACTGCGCGAGGATATGGCCGCCGCCGCCGTCCGCAGCGCCCAAAACTACGCCTGGCCGCTTATCGCCGCTAAGATTGTCGAAGTTTACCGAGCACTCACCGGAAAAGGTTGGCCTTACTCGGATGAGCAGGGCCTGTAAACAGCCTATGCGCCAATTGAAAAAGACGTTATCAGCCGCCGGACACTTCCTTGAAGACTTTCACCGTCTCTGGTGATGGCCTGGTACCGTATTTGTCCTGCAAATCCTGTTCCAATTTGCGGTAGTATTCAACGGCCTCACTGCGCCGGCCCAACTTGGAATACAAGCGCAAGGCCTCGCGATGCAAGTCTTCACGGTGATGGGCATCGCTGAGGGCGCGCAGCACCAGCCCCAGCGCATTTTCGGTCTTACCCTGATCTTCGCGGATATGGGCCAACTCGGTCAGCGCTTCCAGATATCCCTCCAGGAAATCGCTGCGGCGGGCGACGATCCATGGATCATCGTGGGCCTGTAGGAAATGGCCGCGATATATGTCTATGGCGTGCTGCCAGTGTGGTTCCGCTTCATCCCCACTGCGCGAGCGCGCCTCGACCAGGCTGGCGACAAACTCCAGGACATCATACTGCACGTTCATCCGGGGGTTGACCTGGTAATGCCCGCCGACGTGGGTAACCATATCATCGTAATGCAGCGCTTTATGCAGCCGGCGCTTGGTGACGTGAAACACATTCACCGCCTGATCGAGGGACAGATCAGGCCAGAATGCCTCACAAATATCCGCTCGTGTGCACTGCGGGCGATCCAGTGTGAAGAAAAAGAGCAGGCGCGGCAGGTGGCCTTCCCAGGAGGTCACATGCTGGCCGTTGAGCATCACATAACCGGGCCCGAACGCATATACTTCAACATTCGGACTTTCCGAAAAATGCTCCGAATAAAACCCGCTGGGCAGCAGCCTGGCGTCGCGCAGAACAACTGCCTGCTTGCGGGCCACCAGCGCGACCCACGGCAAACGCGGCAGAGTCCGGCTGTTGATCAACAGGTGGCACTGATTAGGCAGCACGCGAAGAAGCTGCTCAAAGAAGTTCTGAATTTCGGCGACTTCATCGATGCGATCATACTCGTCGATGATCAGAAGATAGTGATCGTCGCTTAACTGGGTGAGGTCGGCGGCGAGCGCCTGAGCCAGCGCCGGGATATCGCCGCTGGCGCGGGTGATTTCTTCGTTCAGGTGCTGCCCAAACAGCGGGGCCTGATCGGCCATGGCGCTGGACAGGCTCGAAAGAAACTGGCTGAGGCTGACATCACCGATGCCAAACCCAAAAAAGTACAGCGGCGCGGGGGGCGAATCAAGGAGAGCTGCAATGAGTAAGGTGCGATATCGGCTGCTGGGGTGGATTAAGAGTAGTTTGTTGGTGGCGTAGTGAGCTTTGAGTGTTTCGAGGCTGGGTGCGATGAGCTCTTGTAATGACATAGCGTCCTTCAATGTACAATTTTTAGCGCGAGTCCCGGCCCATTGTTAGCCACCCCTTTGAGCGCCATCATACTCCGTTGCCCACCGCCTGTCAATTTGTGCTGCCTTCTGATAATACAGACGTTAATATGACAAATTCCGGCCAGCGTTGATCCCGATACAAGGGTTGACGGCTGCCAGCCCGCCACCTAGAATCACTGCACGTCTTGCTTCACCTTTGAGTTCACCATGAGCCAACCCTCTGCGCCGCAGCATCAGCGCCCCACCAATATTACGCTCAACAAGCCGAACCATGAGCTGCACATCCAGTGGTCTGATAACCACATCAGCGCCTACCCGCTGAATGCGCTGCGCGAAGCCTGCCCCTGCGCGCTGTGCCGGGGCGGGCACGAGTTCATGGGGCCGCAGTACGACCCCAACCTGATCGCGCTCACACCTGCCCGATCCTACGAGGTAAAGGATATGCAGCTTATCGGCAACTACGCGCTGATGTTCGTATGGTCGGATTTGCATTCGAGCGGCATCTACACGTGGGATTACCTGAGGCGCATCTGCCCGTGCCCGATCTGCCAGGCGGAGCGTGAAATCAAAGCCGGGACAAATCCGTAGGGGCGACCGAATCGGTCGCCCCTCGTATAATGGATAAAGTGTCGGAAGGGCTGGTCAGGTTGTGTCGCCCCTAGCGGCCAAGACCGCGTTGTGTAGATCAACCGCCAGCACGATGGAC
>Ga0137463_1000449_pt1 | contig 14212 bp, 8 predicted proteins | sample EasRivERMGT800_2_FD_102333 | JGI IMG/M metagenome (GOLD analysis project Ga0137463, IMG submission 102333) | Soil microbial communities from meander-bound floodplain in the East River, Colorado, USA - East River MetaG ERMGT800_2 | ecosystem: Environmental > Terrestrial > Soil > Floodplain ...
CAACAACGGCAAAACGACGTCGCGATCGACCGTCGTTTCGTCATCGATATCGAAGAAGCGGCCGTGCGCCTCAAAAAACGGGACTGCTGCACGCCGCTCGAGTTTGTCGAGCAGGTCATGCCGAACATGCTCGTCCCCCAGTTCCTTGTAGTCGGGGGTGCAACCGACAAAGGAGATCGCGGCCGCCCATAGACAAAGCGCCAAGGCGCACTGCACCATGGCGGTCGGCGATGGCAGGGTCGGCTGTCGCCGTGGAGCCGCGCAGATCTGCGCGCCCGCCAGAGCGGTATGCTCAGGCGCGGGAGGCAGGCGCACCACGCCACAGCCGGCCGGTTTCATCGAGGCGAGCCCTGCAGGCCAACCTTACTGCACAACGCCGTGGGCGTTGGCCGAGCAGGCACCCGTCTTCTTCACCTGGTAGGTGTCGTGAGTCACGTTCACGTTATGGCCCTGCACAGAAATCAGGACCTGCACGTCCTGGTAAGTGTGGTTCGCGCCCGACAGATTCTGGACGTTGCCCTTGCCCGTCGCACTGAATTGGCCGGTCTGCGTGTTGAGGACGAAATTCATGGAAACCGAAGCTCCGAGGCCGGCGTTGAGGACTCCAGTTTTATCGACACCCGGCAGAGCCACGTCGACTTTCCCTTTGGTCGTCTTGGCATAGCAGACCCCGCCAGCCAGACCAGAGAATGTCAGAACAGCAATCAGCACCAGCCCGCAATTCCGTCGATTCATGGTAATCACTTTCGTCGTTCAGATGGCCCGCATCATGCAATTTGTTATCGGAGTGCGACCGCCCTCGCACCCGGCCCGCAAAGAGTTGACCCGAGGATCTGACCGGCTGTCAACCCGCAGATCCCAGGATTGAGCTTATCGACGGAGGATGCGCCGAGCAACACAATTCCGAGGTTCGGCCTGGATTTCGAGCGTCGGACAAAAAAAGGGGACCGATGAATGACAAACTCTCTGGGTGGCGGCACGTGATGATCGTTCACGATCAGCTCATGCGCGGGATCGCCCAGTGACCGGTGCGGTATTTTCTCCCCAGCAATTGCCCTGCCTCGACGTCGTTCAGGATCTGTTCGCGCACGGGATCGAACTGCACGACGCGCCCCACCCGCGCGGCGATGTTCGCCAGGTGGACCAGCGAAGCCGAGAGGAATCCGGCCTGCACGTCGGCATTGAGCTGTTTCTGGTCTCCGCGGATGCAGTCGAAGAAGTTCTGATGATGCGCGGGAAGATCGGGCGAACCGGTCTTCTCGGCGAGCAACTTGTTCTTGAGGCCGTACAGTTTCCAGCCGACCGAGTGGCCGACGATCAGCATCCCTTTCGTCCCGTAGAAGGCCGCGCCGTTTTCGTACCCTTCCTGCACATACGGCGACCAGATGCGCTGTTCGAAGATGAGCTGTTTTTTGGCCGACTTACCGGGAATCGGATACTCGAAGACCGCATATTGCGTATCGGGGAACTGCTGGTCGTCGTCGAAGAAATATTTGCCTCCCAGGCAACTGGCGGTCGAGGGATGCGTATCGACCCCCAGCCCCCAGACAGCGACGTCGATGTCGTGGACGCCGTCGTTGCCGATGTCCCCACAGCCAAAGTCGTACCACCAGCGCCACACGCCGTGGAGCAGGTTGGATCGGTAAGGAACGGGGACCGCCGGGCCGAGCCAGGCATCGAAGTCGAGGGGGGCGGGAGGGCTGGCCGGTTGCGTCTTGCCGATCGACCGCCGGAGCTGGCTGTTCCAGGCTTTGGCCACGAGCACTTCGCCGATCTCGCCCGATCGGATCTGGTCAATCGCTTCGCGGATCGTGGCCGTGCTGCGGCTTTGTGTGCCAACCTGCAGGCATTTTCCAGTCCGCTTGACGGCGTCCATCAGGGCGCGCCCCTCGCGCAGGTTGTGACAGCATGGTTTTTCGACATAGACATGCTTGCCCGCATCGAGGGCCAGGACGGCGGCGGGAGTGTGCCAGTGGTCGGGAGTGGCGATGAACACGGCATCAACCGACTTGTCGTTGAACACCTGCCGCATGTCACTCACCGATTTGGGAGCGACGCCCGAGCGGGTCTCGACTTCTTTGGCAGCCGCCTCGAGCCGACCGGAATCGACGTCACAGACGTAGGCGACCCGCACGTCCTTGCGCGACGCAAGCAGCCGCGTATGGTTCATCCCCATTCCGCCGGGGCCGATGACGCCCAGCACGAGCGGGTCTCCCGGGGCAGCCTCTGCCGCCGCAGCCCCGATCGTCAAGGCGGCGGCTCCCAGTCCGGCCTGCCTGAGAAACTCACGCCGATTGTTTGCGCTCATGGCGTTCTCCAGAAGGGTGTGCGGCACTCGAATGACACCAGTCAAGATCAGGACATCAGTCTATCAGACTGCGTGACGCTGCCAACATACTGTGACCTCATCCCGCCGGGCAAGAATGAGTACAATGGCCGGCATGGCAGGCCGCACGCACTTCTGCTGTTTCATGGTGCTCCTGGGTTCGAGCGCGATTGCCGCCGGGCGGGCCGGCGAATTGCCGGCAGCGGACGACGTTGAGCGCTTCTGGTCTTTTCAGCCGGTTCGCACCGGCGAGCCACCCGCGGTGCGCAAAACGGACTGGCCGCAGTCGCCGATCGACCGATTCATCCTCGCAAAGCTGGAAGAACGTGGCCTGGAGCCGGCGGCACCAGCGGGGAAGCGCGCGCTGATTCGACGGGCGACGTTCGACCTGACAGGACTGCCTCCGACGCTGGCGGAAATCGAGCAGTTTCTGGTGGACGATTCCCCGGGGGCTTTTGCCCGAGTTGTCGATCGCCTGCTAGCTTCGCCGCGGTACGGCGAACGTTGGGGCCGGCACTGGCTGGACGTCGTGCGCTACGCCGACGCGCGGGACCTGATTCAGTTGCCGGCCGAGAGTGATTTCCGCGAGGCGTGGCGGTATCGCGACTGGGTGGTCGCCGCCTTCAACCGGGATCTCCCCTACGACGACTTCATCACCCGCCAGATCGCGGGTGATCTGATGCAGCCGGCCGATCCGGCGCAGATCGATGCCGAGGCGCTCGTGGCGACCGGGCTCCTGGCGATTGCCGATTTCGTGCCGGGGGACGTCGACAAGCAGCAGATGATTGCCGACTACGTGAACGATCAGATCGACGTCGTGGGGCGGGCGTTCCTGGGGCTGACGCTGGCCTGCGCCCGCTGTCACGATCACAAGTTCGATCCGATTTCGACCGAAGATTACTACGCGCTGGCGGGGATTTTCTTCAGCACGCGGCTGGTTCCCGGACCGGTGAAGGGAAATACGCCCCTCGTTCGTGTGCCGCTGATTGCTCCAGCGGAAATCGCGGCGCGCGAGGCCGAGCAGGCGCGCGCCAGCGCGCGACTGGCGGAAGTCTCCGAGACAATCGCCACGCTGGCCGATCGGGAATACCGGGCGTATCTCGAACGGCGGGTCGCCGGCGACGCCTCGCGATATCTGCTGGCAGCGTGGGATTTCGTCCATCCGCCGACGGGTGCCGGGCGACCGGCGGCGAGCGAGTTTGCAAAGGAGCGCGGGCTGGAAGAGGGGCCGCTGGCGCACTGGGTTCGCTATTTCGAAGAGCCTCGGCCCCACCCGGCGTTCGCGGCGATCAGAAATGCGATGGCGACGGAGGAGAGAAAGGAACGCGCGCAAGAGCTGGCGAAGAGAGTGGGGGAAGTTGCCGCTGGTCGTGCCAATCAAACGCGCGACGCAGCGGCTGCGAAGCTCGCCGAGGCGGAAATCTTGCGGTTCCGGGGCGATGATCGGCGCGTCGTGACGAACGACGCCAAGCAGGTGACGCTCTGGCCGAATCGCGGCCGGGCGGTCGCCAATGCGGCGCCCGTGACTGATGTTGCTGCTCCTGCCGCGGCGACTGTTGAATTGCACGGCACGCAGCGCGACGTTGTTCGGTTCACCGGCAAAAATTTATTGCAGGTTCCGGTGACCGTGCCGCCGGCCGGAAGTTTGTTCGTGGTGTACCGTTCGGATCCGACCGGTGGTCCCGGGCAGCGTCTCGTGGGCTGGGAGGACTCGGCCGTTGGCCAGCACGGCGTCGGGATCATGACCGACGGCGCGGGGAGCGCGCATGTCATCGTCCGTCGGAACGGAGCGAGCGGCGACGTGGTCATACCCGCGCCGGCGGCCGGCGGTGCGGCGCCCGAATTCCAGATCCTGTGCATCACCTGGGGACCGGCGGGAGTCGCCGTGTCTCGAAACGGCCAGACAGTCGGCCGAAACAAGGGGATTGATTCGGTCTCCTCAGACCCGGCGATTACTGCGTTGCGGATCGGCGGGCCCGGTTCGGGATCGAGTCCCCGCTTTCAGGGGGACATTGCCGAACTGCGAGTCTACGCAACGCTGATCGACGATTCCGATCGGTCGCGGATCGAGGCCCAACTCACAGCGCGGTGGTGCGGCGCACCGGAAAGCCGGGAGCCAGCGACTGCAAATGCGATCGACGAACTTTACGACGAACTGATCTCGCCCCTGGGGCCGTTCCAACGGGAAGGATCAGAGCGGGAGAAATCGCAGACCGAGGAATTCCGCCAGCGGCTCGCTGGACTGCGTGCCGAGCTCGAAGGACTCAAAAAGAAATCGGCCCCGCCCGACATTCCGCGGGCGGTCGTGGTGATGGAGGGGGGACCGCCTGGAACGCCGCACGAGGGATTTCACGACGCGGCGGTGTACCTGCGCGGAAACCACGCCAAGCCCGGCAAGATTGTCGCGCGGGGAGTTCCGCGGGTCATTGCCGGTGCCGAGCCTCCGGTGATTCGTGAGGGAAGTGGCCGGCGCGAGCTGGCGCGCTGGCTGGCACATTCGGCCAATCCCCTGACGGCGCGGGTCATGGTCAATCGCGTCTGGCAGCATCATTTTGGAGCGGGTCTCGTGCGGACGTCGGCGAATTTCGGAGCGATGGGAGAACGCCCCACCCATCCCGAGCTGCTCGATGATCTGGCGGCGCGGTTTGTGGCTTCGGGCTGGTCGGTCAAAGAGCTGCACCGGCTGATCATGCTCTCGAGCACGTATCAGCAGAGTTCGGGGGCAGGTGTCGCAACGAACGAACAAGAGCAGCGGCGATTCAAGAAGGGGTTGGCGGCAGACCCCGAGAATCGATTTCTGTGGCGTGCGAATCGTCGTCGGCTGGAGGCCGAGGCGGTCCGCGATAGCCTGCTGGCGGTTGCCGGACGGCTGGACGTCACTCCGGGAGGGCCCGGCTTTCAGGAACTCGGCACGCCACGGCGCAGTCTGTATCTGATGGCCGTGCGGACCGGTGCCAGGAGCGCCGACTTCGGGCCGCTGTTCGACGCGCCGGATTGCAGCGGCATCGTCGAGCGGCGGAACGAATCGATCGTCGCCCCGCAGGCGCTGTTCCTGATGAACGACGCGCTGGTCACCGACCTGGGGACAGCGCTGGCGGAGCGCATCGCGCCGAACGGCGCCGGTATTGGGATTCGGGAGGGGATCGGGCGACTCTATGAGGTTGCGCTCGGGCGTCCTCCAGCAGAGCCGGAGTTTGAAGTGGGCGTGAAGTTTCTCACGCAAGGACCAGACCCGGAAGACGAAAAAACCTCACCGGGAGCGCGCGTCAGTGAATCGACGCGGGAGCGATGGATCCGTTACTGTCACCTGGTCCTGTGCACGAACGAATTCTTGTATGTGGATTAATACAACGCGCGTTGTGGCCGGTCTCCCGACCATAGGCATTTACAAAAGTCAAAATTCGCGTCGCTGAAACTGATTCCTTCCCCCTCGATGGGGGAAGGGTAGGATGGGGGTGGCGAGCGTCAATCGACATTCGCCCCCCCACCCCGGCCCTCCCCCACGACGGGGGGAGGGAGAATGTTTGAAGTCGGCTCAAAATTCGATGTGTAGATACCTGTGGTCTCCTGACCGAGCCACTGCGAGCGACCGCAGGTCTCCCAACAGCGCGGGAGACCTTACGGTCGTGGCAGCGGCGGGGTCAGGAGACCCGCGCCGAACGGAAGTTCCTGTATGTGGATTGACGCCATGCAGACACAATTCACGCGGCGCGAACTGCTCCGCCGCTCCGGTGGTGGATTCGGCGCGCTGGCGCTGGCCGCGCTGCTGGCAGATGACGGCCGCGCCGGGGAGTCGTCCGATCCCCTGGCGGTCAAACAACCGCACTTCACCGCTTCGGCCAAGCGAGTGATTTTTCTGTTCATGCCGGGGGGCCCGTCGCAGGTCGATACGTTCGATCCCAAGCCACGGCTGACCCAGGACGACGGCAAGCCGGCCCCCAAACTGTATCTGGGACAGCAGCGCAGCTTGCTGGCCTCTCCCTGGAAGTTCCAGAAGTACGGTGAATCGGGGCTCGACGTCAGCGAGCTTTTTCCGCACACGGCCAGGTGCGTCGACGACCTGTGCGTCATCCGCTCGATGTTGACCGACGACCCGAATCATCCCGGCGGGTGCCTGCTGATGCACACCGGCGAGCGGGTGTCGTCGCGCCCCAGCCTGGGGGCGTGGGTCACGTATGGTCTGGGGTCCGAAAACCGCAACCTGCCCGGGTTCGTCGCGATCGGGCCGGGGCCGATCATCGAAGGGGCGCGACAATACGGAGCGAGTTTTTTGCCGGCGGCCTACCAGGGGACGTTTGTTTCGAATGTCGATCAGCCGCTCAAGAATCTGGCGAGTGCCGTCTCGCGCGACAGCCAGCGGCGCGAACTCGACACGCTGGCGCGACTCAACGAGATCCATCGGGAAACCCGCACGGACGACGGCCGGCTGAGCGCCCGCATCGATTCGTTCGAACTGGCATATCGCATGCAGACCGCCGCGCCCGATGCATTCAGCCTGGCGGGTGAAACGCCGGCGACGGGGAAGTTGTACGGCCTTGACGAACCGGCGACAGCAACGTTCGGTAAACAGTGCCTGCTCGCGCGGCGTCTGGTGGAGCGCGGCGTGCGGTTCGTTCAGCTCTACCACACCAGTGGTGGATTTCAGCCCTGGGATCAGCACAGCGGGCTGAAGGCGGGGCACGAAAAGAATGCGCTGGCGACTGATCTCCCGATCGCCGGGTTGCTCGCGGATCTCAAGCAGCGGGGATTGCTTGAAGACACTCTGGTGATCTGGGGAGGCGAGTTCGGGCGGACGCCGGCGCGCGAGGGGACTGCCGGCGGCCGCGATCATCATCCATTCGGATTCACGATGTGGCTGGCCGGGGGCGGGGTCAAAGGGGGGATGACATACGGCGCGACCGACGAGTTCGGCTGGGATGCCATCGAGAATCCCACGCATGTCCACGACCTGCACGCCACGATTCTGCATCTCTTGGGGCTCGACCACGAGCGGCTCACGTATCGCTTCGCCGGCCGCGACTTCCGCCTGACCGACGTCTACGGCAACATCGTGGACGGAATCCTGGCGTAGGGGGACGAGCTTGCCGCAAGACGATCGACGGGAGCGGTCGATGCGCCGCGACTCCCGTGGCCGTGAGTTCTGGTTGCGAGCTGTCCAGTGATGATGAGAAGAACAGAAAAGCGGGAGACAACTCAGGACAGCCGCGGAGCGGCGAAGGAGTGTAGCCAGTGTCGTCAGACACTGGTGGTGATCGATGACGATTGAACAGCCCCGGCGGGGCGGCAGGGAATTGGCGCTGATCGAATGCTGCCTGCATCTCCCTGTCGCCCCTCCGGGGCTGCGCGCACGGCGCGACGAGACCAGTGTCTGACGACACTGGCTACATGATGTCACCCCTCCGGGGTTTCGCAGTTGCGTTTTATCCGGCGACCGAAATGACGGTCGAGTCCCCGCCGGCTGCTTAGCCATCCGACCGATGTAGCGCCTCTTGCCTATTTTGGCGGCGATTTGCCCGCACGATTCTGTCGACAACCTGCCCATTTCCCCAGGAAATTAATTCGGAAATCTGAGGGGCCTCGGGATGTCGATAGAAAACTATAAGGAAAGGCGGCGATCCGGAACGGATTCCGGCGAAGGAGTGACCTTTCCGAGTTTCAAACAGTCTCCACCGGGACTGGGGAGTGCGGTTGTGAAAACAATTGAATATTGGATCACATGTGCTGTGGTAGTTTGCGTGTTGAGCGGCTGCTGCTGCGGCAACGGTTGCTGTCGGAACGGATCGTGTCGCGCTGATTCAGAACAGACAGGACAGATCAGTCAGAAGACGGTGACTCCTGCCGAGTACCGCGTCGATCAGGCGGACTAGACGTCTCAATTGACGATCGGCGCCGGCCGGGTGCGCTGCGGCGTGACCGGCGCCAGTTCATAGGTGAAGGCGCCGAGCAATGCGCCGCGCGCCACGGAATGGCATTCCAGGCACTGGCGGGCAGCCCGCAGCGAGCCGACCATTCGGATTCTGTCCGGCGTGTCGTCGATGACGACGTCCTGCGCCGACTTGAGGCGCTCCAGAGCCTGCTGCTCAAAGACGTCAAGGGGCCGGGTCGAGGCGTTTTTCAGTTCGTCCATCCGGGGCAGATTCTGAGAGACATAGGCCATCGGGATTTCGTGCTTCAGCAGGCTCACCAGCTCCAGGCGAACGACCCGCCAGGGAGCGGGGGGTTCGTTCGGGGCAACGGCGATCTCCGGGACCTGTTTAAACTGATGCGAAGAGAACCCGGCGACGTGTTCGCGGTCTCTCGCGTAACCGATCTCAAACGGATCGACGAAATCGAGCGTCCCGTTCTCGTGCATCGTGACCAGGTCGATCTCATTCGCTGGTGGAACGCCGGGCAGGAGCAAATCGGCGACGTCGCGGGGTGCGTCGGGCCCGCGTTCGTAATCCGGCTGTCGAGGAGACTGCGGAAGCGGCGTTGGGAAGGATGGCGGCAGCGCCAGGTTCTCGTGATCGGGGCCGATCCTCGGGGTCCGTCGATTTCCGAAACCTTCGGTGAGTACGAAGTCCCCCACAGTCTGGCCGTGGAGTAGTTTGAGCATCCCGCTGCGCCCCCACGAGCGGTCGCGGCGGTCGTTCTCGGCGTTGATCAGCCGGCGCTCCACGTCGAAATTTAATTCGGGGGCCGGCGCGGGGACGGGGGATTCGTACGCCAGGCGCGGCGCGAGGGACACGAGAGGGAATTCCTGCCGCAGTTGCAGCACTTCGCGCAGGCGCGGCTTGGTCGCGAACAGGATTCCATAGCCGACCACAATGGCGGCAGCCGCCGCCAGCATGACCGTTCTGGGGCGCGCCCGGAAGTGGAGACAGGCGACGGCCAGGATCGCCGTCGCCCCGGCCTGCATCGCCAGTGAGATCCAGAGCCCCATTCCCAGAAGCAGCGTCAGACACAGCGACAGCCGGAAGACCCCCCGCGCACCCCAGCGGCTGTGTGCCAGAGCGCAATTCACCGCCAGCAGAACCAGTGAAAATCCGAGCGAACGCAGGAAGATGTCCATGCTGCTCCCCTCCCGATGAGAAATCGAGTCGGACGCAACGTGATCAGTGACGTGACAACCGCGGACGACGGGGCCGGATCGGCCCGGGAGATGGGTAAGGAATTCTGACAACAGCTCGGCCGGCCCTTCCCGCCGGCCTGATGTCGCCGGGATCTCGCTGTTCGGAGGCAGTCAATTCCCGTGTTGGCGGAGTTTCCATCATTTCCGCTCCCCGCTGTCTCCTTCATTTCCGAATCCGAAATCCTGACAGGAAAAATGGAAACCTGTCGGACCAGCGGCTGCACTGACGGCGATGCTCTTCCGTCGCGCGAAAAGTTCTGGCGAGGTATGTTTACTGGCCGCGACGCCCCATACAGCGCGTACGTAGCGGCCTCCCGCACCAGCGGGCCAATCAGCGGCGCAGAGAGCGCTGTGCCTGCACGTTCTCGAGCAGCCGTGGAACGTAGGGAGCGTAGCGCGGGTCCGGAAGCGTTCCAGTCGCCGGCAGCGCGCGGATCGCATCGGCCACGGACTGCGATTTGTCGCCGAGAGATTCCAGCGCCGTCAGCGCCGCGACGGCGACAAACGCGCCGTGCTGCTTACAGTCGCCCAGCTCCAACAGTACCGGCAGCGACTGCGACAGGTCCTGCTGGCTGCCAAATTGCGCGAGCGCACGGGCGGCGACGATCCGGACGTGGGGTGAGCGATCAGCGAGGGCGGCGCGGACGGAGGGGGCGGCACCGTCGAATCCCGCCTGGCCCCGCATCAGGATCCCCAGCGCGCCCCAATACCGGACGGCACTGTCGTCATCGGCCAGGGCCCCTGTCAGCTCGGGGAGCGCTTCGGGCTGCAATCGTGAAGCCGTTTCGGCCGCGGCGAAGATCCGCTCGAACGGGTATTTGACCGGATCCTGTCCCAGATCGTACGGACTCACTCCCGGCGCCCGTGTGAACAGTTCCCCTTCCGGTAGAAAACCCACGTCGCGGATCCGGCGCGCCAGGCCCTGCTGCGCTTCGCGGAGCCGGTTCACGACGTCGCGGTGCTCGGCAGACGCGGCCAGGTTGCGCACTTCGTCGGGATCGCGCTCGAGGTCGTACAGTTCTTCGGGGGGCTTCGATTTCCAGAACGCGTCCTGGGCTGCCGTCAGCGTGCCGGCGTCGTGCAGTCGTTTCCAGACGTTCGTCGTCGGCGTCTGGAACATGTACTCGACGCGTTGCCCATAGATCAGGTGGGGCATGTAGTTGCGAAGGTACACATACCTTCCGTCGGTCACGCTGCGGACCAGATCGTAGCGCTCATCCATTCGGCCCCGGAATCCATAAACATACGGCTGCGGCGCGGCGGCATACTTGCCAAGGAACGCGTGGCCGTGCATCCAGGCGGGAGGTTCGATGCCCGCCAGGCTGAGCATCGTCGGGGCGAAATCAACGAAGCTGACGAGCCTTTCGCAGCGGTCGCCGGGAACTGCGTCGTCGGTCGCCAGCCCCCGGAACTTCGGCGGAATGTAGACGATCAGGGGGACGTGCAGCCCCGAATCGTACGGCGAGCGCTTGTTCCGCGGCATCCCCGAGCCGTGATCGGCCCAGTACCAGACGATGGTGTCATCCGCCAGGCCATCCTGTTCGAGTTCCTTGAGGCGCAGACCGGCGTCGGCATCGGCCTCGGAGACGACGTCGTAATACTGGGCCCAGTCCTCGCGCACCTCGGGAGTATCGGGATGGTACGCCGGGACTCGCACCTGTGCCGGGTCGTGGACGGCGCGGTGCGGCCGCGCGCGAATCCGGCTTTCGTGACTCTTTTCGGAATTGAAGACGGCGAAGAAGGGCTGACCGGGCGCGCGGCCTTTCCAGTGCGCCTTGCCGGACGACACATCCCACACACGGCCCGGCTGGGCGAGGTTGTAATCTTCCTTCGCGTTATTCGTGCAATAGTAGCCCGCGGCTCTCAGGAATTGCGGGAACATCTGCTTGCCGGCCGGGTACGCCACCAGGCTGCGCATGTGCTCGCTGCCCGTGGCCGGAGGATAGAGCCCCGAGATGATCGTGGTGCGGGCCGGGGCGCAGACCGGAGCGCACGACCAGGCGTGCAGGTAGATCGTTCCCCGGGCGGCGAGACGATCGACGTTCGGAGTGCTGGCGAATCGGTCGCCGTAGCAGCCCAGATGCGGACCGTGGTCTTCGCTGCTCAGCCACAAAACATTCGGCCGCAGCGGAGAGGCCGGGCGCTGCGATTCGGCCGCCGCTACGGGTACCGCGGTAACGACGCCGAGCGCCAGCGCGACGACCAGCGACAGGGATCGGATCTCGGTGAGAGTCACGAGGTTGTTCCGGAGGGGGTACGGTTAACGGAAACGCGACTCGCAAAAGTGCTTCGCACCGCGCGCTGCGTGCCCTGGATGTGGCGGCAGCCGCCCGGCAGCGCCGGCCCCGAGTTCCGCTGCCAGGAGGAGCGCAACCGTGAAATGAAGAAACTGCACCCGGCTCTCCCGTCCACGGCTGCTCCTATTCTTAACGGGTTTTCCCGGGGCTGGCGAGTGAATTGCCCCACCCCGTCCGGCGCCAGCCAGGGGTCCGCAGCCTGTCTCCGACATTTTTATGAGCATGCTCATTTTATCTCTGGACAATCCCGCAGCGGCGGCTATAATATGATCGTGCTCACATTAAAGTGCGGGAGTGGAACCCATGCGAATCACCCTTGAGGAAAAGACCGCCACGCGGCGGCGGATCGTGGCAGCGGCGGTGGACCTGTTTCGATCGCAAGGCTTCGACGCGACCACCACCCGCGACATCGCCCACAGCGCGAAAATTGCCACCGGGACGCTGTTCAATTACTTCGACACCAAAGAGGCGATTGTCGCCGAGCTGGCCGACGAGGCACTCGCCAAGGCGCGCGGGGCACTCGCGCAGGCAACGAGCCAGTCGACTTTCGAAGAAGACCTGTTCACCCTCGTCGCGACTGAGCTGCGGCAACTGCGACCTTTGCGAAAATTCATCGCCCCGTTTCTGGAAACGACCCTGTCCCCCATCGTGTCGATGCGACGTGCCGGGGCCGACGACACGCGCATTGCACACCTCGAGCTGGTTGCTGAAATCGCTCGCCGGCATGGCGTGGCCGACCTCTCGCCGGTCGCACTCCAGATGTACTGGGCGCTGTACACCGGCGTCCTGGCGTACTGGGCCGCCGACAGATCCCCCAAGCAGGAAGACACCCTCGCCCTCCTCGACGAATCCCTCCACATGTTCGCCGCCTGGCAGTTCAGCCCGGCCGGCCCACCGCAGATCGAAAGGCACGCGTCATGACCACTCGCATTTCCGAACTGATCGCTGACTTACCCGTCGAAAGTGACGACCTCGCATCCAGCGTTCCAGAAGGTGCACCCGAACAGCTCGCGCGGCTGTCGCTGCAGCCGGTCCCGATTGGGAGATTCCGGCGTCTCTCGGCACTGGGGACGCTCCAGGCCAAGATCGCCGCCGCGTATCTGTTTCACTGGCTGCGCGGGTGGTTTAAGAACGCCGACGAAAACAAGCGCCTGCTGGCGGAAGCGCACTGGCGCAACGCGATCCGCATGCTGGATGCCATGGGGTATCTGCGCGGCGCCGCGATGAAGATCGGCCAGACGCTGGCGAATTTCCCGGACATCGCCCCGCGCGAATTCGTCGAGACGCTCGAGCAACTGCACTTCGACGCTCCGCCGATGCACTGGTCGCTGCTCCGTGAAATGGTGTTCAATGAGCTGGGGGACGATCCGGAAAACCTGTTTGCCAAGTTCGACAAAACGGCGTTCGCCGCCGCGTCGCTGGGGCAGGTGCATCGGGCCCAGCTCAAAACGGGCGAAGAAGTCGCCGTGAAGATCCAGTACCCCGGCATCGGCCGGGCGATCGAAGCAGACTTCCGCAACCTGTTTCTGTTCCTGCTCCCCTCGCGCCTCACGCGCGACTGGGAAAGCACGCGCGACCAGATGGAAGACCTGTCGCGCCGGCTCGCGCTGGAAGCTGACTACGAACTCGAGGCGGCGAATCTTACCAAGGCGCGAACGCTGTTCCATGACGGTGACGGCGTCGTCATCCCGCGCGTCATTTCACAATTCTCGACGTCGCGCGTCCTGACGATGGAACGTCTGGAAGGTCTGCACCTGCGCGAATTTGTTGCTGGCAATCCGTCGCAGGCCGAGCGCAACGACGTCGCGATCAAGCTCCTGCGAGCGTGGTACCGCCTGATGTATACAGGACGGATGCTGTACGTCGATTTCCATCCGGGCAATTTCCTGGTGCTCAAGGACGGCCGCGTGGGGGTGCTCGATTTTGGATTCATGATGCCCTTCGATGGAGACGAGTGGGAGCGGATGCGCAAAATCGATCGGCCCCTGACGACCGGTCTCCAGTCAGATCGCATCGCCGTGCTCAAGGAATGGAACGAAATTCGAGACGACGAGACCGACCGGCTCCGCGTGACGGATGAATTCGGCGAGTGGTGCTGGATGTCGCGGTACCGGGGGGGCAATTACGACTTCAGCGATGAAGCCGAATTCCGCCGGGGGATCGACCTGTTCGCCGAAATGGTGCGCAAGCGCTACAACCGGGCCCGCCCCAACACGCCGGCGATTGCTCGCAGCCAGTTCGGCTGGCGCTCGATCATGTACCTGCTCAAAGCGAACGTCGACATCCGCTCGCTGGCGGAGATTGAAGTCAAAGCCACCGGCTGGGACCGCAGCGCCTACGCGTAACCCGTCCCCGACGGATGACGAGTGAGTCTCGCCCCAGCGAGCCGGTGGGTTGATCCCACCGGGATCGAGTCCACCGGCACATGCGGGTCCGTGTGACATTTCGATCCGTCGCCCGGGGCGCTTCGCGACGTTG
>Ga0137463_1000450_pt1 | contig 14203 bp, 12 predicted proteins | sample EasRivERMGT800_2_FD_102333 | JGI IMG/M metagenome (GOLD analysis project Ga0137463, IMG submission 102333) | Soil microbial communities from meander-bound floodplain in the East River, Colorado, USA - East River MetaG ERMGT800_2 | ecosystem: Environmental > Terrestrial > Soil > Floodplain ...
AGAAACACGCTTCCTTCCAACCCATCGTCAAACTTTAGCCAAAGCTTGTAGTCTTTCGATGCCCTGCATTGGGTTACGCGATGCACGCAAGATCCCCTTCGAAGTACCGGTTGGACCAGGAGCGTACTACTCCCAACTGAGCGCTCCACCGGTCTGATATTCGATGACGCGAGTTTCGAAGAAATTTCGCTCCTTCTTCAGATCGATCATCTCGCTCATCCAAGGAAAGGGGTTGCTGGCTCCGCCAAACATCGGTTCGACCCCGATTTGCTGGCAGCGACGATTGGCGATGTAACGCAGGTACTCCTTGAACATCGGCGCGTTGAGTCCTAGGACTCCTCGTGGCATCGTATCTTCCGCATAGCGGTACTCAAGCTCGACCGCTTTTCTGATGAGGCTCTGCACTTCCTCGCGGAACGTTGCGGTCCACAGGTGCGGATTCTCCATCTTGATCTGGTTGATCAAGTCGATGCCAAAATTGCAATGCATCGATTCATCCCGAAGAATGTATTGGTACTGTTCCGCGGCACCCGTCATCTTGTTCTGCCGACCGAGCGCCAGAATTTGCGTAAACCCCACGTAGAAAAACAGCCCCTCCATCAGGCACGCAAACACAATCAGGCTAAGCAGGAGTTTTTGATCCGTTTCGGGCGTCCCGGTCTTGAATGACGGATCGGTCAGGATATCGATGAAAGGGATTAGGAATTCGTCTTTGTCCCTGATGCTGGCAATCTCGTGATACGCGTTGAACACCTCACCCTCGTCCAATTGCAGGCTCTCGACAATGTACTGATAAGCGTGAGTATGTATGGCCTCCTCGAAAGCCTGCCGAAGCAGATATTGACGGCACTCTGGCGCGGTAATATGGCGATATGTCCCAAGAACAATATTGTTCGCCGCCAGTGAGTCGGCTGTGACGAAAAAGCCCAAATTGCGCTTGACGAGGCGACGCTCGTCTTCCGTGAGGCCGCCGGGATCCTTCCACAGGGCAATATCGCGACTCATATTGATTTCCTGCGGCATCCAGTGGTTGGCGCACCCGGCCAGATATTTTTCCCAAGCCCACTTGTACTTGAACGGCACCAACTGATTCACGTCGGCGCGGGCGTTGATGATGCGCTTGTCCTCGACCCGTACCCGGCGATGACTATCCTTCGCCAGGTACGCTTCTTCAGGCATGGCCGCAACCGCCGGTGGAGGAGCGAACCCCGCCACGGTCCGCAAATCCAGACCCGGAATGGCTTCTGCGCCGATGTCGTCAAAGGAAAGCATGCATCTCCCCCAGGTCGTCGTGACCGTACGAATCTACTGACACGCTTCGCATTCGGAATCGTCGATCTTGCAGGACTTGACTCCGACCTCGCCGGACGGGTTCGACGCCGAAGCCGCTCCGGATACCGAAGAAGACATTCCGCCGTCCGACGGCACCGCGTTGAGCTGCCCTGCCCTTACCGTTGATTTCTCAGCGTGGGTAGCGCCAACAGCACGCAAGTAATAGGTGGTTTTCAGCCCTCTCTGCCATGCGAGCTTGTAACTTTCATCCAGCTTTTTCCCGGAAGCCTGGCCTATATAGATATTGAGGGACTGCGACTGGTCTATCCATTTCTGCCGCCGTGCGGCCGCTTCAACAATCCACAGGGGATCAATCTCAAACGCCGTTGCATACAGGCGTCGAAGATCCGGCGGTATTCGGTCTATGCGCGCCAGGTTGCCGTCGAAGTACTTCAAATCCGCGATCATGACTTCGTCCCACAGCCCAAGCTTCTTCAGATCAGCAACCAGATATTCGTTAACTACAGTGAACTCGCCGGACAGGTTCGATTTCACAAAGAGGTTCTGAAAGGTCGGCTCAATCGAGGCCGATACTCCGATGATGTTGGATATGGTCGCGGTCGGAGCAATGGCCAGGCAGTTGGAGTTACGCATGCCATGCCGCTTGATCTGTTCGCGCAACGCCCCCCAATCCATTGATTCGGACATGTCGATATCGACAAAGCCACCGCGCTCTTCGCGGAGCAGCGCCAGCGTATCCTGGGGTAGGATGCCACGGTCCCACAGCGAATCGCGATACGAAGCATAGCGTCCGCGCTCTTCTGCGAGTTCGGTCGACGCCCCGTAGGCAAAATACGCGATCGCCTCCATAGACCGGTCGGCAAAGTCTACGGCTTCCTGCGTTCCATAGGGCACGCGCAGAACGTGCAGGCAATCCTGGAAGCCCATGACACCCAGCCCGACCGGTCTGTGTTTCATGTTGGAGTCGCGCGCCTTGCGCACGGCGTAATAGTTGATGTCGATTACGTTGTCGAGCATACGCATCGCGGTCGCGATTGTTTTCTTCAGCTTTTCGTGATCAAGCCCGCCGCCCTTCATGTGGGCAACCATGTTGATCGAACCTAAATTACACACCGCGATCTCTGAATCGTTCGTGTTGAGCGTGATTTCAGTGCAGAGGTTCGAACTGTGAACCACCCCGGCGTGCTGCTGTGGCGAGCGGATGTTGCATGGGTCCTTGAACGTAATCCAAGGATGTCCCGTCTCGAAAAGCATTGAGAGCATCTTTCGCCACAACTGCACCGCAGGAAGTTTCTTGTGGAGCTTCAATCTGCCGCTGGCCGCCATTTCTTCATAACCAACATAGGCCTTTTCGAACTCGCGGCCATACTTGTCGTGCAAATCGGGAACGTCTGAAGGACTGAACAGCGTCCATTCCGCGTTCTGCATGAGACGTTTCATGAAGAGATCCGGAATCCAATTCGCGGTATTCATGTCGTGCGTGCGTCGGCGATCATCACCGGTGTTCTTCCGCAACTCGAGAAACTCCTCGATGTCCAGATGCCAGGTTTCCAGATACGAACACACTGCACCCTTGCGTTTGCCGCCCTGATTGACCGCCACGGCGGTGTCGTTTACGACTTTCAGGAAAGGCACGACACCCTGAGACTTACCGTTGGTCCCTTTGATGTGCGACCCAAGCGCGCGCACGGGTGTCCAGTCATTGCCCAGCCCCCCCGCATACTTCGCGAGCAAGGCATTCTCCTTGATGGCCTCGTAGATGCCGTCAAGATCGTCCGATACCGTGGTGAGATAGCACGAGGAGAGCTGCGATCGCGTAGTGCCCGAGTTGAAAAGCGTAGGCGTCGAGCTCATGAAATCGAAAGAGGAAAGAACACCGTAGAACTCGATAGCACGCGACTCGCGGTCTATCTCGTTTAGAGCCAATCCCATCGCTACCCGCATGAAAAATGCTTGAGGCAGCTCAATGCGCTGACCCATCTCATGCAGGAAATAGCGGTCGTACAGAGTCTGCAGCCCAAGATAGTCGAACTTAAGGTCACGGGACGCGTCTAATGCCGAGCCCAGCGCCTTCAGGTCGAAATTGGCGAGGCGCTCATCGAGCAACTCGGCTTGAATTCCACGCTTAATGAATTGGGGAAAGTAATCTGCATAGCGTTTGTGCATCTCGGGCTGCGACACTTCCTCTCCCAATACTTCGCGCCGAATGGTGTGAAGAAGCAGTCGCGACGTGACATAACTATAGGCAGGATCCTTTTCAAGAAGGGCGCGCGCTGAAAGAATTGCGGATTTTCTGACTTCCTCGGCGGGGACGCCGTCATAGATGTTCTTCAGGGTTTCAGCGAGGATCAGCTTGGGATCCACTGCCTCACCCAATCCTTCGCAAGCCGACGCGATCAGCTCACCTAGCCGCGCCGAATCGAGCGGCTGGCGCCTGCCATCTTCGACGACGTGCAGCAGCGGCCTGGTCACCGATCTCTTTTGGGCTGCCTCGCTCGCGCGCGCTTCCGCGCGCTTCTCGCGGTACAGCACATACGCCCTTGCAACTTCGTGCTCGCCCGATCGCATCAGAGCGAGTTCCACCTGGTCCTGCACATCTTCGATGTGAAAGGTACCCCCCGCAGGCTGACGCCTTATCAGGGCCCCGACAACGGCTTCGGTCAGCCCGACGACCAGTTCCCGAATCCGTGCCGATGCCGCTCCCTGGCCTCCTTCCACGGCAAGAAACGCCTTGGTCATTGCTACCGCGATCTTGCCGGGCTCGAATCCGACAACCGCGCCGTTGCGGCGAATCACCTTGTATTCCGAATATGGGGACGCGCTGGCCACAGTCGCCTTGGGAAGGCTGGCACCGGAAACCGTCTGGGAGGTCGTCGCGTCGGCCGCAATCTGCATAAACGGTCTCCTCTTTTCGTGAGCCGCTTATCTGCGCAGACGGGCGGCCTGCCGGGACAATTCTCCCCTGACCACAATATATAGTATCCGAGTTGAAGTTTGCAACTAATTCTTGTGTGCTGTCAAGATTGACGAGCCGCGGCACACCGTCAGGGTGACCCGAAGGCAATTCGCACGCCCGAGCGCCGCAGGCGCGTAGCCACACGGCCGAAAGAGAACTTAGCGCCGGTCAGCGCCGCCGGACGGCGTTCTTGATTCGACCAAGTGCGGCCCGATACCGCGCCCACTCGAAAGAGGGTCCGGGGTCAGTTTTGCGTCCCGGGGCAATGTCGGAGTGGCCGACGATGTCGACAATCGGGTACTTGTCGCGCAGGGCGGCCGTGAGCAGCGCGAGACGCCCGTACTGCAATTCGGTGTAGGCGAAGTCGTCCGTGCCTTCGAGTTCGACCCCCAGGGAGAAATCGTTGCAACACTCCCGCCCGCCCCAAGCCGACAGGCCCGCGTGCCAAGCGCGGCCTGCGCAGGGCACGAACTGGATCAGTTCCCCCCCCCGGCGAATAAGGAAATGTGCCGAAACCCTGAGCCCTCGCAGGCTATCGAAATAAGGATGGGTCGAAAAATCGAGGGAATTCGCGAAGAACTGCATGACGGCATCTCCTCCGAATTCCCCGGGAGGCAGACTGATGTTATGTATGACCAGGAGCGTTATCTGCGCATCGTTCGGGCGCTCGTCGCAATTCTGAGATGGAATTTGCCCCGCCTCTGCCAGCAGACCGCCAGAGTCAAGAGCGCTCGGATCCACTCAGTGAATTCCCAGTCGTTCCATCCGATAGCGCAAAGCCCTGAAGGTGATGCCGAGGAGTTTTGCGGCGGCCGTTCGGTTGAAGCGCGTCTTTTCCAGCGCGTCAAGGATGGCTTCCTTTTCGATGCGATCCAGATACTCCTGCAGCGGCCACCTGGAACTCGCGCGCTCCGTATCGCGAATGGCAAGCGCGGGCGGCGCAAGTTGCAGGTCGGCCGGCTGGATCACCCGGCTGGCGGCAAGCGCGATGGCGCGCTCAAGGATGTTCTCCAATTCGCGCGTATTGCCGGGGAAATCGTAGGCTGCAAGCGCGTTCTTTGCCGCGTCGGAAAGTCGCGCCGGCTCCTTTCCGGCGCCCGACATCCGTAGCAGAATTGCGTCCGCCAGCACCGGAATGTCCTCGCGGCACTCCCGAAGCGACGGCATCCTCAGTTCAATGACAGCAAGCCGGTAGTAAAGATCCTGGCGGAATTTTCCGGATTCCACGCGTGCCGCCAAGTTTTGGTGGGTTGCACAGATGAATCGCACGTCGACAGGGTCTTCCGACGTGGCGCCGACTTTGCGGACATGTTTCTCCTGGATTGCACGAAGCAGCTTCACCTGCATCGCAAGCGGAAGGTCGGCAACCTCGTCCAGAAACAATGTGCCACCGTTGGCCGCTTGAAAGAATCCGTCTCGATCGTTCTCGGCCCCCGTAAAGGCCCCTTTCTTGTATCCGAAAAACTCGCTTTCCATCAGGTTTTCCGGGATGGCGCCGCAGTTCACCGCAACAAACGCGCTCTCGCGTCGCGAACTGTTGCTATGAATGAGACGTGCCGCGAGCTCTTTGCCGCTTCCGGATTCACCGGTTACGTATAGAGGCGCCTGACTTCGAGCGAGCTTCTCTATCATCAGGCGCACCTGCCCGATCCCGGGGCTTACGCCCAGGAGATCGTGCTCACCGGACCGCACCATCACGGGCTTCTGCGGCAGCGAGAGCGCAGACTTGACCAACGCGCGCAACTGGTCGAGTGACAGGGGCTTCGTCAGATAGTCGAAGGCCCCGGCCTTGAGCGCGGCCACGGCATTCTCGGTGCTGCCGAACGCGGTGATAACGGCTACGGGTAAGTCCGCGCAGTGTGCTCCGATATGCCGAACCAGTTCCAGTCCGTCTCCGTCAGGCAACCGCATGTCGGTAAGGCAGAGGTTGTAGCGCCTGGACTGCAACAGCTCCTTGGCCTCGGCGAGCGACCCGGTGCTCTCGGCTGCCAGACCCATCCGTACCAGTGAAAGCTCGAGAAGCTCACGGATGTCCGCTTCGTCGTCCACGACCAGCACCAGCCCCTGTACCGCGCTCGCTCGCCGGTCCGCACGCCGATTCACTACGGTGCCTGCCATAGAATCCTGAAGTCCGCACCCTGGGGGTGGTCGAGATAGTCGAGGCTCGCTCCATTCGCCGCGCACAACTCGCGGGCAATGTAAAGACCGAGCCCGGTGCCGCTTGCAAAAGTGGTGAAGAATGGCTCGAACAGCTGCGGCTGTAACTCCTTCGCCACGCCTTGACCATCGTCCGTGACGTGCAATTCTACTCGATTTGCGCGCCGGCGCGCCGTCAAGCGCACGCTTCCTTCCTGCTTCCGGCAGTGCCTCCAGGAGTTGTGCAGGAGATTCCAAAGCACCTGGTTGAGGTGCACCCGGTCGAATTCCAAGTTGACGTCGTCGGCAACTTCCACGGCGAATACCCGGCTTTGTATGTTCTCGTTTCGGGTAAATTCATCGATGAACGTAGTCAGGTAAGAAAGCAACCGGATGGTTTCGGGCTGCACGCGGTCGCGCCTCGCGAGTTCCAGCACATCGTGCACCATTCGCTCGAGACGCTGCGCGTTGTCCCGGATGATCTGCAGGAGCCGTTCTTTCTGCGGCCCGCGCTGTTCATCCTGAAGCAAGTCACCTGCATGCGTGATGGCCGACAGCGGGTTACGTATTTCGTGTGCAATATTGGCAGTCAGCCGCCCGAGTGCCGCCAGCTTGAGCTGCTGGGTCTGCTCCTGGAGTTTCGACATATCTTCGAGGAACACCAGGCTGAAACTGCCGCCTGCCACCCCGGCTGCCACAAATCGTGCTCGCGCCAGGCGGCCGCTCTCGGCGACTTGCAGGTTCAAGCTGTTCGTTCCGTGGCCAGCCCTCCAAGCAGCGAGACTTTGTGCAATTTCCTCGGAGTATTCTTCGATCTGTCCCAACTCCGGTGTGGGTCGGCCAAGCAGGTCCGCCACTCTCGGATTGTGCTGATGGACAAGACCGTTGGCATCCACAACCAGAACGCCATCTTGAACGCCGCGGATAACCAGCCTGTTGACCCTCAGTTGATCTGCAAGGTCGGCGCCACGCTGCCGGGCAAGCCGCTCATTGAGTATGAGGCGGCGCGCCAACCGATTGGTCATCAAGGCGGTTGCAAAATACCCGATCGACAACAAGCCTGGTTGGAGATAGCTCGCCGTACTGAAGTCGTGCACCAGGACCCAGTAAGACTGCTCGAGCAGCACAGCAATCGAGGCCAGGGCCGCGTAGAAGAGCATCAACGTGCCCCGGCTGACGAGCGCCGCGCCCGCCAGCGAGATGAGTAACATGACACCCAGTCCGCTGCGAATACCGCTGGAGGCGTACATCAGCAGGACAACCGCCAGGATGTCGGTCGCGACATGCGCCGACAGTTGCAGGTTGAAGTAGGCGCGCAGCCTGCGCAGCGTTGTGTGGAATACGACTGCAAAGACTAGAAAGATGGCACTTACATAGGTAAATACCAGCGGATCGTGGCTGCCAAGGCTGACCGTGTCGCCGTAAATCAGTCCCAGCAGCAGGAAGACCCCTGCGACTGCAATTCGGTAGAAGTTGAAGTACTTGAGCGACACCCAGAACGAGTCGGATACCGCCCCAGCCCGTGGCGGCCACGACAAGGTGAGGATCGCTTGACCGGCCATGCCGGGCTTACTTCGCGCCCAGGCGCCGGTGTTCCTCAGAGCAGAAAAAGCAGTCTGCGGCTCCGAGAGCTTCGCTACGCGGCAGATTGATCCCGCAGTATGCGCAGGGCACCATCGACTCGGGAGGCGGCGATTCCGCGGTCCGGCGGTGTCTGCGCGCAACACCGGTCAACACTGCATAAATGACCACTGCGGCCGCGATCAGGAGAAGGAGCTTGGTCACGCTGCCATGGGGTAAGTAGGCGCATCGCCGGTCGCGATGCGTGGCCATTATACCGGTGCCGGGACCCTGAAACGCCTGTGGCCTGCGAACTGGTCGGGGTGACTGGATTCGAACCAGCGACACCTGCGTCCCGAACGCAGTACTCTACCAGGCTGAGCTACACCCCGACTGGGACGGGCGGTGTTGCGGAGAGGAGCGCATCGGGAAACTAGTAATCGCGCTCCACCGCGAAAGTAGCCAATTCTAACAAAGAATTCTTGTAATTTGAATTTGGCAGCGAAGCGATCGCCTCGCGCGCCGAGTGTGCCTCGTCCTTCGCCCTCTCCCGAACGTAGTCCAGCGCACCAGTCGCGTGCACCGCCTGGACAACCCCCTCGAATCCGTCGCGCCCGCCCTGCTCGATGGCCAGGCGCACGAGGGCTGCCTGCTCACGCGAGCCGCGCTGCATCACGTAAATCAGGGGCAGCGTCGGCTTTCCCTCGTTAAGGTCATCCCCCAGGTTCTTTCCGGTTTGAGACGCATCGCCGAAATAGTCAAGGACGTCGTCGATCAGTTGGAATGCGGTACCAAGGTGCATCCCGTATCGAGCCAGTCCGCGTTCGATTTCGCCGTCCGCGCCGCCCAGAATGGCACCCAGCTGGGCTGCAGCTTCGAACAATTTGGCGGTTTTCCGCCGGATGACTTCCAGGTAGCTGGCCTCGCTGATCGCGAAATTATGGGCATGCAACAACTGCAGCACTTCGCCTTCCGCAATGGCATTGGTCGCGTCAGAGAGCACTTCCATGACCCGCATGCTACGCACTCCGACCATCATCTGGAACGAGCGCGAGTACAGGAAGTCGCCAACGAGCACGCTCGCGGCATTGCCGAACTCGGCATTTGCCGTCTTCCGGCCCCTGCGCAACTCGGACCCGTCGACCACGTCGTCGTGCAGGAGGGTCGCCGTGTGGATGAACTCGACTACCGCCGCGAGTTCGACGTGATGCTCGCCGCGGTACCCGGTCGCGCCGGCGGCCAGGAGGACGAGCGCCGGCCGCAACCGCTTGCCCCCCCCGGCGATGATGTACTCCGCAATCTGACGAATCAGAACCACGTCCGAGGCAAGCCGACGCCTGATCACGGCGTCGACCTCGGACATTTCCGCGGCGATGAGGTTACGTAGAAGTTCGGGCTGCAAAGGGGACTAGAGCACAGCGGGATTCGGCTCGGCGGCGGGAACGGAGCATAGCATAATTCTTTTGACCACACCCGCTAAAGGTATGTATAATCTCATGTTTTCGTCATCGGGGGCGGACCATGTACGCGGTAGTCAAGACTGGGGGCAAGCAGTACCGTGTTTCCGCCGGGGAAAAACTGAGAATCGAAAAGCTGGCGGCTTCCGTAGGCAGCGAACTCGTTCTCGACCAAGTCCTGCTCGTTGGCGAGGGACAGTCGCTGAAAGTTGGAAACCCCGTGGTAAACGGCGCTTCGGTCAAGGCCAAGATCATGTCGCATGGCCTGGCCGAAAAAGTGATGACCTTCAAGATGCGCAGGCGAAAGAATTCCAAGAGGCACCGGGGTCACCGGCAGGGCTACACCGAAATCCAGATCACCGGCATTACCACGGCCTAGCGCCACAGGAAAGAAGGAAACACCATGGCACATAAGAAGGCGGGCGGCAGTTCCCGCAACGGGCGTGACTCCCAGGCGAAGCGCCTCGGAGTAAAGCGATTCGGCGGCCAATCGGTTGCAGCGGGCAGCATCATCGTCCGCCAACGCGGCACCCGAGTTCATCCGGGAGACAATGTGGGCGTTGGCAAGGATCACACTTTGTTTGCAAAGATCAGCGGCAAGATCCAGTTCAGATTCAAGGGGCCGGATCACAAGCAGACCGTCAGCGTGATCCCGGCTTCTTAAGAACAAGCTGATCCCAACAAGGCCCTGTCCATGGATGGGGCTTTTTTGTTTGTGCTGTTACACCCCGAATGAAGTTCATCGACGAAGCCCGCATCGAGATCCACGCTGGGAAGGGAGGTAATGGTGTCGTCAGTTTCAGGCGGGAAAAGTACGTACCGCGCGGTGGGCCCGACGGTGGAGACGGTGGCAGCGGCGGCAGCATCTACGCTGTGGCCGACCGGAACGTAAATACCCTCGTGGAGTACCGATTCGCGCGAATCCACCGCGCGCGCGACGGGGCACGTGGGGAGGGCGGCCAACGCAGCGGAAAAAGCGCCGACGACATCGTGCTGCGGATGCCCGCGGGCACCGTGATCACGAACGCCGAATCCGGCGCAACGGTGGCAGATCTCGCAGGGCACGATCAGAAGGCGCTGCTCGCGCGCGGGGGCAAGGGCGGCCTTGGAAACGTCAATTTCAAATCGAGTACCAACCGTGCGCCCCGCAGGGCAACCCCGGGGGGGGCCGGCGAGAATTGCGTCCTCAAGCTCGAGTTGAAGGTACTGGCCGATGTCGGGCTGCTCGGTATGCCCAACGCCGGAAAATCCACGTTCATCCGGGCCGTTTCGGCTGCACGTCCCAAGGTGGCAGACTACCCCTTCACTACCTTGTATCCGCACCTCGGCGTGGTGCGCGTTGGGGTCGACCGCAGTTTCGTGGTGGCGGACATTCCCGGCCTGATCGAGGGTGCGGCCGAGGGTGCGGGTTTGGGACACCAGTTCCTGAGACACCTCGCACGCACGCGCCTGTTGCTGCACATTGTGGACGCCGCTCCCCTGGACGAGGCAGCCGATCCGGTTCGGGATGCTCGAGCGATCGCCGCCGAACTGAAGAAGTTTGACCCGGCCCTGTATGGCAAACCGCGATGGCTGGTGCTCAACAAAATGGATATGCTACCGGACTCGAATCGAGAGACAGCCACTGACGAGCTTATCCGTGGCCTTCGGTGGCGCGGGCCGAGTTTTTGCATCTCTGCAATCAGCGGCGAGGGGTGCCGCGAACTCAGTTTCGCGATCATGAAGTTTCTCGAAGGCACGAAGACGACATGAAAGAAAACAAGCGTTTCGTCGTCAAAGTTGGCAGCACACTGGTTACGAATGGCGGTTCCGGACTGGACACCTCGGCCATCGCTCGCTGGGCGGGACAAATTGCCAAGCTTTGCCGGACTGGCAAAGAGGTTGTGCTCGTTTCCAGCGGCGCCATTGCGGAAGGCATGCAGCGCCTGGGTTGGACGAAACGCCCGCAATCCATTCATGAGCTGCAAGCCGCGGCCGCCGTGGGGCAGATGGGCCTCGTGCAGGTGTACGAATCTTGCTTTCGGGAACACGGCCTGCGCACTGCGCAAGTGCTGCTCACCCATGCCGACCTGGCGGACCGCCAGCGCTATCTCAACGCGCGCTCTACCCTGTTGACGCTGCTTGGGCTGGGGATAATCCCGGTCATCAACGAGAACGACACGGTGGTCACCGACGAAATCCGGTTCGGCGACAACGATACTCTTGGTGCGATGGTGACCAACCTGGTGGAGGCCGACTGCCTCGTGATCCTGACGGACCAGCCCGGACTCTACACCGATGATCCACGCCGCAACCCGAATGCGACGCTGGTTCGCAGCGCGCGCGCCGGCGAGCCCCGGCTCGAAGAAATGGCGGGAGGTACCGGATCCAGCATCGCCAGCGGCGGGATGCTAACCAAGGTACTTGCAGCAAAACGCGCCGCACGGTCGGGAGCCGAAACAGTGATAGCCTCGGGACGCGAAGACGACGTCCTCGTGAGGCTCGCAGCCGGAGAATCGATCGGCACTTTGCTGGTTCCCGATACGACACCGCTTGCGGCCCGAAAGCAGTGGCTGGCCGACCATCTGCAGATTGCGGGACGTTTCATTATTGATGCAGGCGCCGCTGGAGCACTGCTCTCCGGCGGGAAAAGCCTGCTGCCGATCGGCGTCAGCCGCGTTGAGGGGAATTTCGATCGTGGAGCCGTTGTCGCCTGCGTGTCTCCCGAAGGCATCGAAGTGGCACGCGGGCTGTCAAACTACGGTGCGCAGGAAGCCCGCCGCATCGCCGGGCACGCATCGATCGAGATCGAGTCGATCCTTGGCTATGTCGACGAGCCGGAACTCATCCACCGGAACAACCTGGTAGTGCTATAGAGGGTCCGGAAGGCCGGCCCGTCCAATCGCTGTCCGCGGAATCGGAGGCGAAATGAAATCCGGGTTATCGTACGGGAAGCCTGTACCGATCAAGCATGATTAGAGCATCGCCAGCGTTCCGCGGCGGAACGCGTCCGGTGCAGAAGAAATCCTCCGCGAGCACAGCGTGCTGCCGATTCGCCTGTGCGCCGCTGATCGGTGTCCACAAAGGGTTTCGCGACTGAGACCAGGTCCCGTCGGATCGGCCGAACGCGTAGGTCCGGCGTTCGTAAGTCTTGCAGCGAATGGCTTCGTAGCTGACATTTGTGGCTCCCCCCGAGCTTAGCGCCATGAGGATGTACCTGACCGCACCGTCGGGCGTGACGCTGACCGAAGCGACGTCTACGAAAAACCGAAAAGAGGTGTTTGGGCTGACATAGATTCCGGCCAGATTTTCCGGTTTCGGATAAGGCGGCAGCAGCGTCTTTTGCTGCTCCCAGGTCTTCTCGTCAAAGCTGTCCGGGATGGCTTGCGGCGCGGACGGAACGGAGGCGCAGGCCGCCACCGTCACTACTGCGAAAGCAGGAAGCTGCCGTGCCAGCCTCAAGCCAGGTCCTTGACGAGTGCTGTCCGGACGGCCTCCGGAACCTCCACCCTCGTGGTGTATCGCGGGTGTTCGACCCCTAGCGTGAGACTTGCGCCCGATTTGAATGCATCAGCCGCTCTTTCGGGGAACTCGAATCGAAGAAAGTGAACCGCCGAGGTCTTCGTTTCGTTCTCCCGCTCCAGATCTTCGTCCGCGAAAGCCCAAACTCGCTCGCATCCTTCCACCTGTATCCATACCTTGTCCTCGATCCCGATCAGTTCTTCGAGCCTGCTGCTACGCTCGTCCGGGTCGGGGTATTCGAGCATCATGCTCGCCTTGAGGTTCTGTCCGTCGGGAATGAGGGGATTGTAGGTATCGAGCTCCTCCTGGATACCATTTTCCTCGAATATTCGCTCCACGCGAAGCATCTCCTGCACCTGATAGCGGATCGTAAGCTCATCCTCGAAAACGAGCAGGAGATTCTCACCGAGTTGCACGAGCCGGTTTTTCTTGTGGGCCATGACCCTGGCTCGAAATTGCAGGCGTTCGCGCGCGTACTCCTCCAGTGTCATCAGGCTCGCGCGCTCGATGCGTGGCATGACGCCGCTCAGATTCCGTATGCGATCCGCAGGAGCGAAAGAGGATGCATCTTGCGCGCGTGCGTCGGGCCCATCCCGTGTTGCACGTGGCTGGCCGCAATCGGACAGTCCGAACTGATGAAGTCCGGGTCGCCGTTGGCCATCTGGCGGAACACCGGCGCACCGATTTTCATGGAGTTGTCGTAGTACTCGGATTTGACTCCCCAGGTGCCATCGTGCCCCGAGCAGCGCTCCACCGTCGTCAGTGTCGTGCCGGGAACCATCTGCAGGACTTCGCGGGTCTTTTGGCCAATGTTCTGCACCCGGGAGTGGCACGGAATATGGTAAGAGATTTTCCCAAGCGGATTCCGAAAATCGGTCTTCAGCAGGCCATCTCGAGAGCGCATGACGAGGTATTCGAACGGGTCGAGTGTTGCGTCGCTTACCGCCTTTACGTCGGCATCCTCGGGAAAGAGAAGGGGCAGCTCTTTCTTGAACATCAGCGTGCAGGAGGGCACTGGCGCAAGAATTGCATAACCCTCGCGGGCGAGTTTCGCAAGATTCGGGATGTTCACCGCCTTTAGCCGCTCAACACCCGCGAGATCCCCCAGCTCGAGCTTGGGCATCCCGCAGCAGGCTTCCTTGGCGACGATTGCGTACGGGATTTCGTTGTGGTCGAGAACGGCCAGCAAATCGTGACCAATCCCCGGTTCGTTGTAGTTGACGTAGCAGGTCGAAAATATTGCTGCTTTGCCAGGAGCGCGAGTGCCAGTTTTCGGCTGGTAATCCCGGCTCGCTGCTGC
>Ga0137463_1000451_pt1 | contig 14202 bp, 13 predicted proteins | sample EasRivERMGT800_2_FD_102333 | JGI IMG/M metagenome (GOLD analysis project Ga0137463, IMG submission 102333) | Soil microbial communities from meander-bound floodplain in the East River, Colorado, USA - East River MetaG ERMGT800_2 | ecosystem: Environmental > Terrestrial > Soil > Floodplain ...
CGTTCCGACAGGATTAACATGACAGATTTGTATCAAAATTTTAAAAATTAACTTTAAGCCTATGCGCATGGGCGGGACAAGTTGTATCTATGTGGTTCAAATTAAATTCATTCTTGCTTTAGACGGATAATCACTTAATATGATCACTTTCTAAATGCCAAACTGCGCACCTGGCTAAGGAATTGAGGGGTTATTCCCAGGAAGGATGCAATTTGCCGTTGAGAGATTCTCCGTTCAAGATTTGGAAACCTTTCCAAAAAAGTGAGGTACCTGTCTTGTGCAGATTTTGTAAAATTGCAAATCACTCTTTGTTGTTCTGCAATAAATGCCTGTTGGAATTTTATTCTAAAAAAACGTTCAAAAGCCGGGATCCTTTTATATAATTCTTCCAATGAAACTTTATCTATTTGAAAGACTTCAGACTCCTCGAGAGCGTCTATATTAATTGACGATGGTAAACCGGTTGAAAGACTCAATCCGTCCCCAATCCATGAATTTTCGATGCCAAACATAACCACATGTTCTACATCACCTTCATCTACAAAGTAAGACCTGAGGCAGCCTTTAATAATAAAAGTTTCATAACGGCAGACATCACCCATCTGCAGAACGTATTGTCTTTTTCTGACACGCTTAAATTTCAATAAGGAAATAAAATATTCCTTTTCGCTTTCATTTAAATTAATCAAGGCTTCGATATGACTCAACACTCTTTGGATTTGTTGCTCAAGACCGGCTACCAGAGGTTTGCTCATAATTCACAATTGTTGGTGTACATTTCATTAACAAAGATAATGTACGTCAACATCACAATTTCTTTGTATGCTCCATCCGGCTCTTTTTGCCGTTGATAGTAATGTGATGTGAATGAAAAGGATCCGGCCGGGGGAGAAAAATTTGATCTGAAACTCTATCACCAGCTATTTCTATATCTTATGCTGTAATTGTTTGTTAGCCATTATATTGAAATAATTTTTTGATCCGGATAAGGGTATTTTTTCACCCGTGTGTCTGATAGTATGATAGATTTTTACCGGTATCTATAAAGTGAACTGCTAAAATAAGATAAACTGGAAGATTCAATCGCGGAGGGTTTATTTAAGCAATGCTTTCATGATCATTATGAAAGGCTGCATAGGTATGCTTTTGCCATGATAAAAGATAATCAGCAAGCTAAAGATATTGTTCAATCTGCTTTTGTAAAGCTATGGGAAAAAAGAAAGGATATAGATATCGTGTCGGTCGGCCGGTCCTATGTTTATACATCAGTGTATCATCTTTGTCTCAATAGCATTAGGGATAGAAAGATCAAAGACAGTAGTAATGAACATCTGGCGGCAGCAATGGCCGGGAACAGATATGATCCGGCCGAAAAGAGAGAAATCCGGGACAGGATTCATCAGGCTATAGGAACATTACCACCCAGGTGCAGGGAAGTTTTTTGCAAAAGCCGTTTTGAAGGAAAAAAATATTCAGAAATAGCCACTGAATTAAGCATATCTGTAAAAACAGTTGAAGTGCAAATGGGTAAGGCATTAAAAATATTAAGAAAAACCCTGGCTGATATTATAACGACACTTATTTTTTCAATAATGTATTTCTTATAAGTTGTTTTATTCATCAGATTTAGTTTTAAAGAATGCACGTTGATCCCAATAGAACAATTGATACTCTTTTACTGGGAAAGTACCTGGCAGGGGAAGCTACGCCTGAAGAGGCAATGGATATTGATGATTGGCTTACGGATCCACGAAACATAAAAGAATTTGATGAGATAGAAAGAATATGGAATTCGCTATCGGCAGGCAATATTCATGAACAGCCCGATCTTGCAGACGGATGGTTGCGATTGAAGAATACTCTTCCTGTAAAAAAACAGGCAAAACTTGTCGGGCTGCTTCTTAACCGTTATACCATTGCCGCCAGTTTATCGGCCATTTTTATTTATACAGCTTTTACCTTGCTAACCCATGATAACAATCCCAGGCCATCAGAACGGAAATACATAACAAAGGGATCTTTTGAAAATACATTAAAGGATAGATTACCGGATGGGTCCGAGGTTATAATAAGCAGGAACAGCACTATCCAATACACTGAAGATTTTAATAAACCCGATCGGAAATTAAGCCTGAATGGAGAATCTTATTTCAACGTAGTTCCATCCCGGGAAAGACCTTTCATCATCAGCGTAGATAAATTAAAGATCAAAGTTGTTGGCACTTCTTTCAATGTAAAAAAAACGACCCCCCCGGAGATTATTGAGGTCCAGGTACAATCCGGACTGGTAAAAATGTATACCGATACAAAGGAGATCACTGTGAAAAAAGGGCAAACCGGAACTTATACAAAAGAGAGTGGTGAATTCAATTTAAAAGATACTGTAGATATCAACAGCCTGAGTTATGCAACAAGCAACTTTTCTTTCAATGATATGTCGCTGGCCCGGATTTCAGTCTACCTCGAAAAAGCCTTTGAAGTTACCATACTGGCAGATAACAATAAACTCTTGCAATGTCGTCTCACAGCCCAGTTTGAAAACAAATCACTAACGTATATCATGGATGTCATTGCTGCAACGCTCAATATTGAATACAGCATACAGGGAAATTCTGTTTCTATAAAAGGAAAAGGTTGTAATTAAATCATTTAATATGGGAAAGCCTGCCTATGTGATTTATTCTTTTATCATCGGTCTGATGCTGGCCTCATTGATTGCCGGCGCACAGATCAATAAAGAAAAACTTGAAAAAAGAATCAGCGTTCAAAACGAAAGCATGCGTGTAGATTCTTTGCTGAATATATTTTCAAAGCAAAGCGGGATTGAGTTTTCTTTTAATTCCCAGAAAATAAGCCCATCAAAAATAATTACTGTTAAAAAAGGAACCCGCACATTGGAAGAATGGTTGGCCTTATTAAAACAAAGTGTCGGTATTAATTATACTGTATTAGGCGATCACATCATTCTTGCAGACCATCGCCCTTCAGCAAAGCAAACCTTGCCTGCAACGGGTAGGCAGTACACGGACATGGCAAAGAAAAATTCAAAGTATGTTGCTCCCGGGGAAAGCAATAAGAAGGATACTTCTGCATCTTCCAAAGAAAATAAAACAGTTTACGAACTGGCAGGTCAAAATGAGGTTCCCGGTATACCGGCCAGAGATACTACAGCCATGGCTGCCAGCAAGAAGGAGAATGATTCTTCGAAGATTGTTTTAATTGACGAGAAGAATGTTCCGGTGAAAAACGAATCGCACAATTCAGTTCAGCCTGTACAAAATAATTCTCCCTCAAGCCCTGCAATGATCGCTGATAAGAACAGCTCAATACCTTCGAATACAGACCAGCTCAGGCCTTTGACTAAACTTGACATGGGACTACAGGGCATTGGGTTTACATTCGAGCGCAGGCTGGGTAATAAAATAACTGTTGACCTGTCGCTTGGGATGGGTGGCGGATATAGGATTAATTATAGCGTTTTAGCGAAAAATGATATTACCTATCAATGGGACTTCATTGGGCCGGCATTTTATTTTTCCATAACACCTAAATTTTATTACAACAGGGAAAAAAGATCAGCAAGGGGAAAAACAAACTCGCTGAACTCAGGCAACTATATTGGTTTGCGTGTCAGGTATACAACAAAGAGCATATCGGAGAGTGCAAATGTCCGGGATGCCCTACTCATGAATATTCATTGGGGGCTGCAAAGAGCCATTGCTAAAAGGTGGACAATCAATTTGCATATAGGAGCCGGCTATATCACAGACGCAACAGATCTGCAGAACACAGCCGGGTCAATTTACCCGGCGCTTGACTTCAAATTCTCTTACATTTTTACAAAAAAATGAATTGGATGAAGAAAAATATTTCGGTTTAGCTGGTAGTCCTGGCTTTATTATCAATAGTTAGCTTTGACAGCTTTAAAGCTGATCCGAAACTATAAACTTCGCATAGCGTGGGGCCTGGCAACTAAAATAATCCACAGACTTTAGTAACACGATATTCTTTTGATTGTCCAAATAATGGTAACAATGCAGTTATCATTAAAATCATCATAAAAATGACCAAATTAAAAAACAAAGTTGCCGTAATAACAGGCGGCAGTAGTGGAATTGGTTTAGCAACAGCCAGGGAATTTATTGCTAACGGTGCAAACGTTGTTATTTTTGGTCGGGGTAAACAAGCACTTGACCAGGCAGTAAGCGAACTTGGAACAAACAGTTATGCAGTACAGGGAGATGTTTGCAAATTGACAGATTTAGACAAGTTGTTTTCAGAAACCAAATCAAAATTTGGCGCAGTTGACATCTTGTTTGTAAATGCAGCCCAGGCTAAATTAGCCTCAATTGCCGACACAACAGAAGCGTTTTTTGACGAAATGATTAACGTAAACTTTAAAGGTGCTTACTTTACATTACAAAGAGCCATTCCATACTTAAATGACAATGCATCAGTAATTATAACAACATCCTGGTTAAACAGCATTGGCTTTGGTGGAAGCAGTTTATTAAGTGCAAGCAAAGCAGCATTACGTTCAGTTGTAAGAGTAGCATCAGCCGAATTAGTGAACAAAGGAATCAGGGTAAATGCAGTAAGCCCGGGTGCAATTGGTACACCACTCTGGGGCAAAATTGGTTTATCAGAAGAGGTGTTGAAATCAGCAGGCGAAGCAATTACAAATCAAATACCCATTAAGCGTTGGGGGCAACCACAAGAAATTGCAAAAACCGTTTTATTTCTTGCATCAGACGACTCATCATACATTGTTGGAAATGAATTAACCGTAGATGGCGGTTTAAGACAAGTTTAATTTATAAATTTACTCACTGGCAATATTGCTGTTTGCAGTGAGTTTTACAACATTTAAATGGATAATCCTTTTCAAATAAATTATCCCGACCAGGTTGATGCAGAATTGGTAAAATTGACTATGGGCGGAGATAAAAAGGCATTACAAAACCTAATTCTCAGGCACCAGGTTTTCATCTACAACCTTGCCTTGAAAATGACAAAAAATGTTGAAGATGCAGAAGACTTAACACAAGAAGTATTTATAAAAGCTATTACAGCGTTAACAAAATTTGAAGGAAAAAGCAAATTCAGGACCTGGCTTTACCGAATAACTGTAAATCATTTTTTAAACACTAAAAAAAGAAAAACGGAATTACAGATTACAGACTTTGAAAGTTACTTCCATTCCATTGACAACATTTCAGATTATGAATTAAGCAACAAGGAGCAAAATGATTTATCCGAATCAATAGAAGAAATAAGAATTAGTTGTACCGCGGGAATGTTGCTTTGTTTAGACAGAGAACAAAGAATGATTTACATTCTTGGCGAAATGTTTGACATAGACCACAATTTAGGTTCTGAAATTTTAGGAATTACTGCAGGGAATTTTCGCATTCGTTTAATGAGAGCAAGACAAGATCTTTATAATTGGATGAATAAAAGATGTGGCCTGGTAAACAAATCGAATCCCTGCAGGTGTGCAAAAAAGACAAGAGCATACATTGAAGCTGGTTATGTTGATCCAAACAATTTAAAATTTAACAGCAGACACAAGAAAAAAATTTACGAATTATCACGGGAAAAAGCTGTTACAATTTCAAATACAGTAGAAGACCTGCACAAAAATATTTTTGAACAACATCCATTACAAGAGCCATTGACAACAACAAAAATTGTGGACGAAATTTTTAATAACAATCTCATAAAACTAATTTTAAACTCATAGAGGACAGCAACCCGAAGGATGTGCTGGTGAGACGCCGGGAAATAAAAAGCCCGCCTTCGCTAAAAGCGGAGACAGGGTCAGGACGTAAATTATTAGTGTCAACCTTTCTTATTCCTGGTCTGATTCGTCATCAAAGGTTATAACAATGCGTTTTGTTTTCAAAAGATTCATCGCAGTGTCAGGTTTTATTTTCTGCAGCTCAACCTTTATATTTTTTTGTTTGATCGTTCCGTCTAAACGCCAATTGATCTTATCGATATCCGCATAGCCGAAATTTAGTGAAGTGGTGTCATTTTGGTTGAAGGGATGCAAGGTCAAACTGTGTTTCGAACTGTCGCGTTCAATCACATATGTTTTATATACACCGGATTTCATAGTAGCTATTGTTACAAATCTTTTCCCACCCGTTACTCTTTCGCTCCAAACCCTCCAGCATACTGTATCATTTTCAATTAATCTCAATGTGTCGTTATTAACCAGGTAATTTTTTACTAAAGAATATTGTCTTGAATTATCGATGCTTTCTGTTTTTGAATACCGGTTGTAAGCGGATTGGATATTTAATGTAAACGAAGAGCTGATCAAAAGAATTGCGATTATTTTAAACAATTTAGTTTTAAAATTTTTGCCAGGTACATATTCATTTTGAGACAGTACGGCCGCGTGTTTGGTAAAAAAGAAGCGTACTAATTGTTTAGCATAAGGGATCAATAAAAACAACGTAATAATAAGAATGTAAAACGATAAAATCAGTACGCCTACCTGGTAAGTGTAGTTCAGAATGACCACATTGAGCATTACTGATGTTATAATGAGTAAACCAGCAACCCGGGTACGGTTAAATAAAATTAATATGGCTCCGGCCAATTCGAAAAAACCGCTGAATATCTGATAGGGCTTTCCATATCCAAAAGTTGTCCATAACAAATCAAATGGACTCAAATCCCCGACCGATGTATGTAAACCAATAAACGATGGAGACGGCATTTGTACCGGAAATATTTTTACGATTCCATAAGCAAATACTATACAGGATAAAGCAACAACTAAGCCCCGCGAAAACCAATAAAGCAGCTTATTGTAGTTTGTTCTTTTTTTGTCAAAAATTGTCCATACTACACAAACTGAAAAAGCTAAAAGTAAATAAACAGTATCCCTGATGGTATGTAATGCCCCTGAGAAAGTTGTCCAGGTTTGAGGTATATATTTAAAATAAAAAATGTGGTTATTGAGCCAAAGGCAAGGCTGTACAAATATTTTTTCGCCTAGCCTCCATATGAATAATGTGCTTCCAAACAAATTACCCAAAAAACTTTCTGTAAGTATTTGAAGGGTAAGAAATATGAAGAAAAACCTAAATGCAATTTTTCGCCAGGCAGTCCATTGGCGATTGTTATTAAGCGCTGTGTTACTATCCATTTCCTGGAATTTTTTTAATTAGGATTTTCAAAATTGCCAACCGTGATATATAGTAATGAGCAGGGAGCCGGCGGAAAGATTTTTTGAAACAGCTATTTTTTGTGTTTTGCTGAGTATAAACCATGTAGAAAAACGAGTGAGGTTAAAACACTCATGTTTACTAATGTTTAAATGATATCAATAATGAATCCTGCCGGGCAAACACGGAAATGAGCCATACAGCCAGGCTGTTATCATTTGCTTAAATATATCCTGATGATTTTAAAATTAGAAGAGAAATGAATTGTAGTAAGCGGAAATAAACCAATGGTGTACGGGGGACGACCAACGGCTTGTCTTTTTTTTTAAACGGCAATGCATTAAACCATCCCAGGCATGTGTTCCGCAAGGCAATGAATTAAAGCCTGCAAAATCTTTGGACGGGTTTTATAAAAATTTTCACCTGAAAAGTCCATTTCCTTATTTTTTCAGATAGTGTAAAGCCTTAGATATAAATATATCTGAGACCGATGTGGAATGCTCTTTCACCAGGTCAATAAGTATTTGGGGTGTATATTTTTCCCTGGGTAATCCATTTACGTGATATAATCTTTCAGCAGGAAATGAAAAGCGAATTTTTGTATTTGGCATTTCATAAGTGTAGACAGCTCCATTCAGGCGAGCCATTGTGGTACCTATAATTTTTGTACCAGGCCTTTGTAATGCATCAAAACCAATAATAATTGCTTCTGCAATACTACCGGTCCAATGATTGCATAAAACCACTAAAGGCTTACCATAGTATTTATTTTTCCTTGGGGAAACAATTTCTTCCCAACTATGTTTAATACCAGAGTTATTTTCTTCTGCGTAGTATTCATGTTTCTGGTAAAAATGTTCTTTATTAATAAACCAGCCTAGAATTGTTTTTGCAACTGTTGAATTTCCGCCACTTGGAGTTTCCCGGAGGTCAAGTATCAGGGCTGTCGTTTTTTGCATAGTCTGCATCACACTGTCAAACAAAGGGATAAGTTCATTATTATACAAGCAGTCATTTATTTTAATGTAACCGGTATTGCCAATTAACCGTGATTCTATATTGGTTGTGTACTTTATGTTTTCTAAAAGTGAGCCATTTTTGTCCGGGTAATAATCATTTGTTTTTCCACCATATTTTAAAGTGAACTTCCGGTTTTGAGTATGTGTTCCTGCAAGTAATAAACGCAAGGCAAAATTCTTTGCTTCATTATCTGCAAGCTTTAATGACCTGGGCAGAAGAGGTTCAATGGCTATTTGAACGGGAATATCATTCACTGCAACCACTTCCATACCTGCAAAAATTCCTGAAGATTCTGTACCAAAACCCTTCCTTACTTCGGAAACTACTGGCTTTCCATTAATGTATTCTGCCCAAATATCAGTCCCCGATGGTACAAGCCTGCGGGAATTATCGTTATTCGTATTTAAAATAGCATGATGGTCATAGATTTCATAGAGTGCCTTTTCCAGGATACTTACAAATTGCTCCCTGCCCGTTATGCCTTCAATACGTGGTTTATAAATTTCTTTTACTTTCGGCCAATCAGTTTGTTTTTTATCAAAATAGCAATATTCATCATTTATACTTTTCCAAAAGAAATTAAAATCTTGCAGGTATTGTTCAGATGTTATGTTAGTAGTTTGTCCCATTAAAAATAATGGGGCTATGATCAGTATTAAAATAGTGACAGGGGATTTCATTTTCTATTCCTGTAATTAAATTGATAATTGGTTAATTACCTGCAAAAGTATCGCTGCCGGGACAACATGCATAGTAAGATATTGCACAAGGAGAAATCAGGCATTACGATATGTCAGAGGAGTTATTCCCGTAATTTTTTTAAAATGTTTGCAAAGATGTGTGGCATCATAAAAACCAGTTTGGATAGCTATGCTTAACAAATCATCTTGTGTTTGCAGCAATTTTTTGCATTTTTCTACTCTTTTCAGAATGACATAGTTATTGGGTGTTAATCCGGTTTCCTGCTTAAATAGCCTTAAGAATTTGTATTTATTCAATCCGAATCTGTACGCTGTTTTTTCCAGGGAAAATTTTTCGAATGCCTCCTCTTCCAAAAATTTTCGAAAAAGCTTCTTCTCCTGGTGTACAGCGAAGTCACCTGTTGCATGCTTTACCACTAAATGTTTTAATAGGGATAGTAATTCTTTTTCCAAATTACATTCTGCGATATAGTTGTTTTGGGATAGCGCATAGAGCTTACGAAAAAGCAATTCGTCAGATATTATTTTATTGTCAAAAAAAACAAGTTTGTTGTTGTTAAGTTTTTTCAATACGTCAGGCGATACATAAAAGGTAAAAAAGGAGTTTCCAATTTTGTTGTCGCAAATTGTTGCATGCACTTCATCCGGATTGGTAATAACTATCGTACCTGCGGTTGCCTGCAAAAACCGGTTTGAAAGTTTTGTGGAAAAAGGCTGCTCTAGAACCAAAGTAATATTAAAAGTTTTGTGCGCATGAAATGGAAAGTTCAGCTTGTGTTGTTTTGCTTCAAACAATTCCAATCCATCTAAAATGGGTAGCTTGTAATAATTATTTTTAGTTTTGAGTTTCAATTTTTTTTATTTCACAATAGAAGTTTTGTCTCTTTATTTGTGATTTCACGGTGTAAAATGATCGATAATATTCGAGATTTTACGTTTGGAAGGAACGGGAGAATGGCGTCCTACCCGTTACAAAAACCCAATGGAATTAGTGATGTTGAAGATAAGAACTTTTGAGGAGTAGCAGACCTAAGTAGCCGGGCTCGAATTTTTTGGTAAAAGATTTATCAAAGGTCAATGACTTATGAACAAAGCAGACGTCAACGACCTTAACATGCAGATCCAGGTACCCAAAAGATTTATCAACTGCTAACGATTATACGGCGAGATTCAAATCAAAATGTTCTGCTTATTGGCATTTGCAAACTTTTCACCCCATATTTCTTTCATTACTTCATCTAATTCTATTAACGCTTTAGAACAATCACCAAAAAAAGATGAGCCATGCATAGTAGCCAGTGTTTTTGGGTGTAAAGCTGCCAGCTCAAAAAGCATAGCCTTTGTTTTATGATTATACGGAGTGTAATCCATCAATGGCCCTTTTTCAAAGAAAAGCATAGATGTTTTATGCGCTTCCAGAATATCTTTATCGGTAAGAGCCATCAAATCACCGTTCTGATGAAACAGGTCAGAGCAAAGCAAAGTTTTGTCTGATTCCTCAAACATAACCCCTGCATCCCACCCATGAGGCAGATGAGGTGTACGAACAAAACGATACCTACGCCTGCCTGTTTGCAATATTTCATCGCTTTTCATGGCCAAAGCAGGACGGATAGCAAAGTCAGACATATTCACTATAGCACCTGCTTCACTGCAAACTGCTTGTGCATTGGGTGCAATCTGAAGCCACTGATTTAATCCTCCGCATTCATCTACTTCAAAATGACTGAAACCAACCCATCTGATTAGTTTAGGGTCAATTAAAGTTTTAACAGCATCCAGCAAAACGGGAAACATTTGATTTAAGCCCGCATGGTAGAGTAAGGGCTCATCGTCTTTAATAAGAAAGTGATTAAACTGTAACTGGATTTCGGGCACAAATACTGAAATGCGATACACTTCAGGTGCGATTTCATCAATCTTATACATAAACTTAAGTATTAAGAGTAAAGAGATGGGATTAAATCCTGATTAATAAATGATGGTTTGCATTTCTGTAATGTAACCTAATTTCTTACTCTTCATGCATCTTAATTTATTATTTAGGACACTCTTACAGCCTCGACTGATTTGCTACCAGCCAAAACATCATATCAATTACTTACGATTTATTGGGACATCAGATCGGAGATGGATAAAAGTTATCTTTTTTTAGCAGACGATTTGCAGAATGTTTTTTTCTCCCATCATAAATCAAAACTAGAATATTACACTCATTCAATTCTGCTCAGAAGACAGTTGCAGAAGATTAAAACGAAGAATTCTTTTACTATACCGGATAACATTTTTTCGAAAATGAAAAATGGTAGATTAAAAAGCTTTTGTGTTCCTGATATATTCTTTTGCTTTTTCCAGGACCTCATCTTTGCCGGCTGCAATTCCCCGCTGAGCAGGATATACAAATACATCGGGAACTATTCCGATACCTTGTGTTTCTTTTCCATCCGGGTAATAAATGCCGAGGCCTGAGAAAGGAGAAGAAAAACCTCCGGGAAACGGGGCACGACTGATATCGCCATCTGCTCCTGCCGTCTGGCTGCCCATCACAACAGCCCGGGGAGCCGTTCTTAATGCCATGGCAGTGTATTCAGCCGAGCTCTGAGTCTGTTCGTTTATCAGAATGACGACTAAGCCCTTATAGGTTTTAATACTGTCACCATCACCAGCGCCATTCTTTATAAAACCAATGATCTTGAATGCGCCAGGATTGTTAAAGTCGGGTCCTGTATATTTCACAAATGGAGTATATGCCGGTTTCAAATATCTACCCATTGCATATGGCATAAATTCTTTTGGATAGTTTCGAATGTCTATAATGATGCCTTTTGTATTCATGAACTTTTTAAATATCACAGGCAGTGAATCTGTTTGAATTTTTCCAATATTAATATATCCTATATCGTCGGACAGTAATTGATACATGGGCATTCTCCAGGTGTCTCCGTAGGGGAAAGAAGGCTTGTAATACAAATGCATGATCCCTTTTTTGATTCTGCCTTCTCTTTTATAAGTAATGATCAACGAGTCATGTTTGCTAAAAAATAGAAATCTCCAAAGAAAATTCCTGTCTGCCACAGTTGGGTTGGAAGCACAGATATAGGGATCGAAGGTTTTTCTTATTTCTGCAATTGATCTGCCATTCACAGTAATGATCTCATCTCCCGGCTTTACAGTTTCAAAACCCGCCAAAGAATCATCGAGATAATCCCTGACTATCACTTTTTTGTCGATGATCTTAAAATCAATAGCCGGCCCGCTCATACCCGTCCAATTGTTCAGTATCGAATCCCTGTAGATGCTGGCATGTGTATCATGCACCCTGTTGATCAACCGCCAGCAGGTAAGACGATAATCAAGTGCAGAGCGATTAGAAGCAAACTGCGGCAGAAATTCTTTTAAAAGATATGCCCAGTCTTCCCTGAAAAGATGTTTATACGGAAAAAAATATTCGATTATATTCCAATAACGAAACAAAGCCAGGATTCTAAAGCCATCATCTTCTGCAAGCATAGATTTGTAGGTCGCTTCCCTGGCAAAACTTGGATTGCCTTCCTCAGCTGGCCCTACATAGTAGTTGCTGTCAGTATTGCGATGCAGGTAAATATTGTTCAGCTTTTTTGCAAGCCTTTCTGAAAATAGATTTTTTTCATTTAACCAGCCGAGGTTCGGTTTTGAATAAAGATTACTATCGTTGATTGGCGCAACAGTAGAATACTTGTTTTCATCTCCCAATGTGTTAATCCAATTAAATAATAACTCATTTCTTTTCAATTTGTTTTCCGCTTTCAGTACAGGAGGCAGGATGCTGAAGAGACAGGAGTCAAAATTGTAACTTCCTTTGGCTACATCAGGATGATAATACTTTAAAAAGCCCCATGTTTTTCCCAGCACAAACAGGTTTTCTATTTGCTGCCCTGACAGAAGGCTGTCAACCTTTACGCCTGATGAAGTTAGTTCGGGCCGTACATTTAATTTTTGAGCAGCAGTTAATTGAGCTGTGCAGAAGACGGGCGCTAACAAGCAAACTGTAATAATAGCGACTGTATAACGCATTGTAATGCTTTAAATGATAAAAAATGCGTGATGAAAGTTTTCACACGAAAAACAAACGGCAAATTAGAAGGGAATTGATAAACAAACAATATAACGAAAGTTATAGAGGATGTACAGGTGGCAAGCTTGTTTAACGGGCTATTGAGGTTTCTGTCCGCTCGGAGTCTTCGTCGAAGACTTTACAGTTCGAACTTTTGATTAGAAGACCTGATGTCAATTGGAATGCATTACTAAAAATATCAGTGATTCCTTTATTACTAGTAGCAAAATCGCTACCTTTGTATATGACAGTACGGCAACTGCTCAAAATTCTAAGACAGGATGGTTGGATCAAAAAAGAGCAAAAGGGAAGTCATTTGCAGCTTGAACACCCAACCAAGAAGGGAAAAGTAACCGTTCCTATACATGGAGGAGATATACCAAAAGGTACGCTGAATGCCATATTAAAGCAGGCAGGATTAAAATAGTAGCCGTCAAAACTTATAAATTTCTAAAATTTATTAAAATTATGAAGCTCTTACTGATCATTGAAAAAAGTAAAGGTAAATTATGGGGTCGGGTGAATTATAAGGATAGTCTAATCACTGATTTTGCTACCAATGTTGACACTTTGGAAAAGAAAATGAAAAAATTATTAAAAGATTTCCTGGAACTGCAAAATGTGGAATTCGAATATAGTTATGACCTTACTGTATTTTTTGAGGAATATGATTTTCTCAAGCAATCGAAAATTGCAGAGTTAGCAGGTATGAACCCAGGACTATTAAGGCAATATGCGTCAGGAGTAAAACATCCTTCCCTTGAACAGGCGAAAAAAATAGAAAAAGCAGTTCATAATCTTGCTAAGGAATTAAAATCGGTTTCAATATATGCAGAAGCATAATAAATAGTAGATGGCTAATAATTTATCTTGAATATTGGTTATTTATCCGCATTAGGTCATTCCTAGCAATACTATTCACATACACTTGTCATTAATTAATTTTTATGCGAATTCTCTTTGCTGGCAATTTCTTTGATTTTTTTTTGGCAAGCTTGTTTAGCGAACTATTGACGTTATGATGAACATTTTCTCAGTTCATGCGATCAACTTCGATAAATGAAAAGGCCGGGTGGTTCTGAACGATTGTATACTTACATTATGAATGCTCTTTTCTTTTTAACGGCTCACGATTGGATCGCTTACATGCCAGACATTTGGATAAGACGTTACCTTACTACTCAAAATTATTGGCGATGCATTCTCC
>Ga0137463_1000453_pt1 | contig 14162 bp, 13 predicted proteins | sample EasRivERMGT800_2_FD_102333 | JGI IMG/M metagenome (GOLD analysis project Ga0137463, IMG submission 102333) | Soil microbial communities from meander-bound floodplain in the East River, Colorado, USA - East River MetaG ERMGT800_2 | ecosystem: Environmental > Terrestrial > Soil > Floodplain ...
ACGGCGAGGACGGCACGGTCCAGGGCGCGCTCGAGCTGATCGGCATTCCGTATACCGGCTCGGGCGTTCTGGGCAGCGCTCTCGCGATGGACAAGTGGCGCACCAAACTCGTGTGGCAGGGCAGCGGAATTCCGACGCCGCACTACGAGCTTCTCACGCGCCAAAGCGATCCCCACGGCGTAACGACGCGGCTGGGACTGCCGCTGATGGTCAAACCCGCCAACGAAGGCTCATCGATCGGGATGACCAAGGTGAAGAACGCCCGGGACCTGCCGGAGGCCTATGCGCTCGCCGCCAACTACGACCCCATCGTGATCGCGGAGGCGTTCGTGGATGGCGTCGAGCTGACCGTCGGTGTGCTGGGCGACACGCCGCTTCCGCTGATCGAGCTCGAAACGCCGCGCGAGTTCTACGATTACGAGGCGAAGTACAGCGCGGGGGACACCCGCTACATCATTCCCAGCGGCCTGCCGCCCGACGCCGAGCGCATCATCCAGGAGGAGGCGCTGCGCGCCTTCAAGGCCCTGAGCTGCAGCGGGTGGGGCCGTGTCGACCTGATGCTCGACCGCACGGGGAAGCCCTATTTGCTCGAGGTCAACACCTCTCCGGGAATGACCGACCACTCGCTCGTGCCGATGGCGGCGCGCCACGCCGGGTTGTCGTTCGAGGACCTGTGCGTGCGAATTCTCGAGCTCGCCCGCCTCGCGGAACAGGGGGGCGACCGTGTGGGATAACCCGCGCCTCGCCAACGCCGCCGCGAACGCGCTCTACGCGCTTGCGCTCGCGCTCATCGCCTACGCGGGGGCGCTCCTCCTCGCCGAATCCCCGGCGTTTTCACTCAAGACCATTGTCGTGGGAGGCGAACTCCGGCATGTCGCGCGCGGCGAGATCGTCGGCGCGCTCCAGGGCCGCGTCAAAGGTACTTTCTTCACCGTGGACCTGGAGGCGGTGCGCACGCTGTTCGAGGGGATCCCCTGGGTGCGCCGCGCCGAACTGCGACGCGGATGGCCCGACCGCCTGGAAGTCCGCATCGAAGAGCACGTGGCCCTCGCGCGCTGGGGCCAAAGACGAGAGTTGCGGCTCGTGAACACTCATGGAGAGCTTTTCCGCGGGCAGAGCGACGCCACGCTGCCGGTCTTTTCCGGGCCCGCCGGCAGCGAAGGCGAAGTCACGCAACGCTACGTTGCCTTTCGGAATTTGCTGGCTCCACTGGCCCTCGAGCCCAGCCAGGTTCTGCTGAGCTCGCGTCTTGCCTGGCAGCTCAGGCTCTCCAACGGGCTCGTCGTGCAACTCGGACGTGACTCGGACAAAGACCGCATCGACGAACGTCTCGCGAGGCTCGTCTCGGTATACCCGCAAACGCTCGGAGAGTCCCGGCACCGTCCGGACTATGTCGACCTGCGCTACCCCAACGGCTTTGCGCTGCGGGTTCCCGAGGGCGCCGGCCCCGAGACCCGCGCGCGCAAGCGAGTCTGACATGGCGAGGGAAAACAAGAACCTCATCGTCGCTCTGGACATCGGCACCTCGAAGGTGGCGGCGATGGTGGCGGAGCTTTTCCCTGACGGACGCATGGACATCATCGGGACTGGCGGTCACGAGTCCAAGGGGCTGAAAAAGGGCGTTGTGGTGAACATCGAGGCTACCGTGAACGCCATCCAGCGCACGCTCGAAGAAGCGGAATTGATGGCCGACTGCAAGATCGAACGCGTCTTCACCGGGATCGCCGGCAGCCACATCAAGAGCTTCAACTCGACCGGGATGGTGGCGATCAAGGACAAGGAAGTTACCACTATCGACGTCGAGCGCGCGATCGAGACGGCGCGCGCCATGCCCATCCCGACCGACCAGCAGGTGCTGCACATCCTGACGCAGGAATTCATCATCGACGGGCAGGACGGAGTACGCGAGCCGCTCGGGATGAGCGGCGTGCGGCTCGAGGTCAAGGTTCATATCGTCACCGGCGCCGTCTCGGCTGCGCAGAACATCGTCAAGTGCGTGCGCCGCTGCGGGCTGGAGGTCAACGACCTGATCCTGCAGCCGCTCGCGTCTTCGCTCGCCGTGCTGACCGAGGACGAAAAGGAACTGGGCGTGTGCCTGGTCGACATCGGCGGCGGCACGAGCGACATCGCGGTGTTCCGCGAAGGCGCGATCCGCCACACGGCCGTGGTACCGATCGCCGGAGACCAGATCACCAACGACATCGCGATGGCGCTGCGCACGCCCACCGCGGAAGCGGAAGAACTCAAGGTCCGTCACGGCTGCGCGTTGAGGCAGCTTGCCGAAGCCGGCCAGATGATCGAAGTCGCGGGCGTGGGCGATCGCCCGCCGCGAATGCTTTCGCGCCAGACGCTCGCCGAAGTCATCGAGCCTCGCGTCGAGGAACTCTACTCCCTCATTCAGCAGGTGCTGCGCGACTCCGGTTACGAGGAGCTGCTGTCCTCCGGGGTCGTGCTCACGGGGGGCTCGGCCGTGATGCAGGGGATGGTGGAACTGGGCGAGGAGATTTTTCACATGCCGGTGCGGCTGGGCATTCCTCGCTACACCGGCTCGCTTTCGGACGTGGTCCGCAGCCCGCGCTACGCGACCGGCGTCGGCCTGCTGCTCGAGGGCGTGGTGCAGACGCAGCGCGGATTGATCGCGCGGCAGGGTGGGTCGGTACGGCAGGTCTTAAAGAGGATGCGCCAATGGTTTCAAAGGAATTTTTAGAAGGGCACGGCTGGCAGGCGTTTTTTTTTCACCCCGGAAGGAGGTCAGCATGTTTGAAGTCGTCGAAAACACAGCGAGCGGCACCGTGATCAAGGTAATCGGTGTCGGAGGCGCGGGCGGCAATGCCGTCGATCACATGATCCGCAACGGCGTGGCCGGCGTCGAGTTCATCACCGCCAATACCGACGGGCAGGCGCTGTCGCGCACCCAGGCGAAGAGCCAGATCCAGCTCGGATCGACGGGCCTCGGGGCCGGGGCCAAGCCCGAAGCCGGGCGCGCCGCGGCGCTCGAGGCCCGCGAGCAGATCGCCGACGCCCTGCGCGGGTCGCACATGGCCTTCATCACCGCCGGGATGGGCGGCGGCACCGGCACGGGCGCCGCCCCTGTGGTGGCGGAGGTCGCCAAGGAGATGGGCATTCTCACCGTCGCGGTCGTCACCAAGCCGTTCTCGTTCGAGGGCGTGCGCCGGATGCAGGCTGCCGAGACCGGCATCGCGGAACTGTCCCAGCACGTCGACTCCGTCATCGTGATTCTCAACGAGAAACTCGAGGAAGTGCTCGGCGACGACGTGTCGATGGAGGAGGCGTTCTCCGAGGCCGACAGCGTGCTCAAGAACGCCGTCGCAGGAATCTCCGAGATCATCAACGTGCCGGGCTTGATCAATGTCGACTTCCAGGACGTGCGTACGGTGATGGCCGAGCAGGGGATGGCGATGATGGGCTCCGCAGCCGCTTTCGGCGTGGATCGCGCGCGCATCGCCGCCGAACAGGCGGTGGCTTGCCCCTTGCTCGAAGGCGTCAATCTGTCCGGCGCGCGGGGGGTCGTAGTGAACATCACGGCCAACAAGTCGAGCCTCAAGCTGCGCGAAACCAAGGAGGTGATGAACACCATCCGCGGCTTCGCTGCCGACGACGCCACCATCATTTTCGGCGCGGTCTACGACGATCCCATAGGGGAGGAGCTGCGCGTCACCGTGATCGCGACGGGCCTCGGCCAGCCGCAGATCACGCGACAGGCCAAGCCGAAACTGGTGCAAAAAACCGGCACTGACAACATGCCAGTCGCCGGGGTGGATTACCGCGTGCTCGATGAGATGCCCGCTGTGATTCGCAAGAACCGCGCCTCGACGATAGAGGCGCTGCAAAACAGCGGGGTCGACAAGTACGACATTCCCGCATTCCTGCGCAAGCAGGCCGACTAGGGAGAAATCGCATGAGCACAGCCAAGAGACCGGGCATGCCTCGCTATCTGCTGCGCAGGCCTTTGATCGCGAAAGCGAGCGCGCGAGAGCCGATTCGGCCGGCGCCGGTGCTGATCCGCACCGTCGCCTTCGTCCCCGCCTACCTGCGCAAACGGCCGCATTGAGCGGGAAAAGTTCGCAGACCCACCGGAATTCCGGGCCGGTGGGCGCGCGAGCTATGCTAAAATCCCATACTTTCAATCGGCTACGGCAATTGCTGCAGCGACGCAAATGTTCAAGCAGCGCACCCTCAAGTCCGTGATTCGCGCCACCGGCGTAGGCCTGCATACCGGCGAGAAGGTGGCCATGACCCTGCGGCCGGCCTCGCCGGACTCGGGGATCGTGTTTCGGCGTATCGATTTGCCCGTGCCGGTCGACATCGTAGCCGACGCCTTCAAGGTCACCGACACGCGCCTTTGCAGCGCACTGGAGACAAACGGGGCGAAAGTGGCCACCGTCGAGCATCTTATGTCGGCATTTGCCGGGCTCGGGATCGACAACGCCTACGTCGATCTCACCGGGTCGGAAGTCCCGATCATGGACGGGAGCGCCGCGCCTTTCGTGTTCCTCATTCAATCTGCGGGCATCGAGCAGCAGCCCGCGCCCAAGCGTTTTTTCAGAATCAAGAGCACGGTCGAAGTGACCGACGGCGACAAGTGGGCGCGCTTCGAACCGTTCGAAGGATTCAAGCTTTCGTTTTCCATCGAGTTCGACCACCCCGCTTTCGAGCGCTCGGCGCAGACGGCCCAAGTCGACTTTGCCGATACCTCGTACGTCAAGGAAGTCGCCCGAGCGCGCACGTTCGGTTTCATCCAGGACGTGGAGGCAATGCGCGATTCGGGCCTCGCTCTGGGCGGGAGCCTCGAAAATGCCGTCGTGGTGGACGAGTACCGTGTGCTGAACGTGGAGGGACTGCGCTACAGCGACGAGTTCGTCAAGCACAAGTTGCTCGACGCGATCGGCGATCTATACCTGATCGGGCACTCGTTGATCGGGTATTTTTCGGCGCACAAATCCGGCCACGCCCTGAACAACCGATTGTTGCGGGCGACGCTTGCCTCCAAGGATGCCTGGGAATACGTGACCTTCGAGCGCGAAGAGGACGCCCCGGCTGCCTTGTCGCGGTTGTTTGCTCTGCCCGCCGTTTAGCGGCGACTCCTCGGGTATGCTCGCCCTGCGCATCGCCGCGATTCTCGCGGTGCTCGCCACCGCGGCTGGAATAGTCCTGTACCTCCTGACCCGCGACAGGAAGTATCTGCGCCTCGCGTTTCAGGTATTCAAATACGCCCTGATCTTCGCCCTGCTGGTTTTCGGCCTTTTGATTCTCGAGCGTGCAATTGTGCTCGTCTAAGCAAAGACTTACTTGCGGTGCCGGGACGCGAACTTACCGAGCGTAGTTTTCAGTTCTGAATCAGGGAGTTGCTCGCAGAGCCGCGCCAGTTCCAGGGTGGCCTCTCGGCTAATTTTCGCAGATTTTTCAACAACTTGAGAGCCGGAACTCAGGGGTTGCACGCACACCTCCAATCCGGTAACCTCGATCCCTCGTTGCGAAAGCTGCTCGGATAATGTCGGCAGCATAAGTTTCAGTTTGGCGGCGGTCGCCCCGTTGGCGGCAAAAATAACGACTTTTCCCTGTTTGTAGTTGGCGATCGAGCACGAGCGCGCCAGGGATTCCGGCAGCATCGCTGCAAGAATCTTGCGCAACTCGATCAAGCGCCGGGCCTGCGGCATGAGCGGAGCGATGCCGTCGGACTGATCCAAAAAGGCGCAAGGGTTCTTTGGATGCATATTCTGGGGATGCGTGGAGTGCCGCTCTAGGAGGGCAGCGTGCATATTATTCTTGTTTCGAGCAGACTGGCCAAGTCGCGGTCCTGGACCCTGACCCACCGGCACTTGCTTGCCGGCTCGGTGTGCATGGCGCTGCTCGTGTTCGGCCTCACCCTCGCGCTCTTCTGGGTGACGGTACGTCATGCCGCCGAATTCAAGCTTCCGCTGCTCGACTCGCTGGTCTTGTCGGCGCAGGAAGCGCAACGGCGCAAGACGGAGGAATTCCTTCGCGAGAACCTGAACGCCATGGCGGTGAAGCTCGGTCAGATGCAGGCCCAGCTTATGCGGCTGGACGCCCTGGGCGAGCGCCTGTCGGCTCTTGCGGGCTTGAAACCCGGGGAATTCCGCTTCACCGAGCCGCCCGGCCGAGGCGGTGCCATGTCGAGCATCCCCCCTCAGGATCTCTCGATGCCGGAATTCAACCGGCAGCTCGACCAACTTTCCAGGCAGATGGAAAACCGCACCGACTCTCTCGGTATCCTGGAGTCGCAGCTGTTCGACGCCAAAGTGAAGAAGAAGCTCATGCCGACGATACCTCCGGTCGACGCCAGCTGGAGCGCCTCGAGCTTCGGATGGCGCATCGATCCGTTCAACGGCATGCTGGCCATGCACGAAGGCGTGGATTTCGTGGTCGACACCGGCACTCCGATTTTCGCGGCCGCAGGCGGCGTGGTGAGCTACTCGGGACCGCATCCCCAATACGGCTTCCTGGTCGAGATCGACCACGGCAACGATTTCACCACTCGTTACGCGCATTGCTCCAGACTCCTGGTCAAAGAGGGCGAAGTGGTTCAGCGCGGAAGCAAGATCGCCGAATCCGGATCTACCGGCCGTGCCACCGGCCCGCACGTGCACTTCGAAGTCCGTTACCGAGGGGTAGCGCAGAATCCGGCCCGGTTCCTCCAGGCCTCGACCCGCTAGCCGGTTTCCGGCGCGCCCAAACACGGGTAGGCCTCAATCGCGCGGGTTCCCGCGCTCGCGCTTCGCCCGAATCGCGGGGAGCAGCCGCTCCGGCGTGATAAACTTCGAACTTTTGCGCGCCACGGTCGTCATTCCTCGATGATTTCCCGCGTACTGAAGGCGGTGTTCGGCAGCCGCAATGACAGGCTGCTGAGGCACTACGCAAGATCGGTGCGGACGATCAACGCTCTCGAGCGATCGATGGCGGCGCTCCCGGATCACGGCCTGGGAGCTAAGACGCTCGAGTTGCGGGAGCGCTTCGCAAAGCGGATCCAGGACATCCCCGAAGAGGAGCGCGACGCAGCCGAAAGGGCCGTGCTCGGCGAGCTGTTGCCGGAGTCATTTGCGGTGGTTCGCGAGGCGGCGAGGCGCGTGCTCAACATGCGCCACTTCGACGTGCAGCTGATCGGCGGGATGGTCCTGCACGACGGCAAGATCTCGGAGATGCGCACCGGCGAAGGCAAGACGCTGGTCGCGACCTTGCCCGCGTACCTCAACGCCCTCTCCGGTCGCGGTGTGCACATCGTGACCGTCAACGACTACCTTGCGAGCCGCGACGCGGAGTGGATGGGGAAGGTCTACAAGTTCCTCGGGCTGTCGGTGGGGGTGATCCTGACCCAGATGCCGCACGCCGAAAAGCAATCGGCCTACGCCGCCGACATCACCTATGGCACCAACAACGAATTCGGCTTCGATTACCTGCGCGACAACATGGCGATGCAGGTGGGCGACCGCTTCCAGCGCAAACTGAACTACGCGATTGTCGACGAAGTCGACTCGATCCTGATCGACGAGGCGCGCACGCCGCTCATCATTTCCGGGCGCGCCGAGGATCGCACGGAAATCTACCAGCGCATGAACGCCGTGGCACCGCTTCTCAAGCGCCAGGAAAAGGAAAACGCGCCGGGCGACTTCTATGTCGACGAGAAAAACCACACCGTGCTGCTTTCCGAAGAAGGGCACGAAAGCGCCGAGAAGCTGCTCGGCCGGGCAGGCCTGTTGCCCGAGGGCCGCAGCCTCTACGAGCCGGCGCACGTGAACCTGATGCACCACCTCAACGCCGCGCTCAGGGCGCATGACCTTTTCTTCCGCGACCGGCACTACGTGGTCCAGGACGGGGAGGTGATCATCGTGGACGAGTTTACCGGCCGGCTCATGCCGGGACGGCGCTGGTCCGACGGATTGCACCAGGCGATCGAGGCCAAGGAGAACGTCTCGATCCAGAGCGAGAACCAGACGCTCGCCTCGATCACCTTTCAGAACTACTTCCGCATGTATCGCAAGCTCGCCGGCATGACCGGAACAGCCGACACCGAGGCCTACGAATTCCAGGAGATCTACGGGCTGGAAGTGGTCGTGGTTCCGACACACATGCCGATGATCCGCGCCGATCGCAACGATCAGGTTTTTCGCACCGCCGCCGAAAAGTACAAAGCGATCATCGGCGACATCAAGGACTGCCACGAGCGCGGTCAACCGGTGCTGGTCGGTACGACCTCGATCGAGAATTCCGAACTCATCTCGGGAATGCTGGAAAAGGACAAGTTGCCGCACCAGGTCCTGAACGCGAAACAACACGCGCGAGAGGCGGAGATCGTCGCGCAGGCCGGGCGCCCGAAGGTGATCACTATCGCCACCAACATGGCCGGCCGCGGTACCGACATCGTGCTGGGCGGCAACGTCGAGAAGCAGATCGACCTCGTGCGGGACAAGGACGATCTCGGCGCTGCGGAGAAGGAGAGCCGGATAGAAGAGCTGCGTCGCGAGTGGCAGGGCCTGCACAACGAGGTCATCGCCTCGGGCGGGCTGCACATTATCGGCACCGAGAGACACGAAGCCCGGCGCATCGACAACCAGTTGCGCGGCCGCTCCGGCCGGCAGGGCGATCCGGGCTCCTCGCGCTTTTTCCTTTCGCTCGAGGATCCGCTGCTGCGCATCTTTGCCGGAGAGCGGGTCAACGCCATCATGCAGCGCCTGGGGATGCCCGAGGGCGAGCCGATCGAGCACGGTCTCGTCACCCGATCGATCGAAAGTGCGCAGCGCAAGGTCGAGGCGCACAACTTCGACATCCGCAAGCAGCTGCTGGAATACGACAACGTCGCCAACGACCAGCGTCGCGAAATCTATCAGTTGAGGAACTCCATTCTCGAATCGCACGACGTCTCGGAGCAGATCAGGGCCCTGCGCGAGGGCGTCGTGACCGACTTCTTCCGCGCCCACGTCCCCGAGGAGAGCATGGAAGAGCAATGGGACATTCCGGGCCTCGAAAAAGTGTACGCCGCCGAGCTCAGGCTCGAGCTACCGCTGTCGAAGTGGCTCGAGAGCGACCCGGGTCTGGACGACGAGGCGCTGCTCAAGCGCGCGATCGACGAGGCCCACGCGGCCTACGCCCGCAAGATGGCGGCCAATCCGCCGGAGGCCGTGCATCACGTCGAGCGGCTCATACTGCTCTCGACCCTGGACAATCACTGGCTTGAGCACCTCGCCGCTCTCGACCATCTGCGCCAGGGCATACACTTGCGCGGCTATGCGCAGAAAAACCCGAAGCAGGAATACAAGCGCGAGGCGTTCGAGCTGTTCGGCAACCTCGTGGAATCTGTCAAGCTGGAAGTGACGCGCACCCTGATGACGGTCGAGCTTCGCAACCCGGAGCAGGTCGAGCAGGTGGAAAGGGTGGCCCCCGCGATCGAGAACGTGCAATACCAGCATGCCGGCTATGAAGAGGCACTCGCCGGGGCGGGAGCCGATGCCGCTCCCGCGTCGAAGTCGGCGCCTTTCGTCAGACAGATGGGGAAGATCGGCCGCAACGATCCCTGTCCGTGCGGGTCGGGAAAAAAATACAAGCACTGTCACGGCAAGTTGAGCTAGCAAGGGACCCGGCACCCAACCGAATGGCTGTCAACTTGAGTCCTCCGCGCCCGGGGGATCTGCTTCCGGTAAAGGGCGTCAAGCTGGGCATCGCCGAATCCGGCATCCGGAAGTCCGGGCGCAAGGACCTGCTCCTCATATCGCTCGCAGGAAGTGCTCGTGCCTCCGGGGTGTTCACCCAGAACCGCTTCTGCGCCGCACCTGTGCAAGTGGCGAAAGAGCACCTGGCTTCCGGCAAGGTTCCTCGGGCGCTGCTCGTGAACACCGGCAACGCCAATGCCGGTACCGGAAAAGCCGGAATTGCCGGTGCCAGGGCGAGCTGCGAGGAGGCGGCCCGCCTGATCGGATGCGATCCCCGTCAGGTTCTGCCCTTCTCGACGGGTGTGATCATGGAACCGCTCCCCGTCGAGCGCATCGTTGCGGGTCTGCCGGCTTGCGTTGCCGACCTGCGCGAGGACAACTGGGCGCGGGCAGCCGAGGCGATCATGACGACCGATACCGTTCCCAAGGCCCGGTCTCGGCGAGCGCAGTTCGGTGCGAGTAACTTGACCGTGACCGGAATCGCCAAGGGCGCGGGAATGATCCGCCCCGACATGGCGACGCTGCTCGCGTTTGTCGCGACCGACGCTCCGGTTGCTCAAGGTGCGCTCGAGCGCCTCCTCGCCGAGGCTGCCGCGCATTCGTTCAACCGCATCAGCGTCGACGGCGATACCTCCACCAATGACAGCTTCGTCCTGATGGCGACAGGGGCCGCCGGCGGATCGATGATCGACCACCCGGGTCATCCTGGATTCGCGGCGTTGCGAGAGGCGGTCCTCGAGGTATCGCTGGGACTCGCGCAGGCGATCGTCCGCGACGGCGAAGGCGCGACGAAGTTCGTCACCGTGCGCGTGGAAAAAGGCGGAGACGAGGCGGAATGCGCGAGCGTCGCCTATGCGATCGCGCATTCGCCCCTGGTGAAAACCGCGTTCTTCGCCTCCGATCCGAATCTGGGGCGGCTCCTCGCCGCGATCGGCAACGCCGGCGTGCGCGACCTGGAGGTCGGCCGCGTCGAGCTGTACCTGGACGAGGTGCTGGTGTCGAAGGACGGGGGCCGCGCCCCGTCTTATCGTGAAGAGGACGGAAAGCGCGTAATGGCGAAAAGCGAGATCACGGTACGCGTCGTGCTCAACCGCGGGCTTGCGGCGACCACGGTGTGGACCTGCGATCTGTCGCGCGATTACGTTACTATCAACGCCGAATACAGGACCTGAGGCGTGCCGATGTCCGAACTCGAACGGCTGATCAAGCGAGGCGAAGCGCTCCTCGAGCGCGTGGAAACGCTGCTGCCGCCCGCGTCGCGTCCGGTGGACTGGCAGGCGAGCATCGCTTTCCGTTGGCGCAAGACCTCGCGCCACGGCTTCATCCAGCCGGTGACGAACCTGCACCGCATCCGGCTTTCGGACCTCCACGGCGTCGACAGCCAGAAGGCGCTGATCGAGCAGAACACGCGCCAGTTCGTCGAGGGCCGCACGGCCAACAACGCGCTCCTGACCGGCGCCCGGGGCACGGGCAAGTCCTCGCTCGTGAAGGCCGTGCTCAACAAGTTCCACCGCCAGGGCGTGCGCCTGATCGAAGTGGAAAAGCACGATCTCATCGATCTACCCGACATCGTCGACCAGGTCGCGGGGCGCCCCGAGCGGTTCATTCTTTTTTGCGATGATCTTTCATTCGAGCTCTCGGAGGCGGCGGGCTACAAGGCTCTCAAGGTCGTGCTCGACGGCTCGATTGCCGCGAGTTCCGAGAATCTCCTCATCTATGCGACCTCCAACCGGCGGCATCTCATGCCCGAGTACATGCAGGAAAATCTCGAGACCAAGCACCTCGGCGAGGAAATCCATCCCGGTGAAACGGTGGAGGAGAAAATCTCGCTCTCGGAGCGCTTCGGGCTGTGGGTCTCCTTTTACCCGTTCGACCAGGACGACTATCTCGAGATCGTGAGCCACTGGCTGCGCGAGCTCGGCTGCCGCGAAGCGGAGATCCCCAAGGCTCGGGCAGAGGCGCTGCAGTGGGCGCTCTTGCGCGGATCGCGCAGCGGCCGCGTCGCGTGGCAGTTTGCGCGCGACTACGCCGGGCGCAATGCCGGCGACGGCAAGGCAAAGCGCTAGCATCTTGCAGACCCCGTCGGCCCCGGTGGATGTCGCCGTGGCGGTGCTGATCCGCTCCGACGGCGCCGTGCTGCTCGCGCAGCGTCCCGAAAGAAAAGTCTACTCGGGCTACTGGGAGTTTCCCGGCGGCAAGATCGAGCCAGGCGAGCCGGTCGCCGAGGCGCTCAAGCGCGAGATCCGCGAGGAGCTCGGCATCGAGATCGAGCGCGCGTACCCTTGGATCACCCGCGTTTTTACCTATCCGCATGCCAAAGTACGTCTGCATTTTTACCGGGTCACCGCGTGGCGGGGGGAGCCGCATGCGCTCGAACACCAGGCGATCGCCTGGCAGCGCCCGGGCGCGATCGAGCTCGCCCCGCTCCTGCCGGCCAACGGCCCGGTGCTGCGCAGCCTGTTGCTGCCTGCGGAATACGCCATCACGCGCGCCGGCGAGCTCGGTGTCGAGCCGTTTCTCCTGCGGCTCGAGGCAAGACTCAGGGGCGGCTTGAAGCTGATCCAGGTGCGCGAAAAGGCCCTCGCGCGCCAGGCGGCGGAGGAGTTCGCGCGACGCGTGATAGCGCTTGCTCACGCTCACCGCGCGAAGGTCCTCGTCAACGCCGATGCGGCGCTCGCGCGCAATATCGGCGCCGACGGCGTGCATCTCACCGCCGAGCAATTGCGCAGCGCCCTCGCCCGGCCCGATCTCCCGTGGTGCGGCGCTTCGTGCCACTCGAGCGAGGAGCTGCAAAGGGCCGAGGCGCTCGGAGTGGATTTTGTCGTGCTCGGGCCGGTCCACGCGACGCCGTCCCACCCCGATGCGGTCCCGCTCGGGTGGGGGCGATTCCGGGAGATCGCCCGGGGCGCGGCGGTGCCGGTCTACGCCCTCGGCGGGATCGTGCCGCGCGATCTGGAGCAAGCCTTGAGCTGCGGCGCGCACGGCATTGCCATGGTGCGCGGCAGCTGGGGGCAAATTTCCTAGGAATCCTCCTCCGATCTGCCTCGGGCGTCCTTGTCTTCCTTCAAACGTAAAGATACTCTACCGAGTTGCCGCGCTGGAGCACCCATCATGCGCGGAGCACCTTCGGGAAAGGAAAAGTCGCGATGACCAAGATTCTCTGCGTTGAGGACAGCGAAGACAACCTGTTCACGCTGCACAAGCGCTTGAGCCTCGCCGGATTCGAGGTCAAGGTCGCAACGAATGGCACGGAGGGCGTCGATTGGGCGAAAACGCTCCGGCCCGATCTAATCGTGATGGACCTGAGACTTCCGAGGCTCGACGGCTGGGAGGCGACGCGCCGTCTGAAAGGCCAGCCGGAAACGAAACACATCCCGATCATCGTCGTCACCTCGGATACGTCAGACAAAAGCCGCGAGAAGGCGTTCGACGCTGGCTGTGACGAATACGAAACGAAACCAGTTAATTTTGAGAAACTGGTCGGGAAAATCCACTCGCTTCTCGGCCGGGGCGCAAAAAAAGCATGACCGAGGGGCGTAGGATGCAAGGCAAGGTCAATCCCTGATCCCTCACCCTTCATCCTGCTCTTCCGCATCCGGCGCATCCTTGCCTCCCTCCACCGGAACCCGGTACCTTTCCATCGCCCAGTCGCCTAGATCGATGAGCTTGCAGCGCTCCGAACAAAACGGCCGGTAAGGATTTTCCGTCGACCACGCCACCTGTGCGTCGCAGCGCGGGCAGCTCACAAGACGCACTTTAGCCACGGTCTTACAGATTGCAGAAAGTCAGCTCGAACTCGACGTCCGCCTCGCACACCCGCGTGCCGAAAGTGCTGAAGCGGACGTTCAGCGCGTAACGATTGGCGCTGATCTCTGGGATGAACTGAGAGTTGAGCGGTACCCGGATGCGCACCATCTGCGACTGCTTTCCGCCGAGCATTTGCGAGAAAGCGGCGCGGTGGGCGACGTGTTTCACGGGCTTGCCGCCTTCGCGCAGCAGTTTCAGCACGATGGAGGAAGCATCCCGGATCGGCAGCAGCGGGGAAATCCAGGTGGCGAGGTCGGCCCCGCGTCGGGCGCCTTCGCGGTGCAGCCAGAAGTGGTATGAGGGCAGATCGAATTCGCAAACCCCGCCGGGGATCCCGGTGCGCTGCTTGATCGACATCAGCCAATCGTTCTCGCGAAGGTGCTGCCCGATCTTGCCAGGCATGGCGAAAAGCGCCGCGCTCGAGCGCTCGATGTCGGAAATGACCTCCCGGAGCACGGTCTCCGCGATTTGAGGATTGTTGCGAAACCCGAGCAGGACCTGTTTCTGCCGCTCCAGTTCCTGCAGCAGGTCCGACTTGAGTTCCGCGCGGCCGGAGACTTCCAGGATTTCAAACAGCGTTATCAGCGCGGCGTGGTGCGCGCGCGAGTCTTCCCCGGAAACGAAGTGACCGGCGCGCTCGAACAGGTCCTCCAGGCGCAACAGTGTCCGGAT